>Ga0114978_10001433_pt1 | contig 20106 bp, 18 predicted proteins | sample S_140212_EF_Meta_FD_87027 | JGI IMG/M metagenome (GOLD analysis project Ga0114978, IMG submission 87027) | Freshwater microbial communities from Lake Simoncouche, Canada to study carbon cycling - S_140212_EF_MetaG | ecosystem: Environmental > Aquatic > Freshwater > Lake | place: Lake...
CTTGGATTGCTTTTCACCCGGATGGGACGAGCCATCGGTTGGATCCGCAACCACTACGAAATTGTGATGCGCATCGGTGGCGCGATGCTGGTAGCAGTGGGAGTACTGCTCGTCACGGGACTTTGGCTCGATTTCACTATTTGGTTGAGGGTAACTATTCCTGGATTCGAGACGGCGCTATGACGAATTTGCCGCCAATGAGCAACAGCGGATTTTTCCGTTGGTTGTGGCGCCAACTGACGAGCATGAAGACTGCGCTTGTTCTGCTCTTCTTATTGGCTTTAGCGAGCGTTCCCGGTTCGGTGTACCCACAGCGCGGTGTTGACCCGATCAAGGTACGTAATTTCATAACTAACTCTCCGACGTGGGGACCAATTCTGGACCGACTCGGGTTCTTCGAGGTGTACTCCTCACCTTGGTTCTCGGCGGTATATCTCTTACTTTTCGTATCACTCATTGGTTGCGTCATACCTCGCGTCGGTGTTCATTACCGAGCGATGCGCAGCGCTCCGCCTCCGGTCCCTCGGATACTGGAACGCTTCCCGGGGACTCGCGAGAACTTTGCCACGGCAGGCACCGAACAGGTGCTGAGCGCAGTTACGGAGACATTGCGTAAGGCAAAATGGCGCGTCGTATCGGGGCCGATTGAGTCGCCAACTTGGGTGGCAGCCGAAAAAGGATATCTGCGTGAAACTGGGAACTTAGTTTTCCATTTGTCGTTGCTGTTTGTTCTTGCTGCAATTGCTATTGGTGGGCTCTTTGGCTGGAAAGGCAATGTGATTGTTCGCGAGGGTTCGGGATTTTCCAATACCGTCACGCAGTACGACGCCTGGGGTGGCGGACGCTATACAGATGCTCAAGCGCTTCCGCCATTTTCTTTTACACTTGATAAATTCACCGTCAATTTTGAGCGCAGCGTCGCCCAGCGTGGTGCACCGCGTGCTTTCGAAGCTGAAATGTCGTACAAGGTGGATCCAACTGCTCTACCTGAGCGCACCCTTGTTGAAGTGAATGAACCACTTTCAATAAACGGGGCGAAAGTTTTTCTTGTAGGTCACGGATACGCCCCAATCATCAAGGTGAGCGACAAGTCTGGCAAGGTGGTGTTCAACGATGCAGTGCCATTCCTGCCGCAAGACGGAAATTTCACGTCAACAGGTGTGGTGAAGATTCCTGACTCAACACCAGAGCTGGGTGTGCAAGCGCTATTCCTGCCAACAGCAGCCCTTGACGCCGTGCTGGGTCCGCATTCAACGTTTCCGGGACCAGATGATCCGGCGCTGTTCATGTCGGCTTGGAAAGGCAACCTTGGACTTGATACCGGAAGGCCGCAAAGCGTCTACCGGCTAGTGACAGACAACATGACCAAGATTGGCCTTGAGCAACTTAAGCAAGGGCAGAGTTGGACTTTGCCAGATGGCTCAGGAAGGGTTGCGTTCTTGGGGTATAAACGTTGGGCGTCATTCCAAATCGCTTATGACCCAGGCAAGGAAATCGCCTTGATTTTCGCTGGCTTGGCAATCATTGGGCTCACGATGTCGCTCTTCATCCGTCGCCGACGGGTGTGGGTGAAAGTTGTCGAGCGCAATGGGGTTACCGTTATCCAAGTAGCTGGGCTGATGCGCGCTTCGACCCTTGAAGATAAAGATATAGGCGCGCTGGCAGAGGATCTTGATCTCGTTGAGCAAGCCCTCCAAGCAGCAGGAGTCGCACGGGGAATAACCGAGGAGGAACGTTGAGCCCAGAGTCACTCGCACGCATAAGCAACGTGATGATTTATTCATCGATGCTGGTGCTCACGTTCGCTATGTTCGCGTTTGCTGTCTCCTTCGCTGGCGGTCGCAGGCGGGCGACTAGTTCTGTGTCTGAAGCCACCATGAGTGCTGGCGGAGCTGCTGTTCTCACCCAAACTGTCGTCGAGACTGAAGTTTCTGGGCGACGTGCGGCAAATATCGGCATCTCCTTAACTTGGTTGGCGTTTGCGCTATTGCTTGCAGGCGTTGTGCTTCGTGGGGTGTGGGCCGGACGTGCGCCGTGGGGCAACATGTATGAGTTCTCGATTACTGCTGCCTTAGCTGCGCTTGGCGTTTTCCTGATTGCTAATACGAGAATTGATTTACGTTGGCTTGGACTTTTTATCGTGATCCCCGTTTTGCTGACTCTGGGCGTTGCGGTCACTGTGCTGTACACCGAAGCTGCTCAACTCGTGCCAGCGTTGAAGTCCTACTGGCTCGTCATTCACGTGCTTGCTGCAATCATTTGTTCCGGAGCCTTCACCCTTGCAGCCGCAACCGCCGGACTCTCGTTCGTAAGTGATCGCGCTGAACGCAAAGCCGCAGCGGGAGTAGAAGTCACCGGAATCTTGGCAACGCGAATTCCTAATGCTGAGCGTCTTCGTTCCATCACAAACAAGACTCTCGCCTTTGCCTTCCCACTGTGGACGTTCACCGTGGTTGCTGGGGCGATCTGGGCCGAGAACGCGTGGGGTCGTTACTGGGGCTGGGACCCGAAAGAAACGTGGGCATTCATCACCTGGGTGATTTATGCGGCGTATCTTCATGCGCGTTCTACTGCTGGCTGGCGCGGGAATAAGGCCTCACTCATTGCCTTAGCTGGCTGGATCGCATTCTTGATGAACTACTTCGGTGTGAACTTCCTGGCAAACAGCCTGCATTCATATGCAGGCGTCGGCAGCTAAGTCGCGTCTCCTCGGCGTTCGCGCATTTTGCGACGCCATTCGTCTTCATCAAGTTTTGCCAAAAAACGTGGGTCGTCGTCGGGGGCAACTGGGCCACGACGGCCGCGTCGCTTTCCAGGCGTTGGCTTTGTTCGCCCAAAGAGCACCCAAAGCAATCCACCGATGATAGGGAGAAGTAACACGATCAACAGCCAAATGCCGCGGGGTAAATTTCGCACCCCTGATTTCGGTGACTGAATGACGTCAACGACAAACCAGATGTAGAGCGCCACCACGCAGATGATGCCCAAAACTCTAATCACACATGCCTCCTAGACACATTCTAACGCCCGTTCCTTCCACGCACACGCTAACTCCAGGGTGCACCTGCAGTTTTGCGTCACTTACTGTTAGGCCGTGACTCAACCTAAAAGCCGGTGGCTCAATTTTGTGACGTACACCATTGCGCGCTTAGTGCTCTGGCTTGGACTCTGGGCAATTCTGCAGTTCCTCACTCCAGTGAAGGGCGTCTTGGCCCTTGTTCTTGCGCTATTAATTTCAAGCGCGATCAGCATCGTGTTACTTGACCGCCAGCGAGATGCAATGAGCGAAAGCGTCGGCGCATTCTTTAGTGGCATCAATTCTAAAATCGAGAGTTCGGCCGCAGCCGAAGACAAGTGGCAGCAAGAGATCCTTCGCGCACAATCAAGCCCAGGCGAGCAAAGCTCCAGCACCGAGTCCGTAGATCAAGACGAGCAGCCCAGTTTGCTTGAGGGCAACGACCAGGCTGGGTCCAACGGCGCCGCTGGTGACCAGACGAACCGGTTGAATCCCGAGCACAAAACTGACCAAGACCAGTAATAGCCACCAGGTTGTGAGGGCAGCGACAATCACGGTGAGAACCATGGCTGAAACCACAAACCCCACATAAAGTAAGCGAGTGCGATGGTCACCAAGTTTTACTGCGAGAGTTCGTTTACCTGCGCCAATATCAGTGGGAATATCGCGAAGGTTATTCACAACGAGCAATGTGCAAATGAGTAGGCCAATAGCACAGGCAGCAAAAACATCGGCCGCAGTAATGGTGAACGTCTGTACGTAGACAGTTCCAAGAACAGGAACTAAGCCGAAGAAAACGAAAACAAAAACCTCACCAAGGCCAAGGTATCCGTAAGGATGTTTACCCCCAGTGTAAAACCAAGCTGCGGCCACACACGCCACTCCCACGATGGTCAACCACCACAGTGAAGTAATCAAAATCAGAGCCAGGCCGGCTAACATCGCGGCTGCAAAACAAGATAAGGCTGCGAATTTCACTTGTGAGGGTGTTGCAAGCCGCTGCCCGACAAGGCGTACTGGCCCAACACGCACCTCGTCAGTTCCTTTGATTCCATCGCTGTAGTCATTGGCGTAATTCACGCCAATCTGAAGCGCGAGAGCGACAACCAGTGCAAGAAGTACCCGCACCAAGATAAAGGAGTCGGCACGGGCAGCTAGCCCACCGCCGATGGCCACGGGGGCGATGGCTGAAGGCAACGTGCGCGGCCGAGCGCCACCAATCCACTGACTTACCGTTGCCATAACGCTCCATCGCGAGTGAGGTGCAGAATTGACTGCCGATCAACTTTGTTGTTCGGCAATGTTGGAATTGCATCGAGGAAAGCAAAATACCGGGGAGTCGCAGCGGCGCCGAGAGCAAGGTTCACAGCGTTGCGAAGTTCGATACGAAGAGTGTGATGATCGACGTCACGAGCAGGTTCAATGACTGCGAAGAGTTGATCTTCATCGCCTACATCAGGAGCAGAAACTACAGCAGCCGCGGCCACTCCCTCGCAACTATTGAGAAGTTCTTCAACGGCGTGCAGCGAAACATTGACACCATTAATGGTTGTTACATCGTCGATGCGCCCGGTAACGACGAGATGGTCAGTGAAGGTTCCAAGATCCCCGGTTCGGTAACTACCCTGAACAAAACGCTGCGCAGTGAGTTCGGGTGCGCAGCGGTAGCCAAGAGCAACCATGTCACCAGCCAACGAAATCTCTGAACTTTCAGAGTCGATAGAAATGGTGACACCGGCAAGTGGTTGTGAATTAAAGACGGCACCACCTGCAGTTTCCGTTGCACCGTAGGTTGTGGTCAACATGATCCCCACGGCTCTTGCTGCATCGGCTGTCACGGAAGGTAGTGGACCTCCACCAACCAAGATTTGTGAACACTGAAGCAGTGCAGAAATTCCCGCAGGATCGCTGAGAAGCCGGCGAACTTGAGCCGCGACAAGTGAAACTCGGATATCGCTGGAGCGTTGGGCGGCTAGGTCAACCACAGAGATAAATCCGGCCGGAGTGAACGGTTTTGCTCCACCCAAACTGTCCATCGGTAGTGGATCGAGCCCTGTTTCAAGGGCACGCAAGACCACATTGAAGCCACCCATTGAGGTGATGGGTAACGCCGCTATCCATTGCGGTGTTGCGCCACCTTGGACCGCGGATGACAAGGCGCTCAACGTTGTGGCGCTGTGCAGCACCCCCTTAGGGCTCTGGGTTGATCCAGAAGTGGCCAGCACCACCGCCACTTCGTCGGTCTCGAGGGGCTGAGCTGCGTCGTCAGGACGAGTCGCGGCCAGGAGCTGTGCCAAATATTGAGGTGAGAATCCAGTGGCCTGCGCTGGGATGGGGGTGATCGCCGCTCCAGTGCCGCCAAGAGCCGCTCGTAGTGGCCCAATGAGCGCGCGTAACCCATCGGGGCCCGAAGGGACCGATATCGCAATGAGTGGTCGGGCCGGCATTAGGCCAATCGTAGTCGCGATAGCGTTCCGGTTATGGATACCCGTACGCGATACATCTTGCCTCCGGTTGTTGCCGCTGATTCGCCAGCAATGACCAACCCAGCGCATTCGTCAGCGACTCCGGCCTGTGACTGGGAATCACAGGGTGAGTTCAACGATATTAAGTATGAGATTTCCCTAGGTGATGCAGAAGGTGTTGCCAAGATAACGATTAACCGCCCAGAAAAACGCAATGCGTTTCGTCCACAAACCATTATCGAACTGATCGAAGCGTTCACTCGGGCGCGTGACGATGGACGCGTTGGTGTGATCATCTTGACTGGCCAAGGAGACCTCGCTTTTTGCTCAGGTGGCGATCAAATCATTCGTGGTGATGACGGCTACATCGGCGACGATGCCGTCGCGGCTGCTGGAGTTGGACGACTCAACGTTCTTGATCTTCAGATTCTGATCCGACGCATCCCAAAGCCAGTCATCGCGATGGTCGCTGGTTACTCCATGGGTGGCGGACATGTGCTGCATGTGGTGTGTGACATGACTGTTGCCGCAGAAAATGCGCGTTTTGGGCAAACAGGTCCACGAGTTGGTTCCTTTGATGGTGGTTATGGCTCAGGTCTGCTGGCTCGCATCATCGGACAAAAGCGCGCTCGCGAAGTGTGGTACCTCTGTCGTCAGTATGGCGCGGAACAAGCCTATGACTGGGGCTTAGTGAATGAAGTTGTTCCGCTTGTCGACCTTGAAATTGCAACGGTTGAAATGGCTCACGAGATGTTGCAACTCTCGCCGCTGTCATTACGAATGCTTAAAGCCGCACACAACGCAGCAGACGATGGACTTGCTGGGATTCAACAGCTCGCTGGTGACGCCACCTTGTTGTTCTACATGAGTGAAGAAGCTCAAGAAGGCCGCGATGCTTATAAAGAAAAACGTAAGCCAGACTTCTCGAAGTTCCCTAAACGCCCGTGAGTCTGCCTGGCTTCCTCCTTACGGCTGCCACACCGTTCGCGATCAGACTGCATCGTGAATTTAGGGGTGTCACTGTTCGCGAGGGTCTGCTGATTCAAGGGCCGTCTGGCTGGGGCGAGTTCGCCCCATTTGATGATTACGGTGATGAATTCAGTGGACGATGGCTTGCAAGTGCCCTCGAAGCAGCCTACGGGGATTGGCCGAAAGCCAAGCGAACTTCCGTGAACGTTAACGCGATCATTCCCGCTGTTAGCGCTGAAGTGGCTTCGGTTTTAGTGCGCGAAGCAGTGGTCAATGACGGCTGCACCACGATCAAAGTGAAAGTGAGCGGAGACCCGCTCGCAGACGAGGCACGAATCTCTGCAACTCGTGATGCCCTGGATGCAGTGCTAGGAAGCGGAATCGGCCGAATCCGTATCGATGCCAATGCCTGTTGGTCTGCTGTTGATGCGATCAGTGCTTTGAAGCGACTTGCTGTCTATGGACTGGAATACGTAGAGCAGCCGGTTGAAAGCAATGAGGATCTTCGTGCCGTTCGCGCTGCCATCGACGTGCCTATCGCGGTTGATGAATCGATCCGAAAAGATAAAAACCTCGATGCAACTGCAATGCGCGAACTTCGGGAAATCGCAGACTTCGCCATCATCAAGCCAGCACCCGTTGGTGGCGTCTGGCGGGCAGTGGAGCTTGCCGAACTCGTGAAACTTCCGGTCGTGGTCAGTAATGCAATGGAGTCCTCGATTGGACTGTGCTCAGCGCTAGCACTGGCGGCGGCCCTGGATATTGATCGCGCATGTGGACTAGGTACAGGAAAACTTTTAGCCACAGATCTCATAGGTGTACCACTCACCGCTAGCCAAGGGGCAATCAAGGTTCAGCGAGTGGCTCCAGATCCAGCTGCGCTCGAGTCTGCGCGGGCCCTTCTTGATCCCACACGATTCAGTTTTTGGCAGGATCGTCTTGCGCGCGCATGGCACTCTGCAGCCGCCAAGCCTTGGCATGAAAAGGTGGATGCGTGAATCCAACAACAGCAATGTCTCGCGTCATCGTCGATGAATTGCTTCGATGCGGCGTAAGTGACGTCGTACTTGCTCCGGGTTCTAGGTCGGCAGGTTTAGCGCTAGCCCTTGCAGATGCAGAGAGTCGAGGCGATTTAACGTTACATGTGCGCTTAGACGAGCGCTCAGCGGCTTTTTTGGCACTCGGACTTGGAAAGGTAAGTGGCGTTCCGGCCGTTGTGGTGACAACATCCGGCACAGCGGCCGCAAATTTGCTCCCTGCAATTATTGAGGCCGATTTCTCCAATGTTCCTTTTATCGCGCTGACGGCAGATCGTCCGGCATCACTGCGAGGCGTTGGAGCGAATCAGACCATCAACCAGGTTGGAATTTTCGGTGTGAGCGTCCGAGATAGCGTTGATATGTCAGCGGCAACTCTGGCAGAAAATGACGAAGCGCAGGCTACACAAGTACGCACCTGGAGATCGACAATTGCCCGTGCAGTTGCGGCCACGACTGACGTAATGCGAGCAGGTCCAGTGCACATCAATGTGCAGTTTGCCGAGCCTCTTATACCGACAGATGATCTGACCATTGAAGCTCAAATTGAGGCTATGCAAATCGGCCCACTTGCCGGTCGCAGCGATGGGCGCCCGTGGACTGCCGATGCGCGACTCGTCGGTGGCATGAGTTTGCCAATGGATGAAATTTTTGAAATGTTGCTTGACAATTCAGCTATTCCCGAACGCGGATTGATCGTTGTTGGAGATCAGTCAGATGGTGAAGTTGCCGATCTCGTCGATGAACTCGGCGATGCACTTGGGTGGCCGATTATTGGTGAGCCAAGTGGCAACGTCGCAGCCTGTGACACGGCGCTGTCTCACGGAGCCCTCATCCTTGGTAATGGTGAATTCGCTGATGCGCATATTCCCGATGTTGTGCTGACTGTTGGTCGGGTGGGATTGAGTCGTGCAGTGCAGAGACACATCGCCCGCGCAAAATTCCACATTGCGGTTGACTCGCAACCACAGTGGAGTGATCCAACTCGCACCGCCGATGTTGTCGTTGCCGCGTGCCCTCTACCTCCTGGAGAGGGTGAAATAAATGGCGATTGGCTTGAATCGTGGCAGCGTGCCGATCTTCTCGCGGCGGTCGCGATAGAAACAGTTCTCGCGGGTGAAGTAGGTGAGTTGACCGGCATGCATGTGGCTCGCGCCTGCGGTCAGGCAGTTCCCGAAGGCGGACTCTTTTTCGTTGGACCATCGTGGCCGGTGCGGCATGTGTATAACTTCGCAGCGAATGCTTCTGGCAGCGCCGTGACTCTTGGCAATCGAGGTACTTCTGGCATTGATGGGTGCGTGAGCACTGCGTGGGGAGCAACAGTTGCTGCGCAACGCGACAGTGAAGCTGCGTGTATTGCACTTTTGGGAGATCTCACTTTTCTTTATGACATCAATGGCCTTCGCGTTCCTGCACAAGAGGCTGTGCCAGATCTTGTATACGTCATCAGCGATAACAATGGCGGCGGTATCTTCTCGCAACTCGAACAAGGCGCTCCAAAGTTTGAGAATGCATTTGAACGAGTTTTTGGCACGCCATTTGATGCTGACATACCTGCGGCAGTGCTTGCTTTGGGTTTTCCTTGTCTGATCGCAACCACACTTGATGAACTTGATGCGGCATTGAAAGTCGCATTGGCTGCTGGAGGTGTGCACGTTGTGGTCGCACGGACATGTACCAGAACGGATGAGGCTTCGGCTTTGAAAAATGTGAACGAAGCGATCAGTCAAGCATTGGCTACTGCCTAGTTTTACAGCCTGCCCAACGTCTCAGACAGTGCTTAGTGCTGAGTGAGAGAGTCTCTGATCGGTACCAATTTTGCATTTGATTCAGCGAGTTCTTGCTCCGAATCAGAACCGGCAACAATGCCGCAGCCCGCGAATGCTCGAACTGTGCCCGCTTCCTGATCAATTTCGGCACATCTCAATGCGATACCGAATTCACCGTCACCGTGTGCATCCACCCAACCAACCGGCCCGGCATATCGTCCACGATCCATACCTTCAAGTTCGCGAATGGTTGCTAGTGCACGTTCAGTTGGTGTCCCACAGACAGCAGCAGTGGGATGAAGAAGTGCTGCAAGTGCAAGTACTGGAACGTCGTCAGCAAGTCGACCTGTTACGTCAGTAGCCAGATGCTGAACGTTGGCAAGTGGCAATACGTGTGGGTGAGCTGGCACTTCAAGATCTGTGCAGTGTGCTGCAAGCGCGCGCGCAACAGAACGAACGGCGTATTTGTGTTCGGCAAGATCTTTCTCACTACTGAGTAGCACCTGCGCCATGTCAGCATCCGCAGTGGCATTGCCCTGACTTCGTACGGTGCCCGCAAGTACGCGGCTCGTTACGAGATCACCAGTGCGACGAACAAGAAGTTCTGGAGTCGCTCCGACTAGTCCTGCGACACTAAATGTCCAACACGTTGGGTAAGTCTGTGCCAGCGATGAAAGCATGCTTCGTGCATCAAGTTCACCATCGACTTTTCCAAAAATGTCCCGAGCAAGAACAACCTTGTCGAGTTCATTGAGATTGATTCGAGTAATGGCTTCTTGCACGGAGGCTTGCCACGCTTGGGTGGATTGGCTGCCATCGGTCCAGTGCACATTCGCAGGTGCGTTGGGCACGCTCACCGCGCGAATTTCGTTTCGGAGATCACCTTCGCCACCAATGACAGTGATCCACGATTGACCGTTACGCCGGCCGATCAGTACCCGAGGAACGGTGATCACAGACAGACCAGGCTCAGGATCAAAGGCAAATGATGCAAAGGCGACGGGGCCGGTTCCAGGCATCGCAACGGTGTCATCGATGCTGGCCTGGGCGCACAACTTCGCCCACCAGCGTTGAGCTCGACTAAATCGTTCAGGTCCACTGATTTCTAGGCTGGCAGCCACTCCCCAGCCGACCATGCCCTCGCCATTGCGTACCCAACTCACCGCGTCGCCGCTAGGCAGGAGAGCCAACAGGTTTCCTGGGTTTTCTAGGGATCGAGTGCGCACTTGTAGCGGGGCACCGGGTTGTTCGCGCGCGATGATGGCCGCCTTCATGAGTTCAATGGCTGGGTCAGGCACACCTCTAGCCTAGATGCCGAGCACTCAAGCCTCGATGCAAGGATGGCGTAGTGAGCAGAGCAGACCTTTCCAAGGATCCCTCGGCAGTGGCGGCCATGTTTGATGGGGTCGCACAGCGCTATGACCTTGCCAATGATGTGTTGGCTTTGGGCCAAACTCGGATCTGGCGCCGAGCCGTCGTTGCGGCAATCAAGCCGCAGCCAGGCGAAATAATTTTGGACCTGGCAGCGGGAACCGGAACCTCAAGCGTGCCGTTCGCCAAGGCTGGCGCCCATGTGATCCCCACTGACTTCTCGCTAGGAATGCTTCGGGTTGGTCACGAACGCCAGCCGGAGCTGCCGTTTGTGGCGGGAGATGGACTAAACCTCCCATATCGGGACAATTCATTCGATGCAGCCACGATTTCCTTTGGGCTACGCAATCTGACCGACCGCTCCGCTGGTCTGGCAGAGTTTCGAAGGGTCCTGAAGCCAGGCGGACGTCTAGTCATCTGTGAATTCTCGAGCCCAACGTCAAAGCCGTTGCGCACTCTTTACACCGAATATCTCATGAAGGCCCTACCCGCAGTAGCCACCAAAGTTGCCACGAATCCAGATGCTTATGTCTATTTGGCTGAATCGATTCGTGCGTGGCCAGTGCAAGCTGAGCTCGCCGAAGAAATCATTGCGGCTGGCTTTGCTGAGGTCCAATGGCGAAACCTGACGGGCGGGATCGTCGCCGTCCATCGAGCAGTGAACCCATAGCAACGCCACCCCATGGCCGCCACTATGCTTTGCTCAGTCGTGAAAGCGTTCACAAAAGCGCAATCTGACCACAAAGTTCTGATCATTTGGAGCGCGAAGTGAACGTGTATACGCCAATCCTCGTATTGGGTGTGTTGGCATTTGGTTTTGCTGTTTTCTCTGCAGTCATTGCACCAATAACTGGCCCAAAGCGTTACAACCGCGCTAAAGCCGATGCATACGAATGCGGCATTGAACCAACTCCGCAGCCAGTAGGCGGTGGCCGCTTCCCAGTGAAGTATTACCTCACAGCGATGCTGTTTATCGTGTTCGATATCGAAATCGTTTTCTTGTATCCGTGGGCAGTTTCCTTCGATCACATGGCCGTATTTGGTTTGGTTGAAATGGTGCTGTTCATCGTCACCGTCCTCGTTGTGTACGCCTACGTTTGGCGTCGCCGTGGACTCGAGTGGGATTAACCGGAGTTACTCATGGGCCTTGAAGAAAATCTGCCGTCTGGCGTACTGCTGACGTCAGTAGAAAAACTTGCCGGGTATGCCCGTAAGGGCTCACTTTGGCCCGCCACGTTTGGTCTTGCCTGTTGCGCCATCGAAATGATGGCTGTCGGCGGTCCGCGCTTTGATATTGCACGCTTTGGCATGGAAGTTTTTCGCGCATCACCACGTCAGGCTGATTTGATGATTGTCGCTGGTCGTGTAAGCCAGAAGATGGCTCCAGTACTTCGTCAAATTTACGATCAAATGCCGAATCCCAAATGGGTGATTGCTATGGGCGTGTGCTCATCAAGTGGCGGGATGTTCAACAACTATGCCGTCGTGCAAGGTGTCGATCACGTGGTTCCGGTAGACATTTATCTCCCAGGCTGCCCTCCCCGCCCCGAGATGTTGATCGATGCAATTTTGAAATTGCACGATGAGATTCAAGACATGAAGCTCGGCCCAAATCGTCGCGCGCAGATTCTTGAGCTCGAAGCTGCAGCACTCATTGCACCTTCCACGGCCGACATGAAAGGCCTGCTTCGATGAGCCAGGTGCCAGTTGTTCCTGAAGGGGTGAGCCAGTTCGAGGTCTTCCACGTTCGCGAAGGCGCATTTGGTGGCACGGGCTCAGGCGACACAAGTGGTTTCGGTGGGCTTGTTGAATTGATGCACATGCCAGAGGCCAGCACGCGCCCTTTTGGTGGATGGTTTGATGAGATCTCTGATGAGTTGGAGCTTTCGCTTGCGGCCCGAGAAGTCAATGCAGGCGATGCAATTGAAAAAGTCGTTATTGCATTTGACGAGATTACCTTTTTCGTGCGTAGGGAGTACCTGCTCAGCGTCCTGTCAACCCTTCGCGACGAGCCAGGTTTACGATTTGAATTTTCAACGGGCGTCAGCGGTGTTCATTACCCAAGTGATACCAATCGCGAACTGCACGCGGTTTATCACTTGATGTCGATGACTCACAATCACCGCATTCGTGTTGAAGTTGTTACTGCCGACTCAGACCGACACATCCCGTCTTCAGTCAGCATCTATCCAACCAATGACTGGCATGAGCGCGAAACCTTCGATTTTTTCGGAATTGTTTTCGACGGACATCCGGCCTTGACCCGTATACAGATGCCTGATGACTGGCCGGGCCATCCGCAGCGCAAGGACTATCCCCTTGGTGGCATCCCGATTGAATACAAGGGTGCAACTATTCCGCCACCAGATCAGCGGAGGGCATACAACTCATGAGCACCGAGAACATCACCTACACGAGTTCCGCCGCACAGCCAAATGATCCTTACGCAAACTTCAGCGATCCTGCTGAAGGTGGCCGCATCTTCAATGTCGGCGGCGGAGATTGGGATTCAATCACCGTAGATCCAGAGAGCGACTCCGAACGCATCGTGGTCAATATGGGCCCTCAGCACCCATCAACGCATGGTGTGTTGCGTTTGATCCTTGAAATTGAAGGCGAATCGGTCACTGAAGCTCGATGTGGCATTGGCTACTTGCACACCGGCATTGAAAAGAACATGGAGTTCCGTTCGTTTACGCAGGGTGTTACTTACGCAACTCGCATGGATTATCTTGCGCCATTTTTCAACGAAACTGCTTACTGCCTGGCGATCGAAAAGCTGCTCGGGATCACCGATCAAATCCCTGAACGAGCAAACGTCATTCGCGTGATGATGATGGAACTTAATCGAGTCTCGTCACACTTGGTTGCGCTAGCAACGGGTGGCATGGAACTGGGTGCCTTGACCGCCATGGAATTTGGTTTCCGCGAACGCGAATTGATCCTCGACATCTTTGAAATGATCACCGGGCTACGCATGAATAATGCGTACATCCGTCCGGGCGGGGTTGCACAAGATCTTCCAGACAACGCAGTAGAGAAGATCCGCGAAATGATTCCTTTGCTGCGAAAGCGCTTGAAAGACACTGCCGATCTTCTTGTTGATAACAACATTTGGATGGGTCGCACTGTTGGTATCGGATACCTCGATCTCACTGGTTGTATGGCGCTTGGAATCACCGGGCCGGTGCTCCGGGCTACCGGCTACCCTCATGACCTTCGTAAGTCACAGCCGTATTGCGGTTATGAAAATTACGAATTTGACGTCGTTACAGAAAACACGAATGACGCTTATGGTCGTTTCTTAATTCGCATCCGCGAAATGCACCAGTCACTTCGCATTGTGGAACAGACACTGGACCGTTTGCAGCCAGGCCCGGTGATGATCGCTGACAAGAAGATTGCTTGGCCGGCGCAGTTGTCTGTCGGAAGCGACGGTCAGGGTAATTCTCTCGAGCATATTCGCGAGATCATGTCTGAGTCGATGGAAGCGCTCATTCACCACTTCAAGTTGGTAACTGAAGGCTTCCGTGTTCCTGCGGGTCAGGTTTATACGGCAATCGAGGCTCCTCGTGGCGAGCTTGGCTGCCACCTTGTGAGTTCAGGTGGAACGCGTCCATTCCGCGTGCATTTCCGTGACCCGTCGTTCACCAATCTTCAAGCCGTTGCAGCAATGTGTGAAGGCGGCCAGATCGCTGACGTCATTGCAGCGGTTGCCAGTATTGATCCCGTTATGGGCGGAGTCGATCGCTAAGGCGATCGAGAGGAAGAGATCATGGCTATCAGCGAGCAGACCCTAGAAAGCATGCGCGACATCGTGGCGCGTTACCCACAGTCACGATCGGCACTATTGCCCATGTTGCACCTCGTTCAAAGCGCAGAAGGCGAAGTGACGGCTGAAGGTATTGCAGCCTGTGCCGACATGCTGGGAATTTCAAAGGCTGAAGTCACGGGTGTTTCAACCTTCTACACGATGTACAAGCGCAAGCCCGTTGGTGAGCATCACATTGGTGTATGTGTGAACACGTTGTGTGGCCTTCTTGGTGGGGATGCGGTCTACGAAGCACTTTCCCAACGGCTTGGAGTTGGACACAATGAGCCAACTGCCGATGGCAAATTTTCACTTGAACGTATTGAATGTCAGGCGGCATGCACGCATGCACCAGTGATGACGGTTGACTGGGAATTTATGGACGATGTCACCCCATCTTCAGCGATTGACGTGGTCGACCGTCTGGCTCGTGGAGAGCAGGTTGCATCAACGCGCGGCCCGGCTATTCGTAACTTCAAGGCGACTGAATACACCTTGGCTTTCCCGGACGATGGTCTTGAATCGGATGGCAATTCGGTGGACGACAAAATGCTGGCCGGATTGCGCTATGCCAAAGAACACAACATGGCTGCACCTAAATTCGGACAGGAGGCCTAAGTCATGACACTGACGCCGGTTATCACTGAGCACTGGGATTCCCCTGACCTCTACACACTTGATGGCTACCGTCGCTTTGGCGGGTACCGCGCTCTTGAAAAGGCACTCAAGCTCGATCCTGATGCCATCATCACCACAGTAAAAGATTCTGGTCTTCGAGGCCGTGGCGGAGCTGGTTTCCCCACAGGCCTGAAATGGAGTTTCGTTCCACAAAACGATGGCAAGCCGCATTACCTCGTTGTAAACGCTGACGAATCAGAGCCAGGTGCTTGCAAAGACATTCCGATCATGATGGCTAACCCACATTCGTTAGTTGAAGGCGTCATCATCACTTCGTTTGCGATTCGTGCCAGTCAAGCTTTTATTTATATTCGCGGCGAAGTACCGAATGCATTACGTAAGGTGGCTAGCGCTGTTGCAGAAGCACGCCGCGCTGGTTTGATCGGCAAGAACATCCTTGGATCTGGTTTTGATCTTGAAATCGTCGTGCATGCAGGTGCCGGCGCATATATCTGTGGTGAAGAAACCGCGCTGCTTGATTCATTAGAAGGCTTGCGCGGGCAACCGCGGTTGAAGCCACCGTTTCCCGCTGTGGCTGGTTTGTATGCGTCGCCAACGGTGATCAACAACGTCGAAACTATCTGCAATATTCCTTACATCGTTGATCGCGGCGTGGATTGGTTCCGCCAATTCGGAACCGAGAAATCACCAGGGTTTAAAGTTTGGTCCGTTTCTGGACACGTCAATAACCCAGGCATCTTTGAAGCGCCGCTGGGAATCACGATGCGTGAACTACTTGGCTACGCGGGTGGAGTTCGCGGTGATGGCAAGGTCAAGTTCTGGCTGCCAGGTGGATCCTCAGTTCCGCTTCTGACCGCAGAACACCTTGACCTTCCGCTGACGTATGAAGAGATGGCCGCAGCCGGAACCATGCTCGGCACGGGAACGCCAATGATTTTCGATGAGACCGTGAGCGTCGTTAAAGCTGTCACTCGCTGGCTTGAATTTTACAAGCACGAATCCTGTGGCAAGTGCACCCCATGTCGTGAAGGCACCTTCTGGATCACCGGCGTGCTGGAAACTTTTGAGCATGGTCATGGCAAGGAATCAGATCTGGAACTTCTTGTGAGCGCATGTAACCAAATTTCGGGTCGATCATTCTGTGCACTCGGAGATGCGGCTGCAACGCCGTTTCCTGCAGCGCTGAAGTACTTCCGTGACGAATTTGTCGCGGCCACCGAGTCACCAGTCGATGAAAAATTCGATCCAGTGGCTTCATACATCTATGCGGGAGCAGCAACCCGATGAGTGAAAACTTCACCACCGACGTGGTGCCAATGGTCAGTGTCACGATTGATGGCGTGGTCATCGAAGTACCAAAGGGTACTTTGGCGATCCGAGCTGCCGAACTCATCGGGATTGAGATTCCGCGCTTTTGCGATCACCCACTCCTTGAGCCCGTCGCTGCTTGTCGCGCATGCTTGATTGAAGTTGAAGGCATGCCCAAGCCGCAACCTGCCTGTGCTCAGGTGGTGAACGACGGCATGACGATTCGCACTCAAGAATCTTCTGAGGTTGCCAAGGATGCGCAAGAGGGCGTCATGGAGTTCCTCCTCATTAATCACCCACTTGACTGCCCAGTGTGCGACAAGGGTGGCGAGTGCCCGCTACAAAACCAGTCGATGTCAGCAGGACGACCAGAATCTCGTTTCGAAGGCGAAAAGCGAACCTTTGAAAAGCCAATAAACGTGAGTGCGCAAATCTTGCTGGACCGCGAACGATGCGTGTCGTGTGCGCGTTGTACTCGATTTGCAGAACAGATCGCTGGCGATCCAATGATCGAATTGCTTGAACGCGGTGCAAACCAGCAAGTTGGTGTTGCCGATGAACAGCCGTTTGATTCATATTTTTCCGGTAACACCATTCAGATTTGCCCAGTAGGTGCATTGACGAGTTCTTCTTACCGATTCCGGTCCCGACCATTTGATCTCGTGTCGGTACCGAGCACCTGTGAGCACTGCGCCTCAGGTTGTTCGCTTCGCACTGACTACCGTCGCGGTGAAATCACTCGACGCTTGGCTTGGGATTCTCCAGATGTAAATGAAGAGTGGAACTGTGACAAGGGCCGCTTCGGCTTCACGTACCTCACAGAGGGGCGCATCACCACGCCACTAGTTCGCGAAAATGGCGAACTACGCCCAGCATCATGGCCGGAAGCCATTGACGTTGCAGCGCGCGGGCTTGAAGCGGCAGGTTCGTCGGCAGGAGTTCTCACTGGAGGACGCCTAACACAAGAAGATGCCTATGGTTACGCGAAATTTGCTCGCGCGATCCTTGGGACCGACAACATCGACTTCCGTGCTCGAGCAACTTCATCCGAAGAAACTCAATATCTCCGCAGCGCGATTGCTGGAACCCCAATCACAGTGACGTACGACGCACTTGAGAAAGCGCCATTCGTTTTGCTTGTGGCTTTCGAGCCAGAAGACGAATCACCAATGGTTTTCTTGCGGTTGCGCAAAGCAAAGACGACTGTTGTAAGTCTTGGAGCTGTTGCAACTCGTGGTCTGAAAAAAATGGGTGGCACACTACTTGCCACTAAGCCCGGTCAAGAAGCGCTCGTTCTACGCGCGCTACCTGATCACGTGAAAGCTGCGCTCGCTCAACCAGGTGCAGTAATCCTGGTTGGTGAACGTATCGCGGCAAGTGCGGGTGGCCCTTCTGCTTTGGCAGAAGTTGCAGCGCAAACAGGTGCGAGTGTTGCTTGGGTTCCTCGTCGCGCTGGTGAACGCGGCGCGCTTGATGTTGGTGCACTTGCTGGCTTGCTTCCCGGTGGCCGCCCAATCACAAACGATGAGGCGCGTGACGAGGTTGCGGGTGTCTGGGGTGTCTCTGCGGATGCGCTGCCGCGGGTGACCGGACTCTCGGGCGAAAACATTATTAATGCAGGCAGCAGAGAAAATCTTCGTGCGTTTGTCATTGCTGGAGTTGATCCGGTAGATCTGCCTGATCCAGAAGTCACGGCGGTAGCTCTTGCGCGCACCGCATTCATCGTGTCCCTTGATCATCATCATTCAGAGTTCACTCAAGCCGCTGACGTCGTGCTTCCAGTGGCACTTGTCACCGAAAAGGCTGGAACTTTCATCGATTGGGAAGGTCGTCCTCGTCCATTCGGTCAGGTGTTCAAGGATGCGCTGGCAATGAGCGATGCAACGATTCTTGGCATGCTTGCGAAGGCTATGGGAAAGCAAGCGGGCGTTTGGGACGGCGCTGGTTTGCGTCGCGAACTTGCTAAACTTGGGCAATGGACAGGTGCTCGTGAAGAGCTGCCTACGACGGGTAGCGCACCTCTTATGAGTGATGCGTTCCGCCTGGCTTCGTGGCGTGAACTTCTTGATGCAGGCGTAATGCAAGATGGCGAGCCGTTCTTGGCGGCCACTGCGCGCCCTGTCGTAGCGTTGATTTCCGAGGCGGCAGCAAAGCAACTTGGATCACCAACAACCATTACGGTAGGTGGGCCGACCGGTTCCGTCACGTTGCCGGTTGAAATCGGAGATGTCATCGACGACGTTGTGTTCTTGCCGATGCATTCAACTGGCTGCTCGATTTATCGCGATCTTGGTGCCCGCATTGGATCCGCGGTCGACGTTTCTGCTGGAGGTGCCGCATGACCGGTGGTCAGTTCGGATTCTTTGGTGTTGATCCATGGTGGATCGTGATCGTCAAGGTACTCGGCATCTTTGCAATGCTTGTGCTCCTCACGCTCTTTACTATTTGGTGGGAACGCCGAGTTGTTTCGCGTATGCAGCATCGCATCGGGCCCAACCGCGTTGGACCGTTTGGCTTATTGCAGTCATTGATGGACGGCGTCAAGCTGGCACTGAAGGAAGAAATCGTTCCTAAGGGTGTACACCTTGCGGTGTATTGGATCGCACCAATCATTTCGGCTACAACGGCTTTCATCGCTTTTGCCGTGATTCCTTTCGGCCCGGTTGTGAATATGTTTGGGCAACAAACTCCGCTTCAGCTCACTGACTTCCCCGTCTCCGTGCTGTACATCTTGGCAATTGCTTCTATTGGCATTTACGGCATCGTTCTTGCCGGCTGGGCTTCAGGTTCGACTTATCCACTTCTTGGTGGCCTTCGTTCCAGCGCGCAGATGATCTCTTATGAAATTGCTATGGGCTTGTCATTCGTTGCCGTCTTCCTTTACGCAGGTTCGATGTCAACTTCAGAAATTGTCAGTGCTCAAGAGCCAGTGTGGTTTGCCGTCATCTTGTTGCCTTCATTCTTGATCTACGTAACCGCCATGGTTGGCGAAACTAACCGAGCACCTTTTGACCTCCCTGAGGCTGAAGGTGAACTCGTAGGTGGTTTCCACACTGAGTATTCATCGATGAAGTTCGCATTGTTTTTCCTCGCTGAATACATCAACATGGTGACTGTTTCTGCGTTGGCGACGACTCTTTTCCTTGGGGGATGGCGCGCACCATGGCCTATCTCGCTTTGGGATGCAGCAAACACTGGCTATTGGCCGATGCTGTGGTGGCTGGCGAAGGTTCAAATCTTCATCTTCATCTTCATTTGGCTCCGAGGAACCCTGCCAAGACTTCGTTATGACCAGTTCATGAAGTTTGGCTGGAAGATTTTGATCCCCGTGTCAATCGCTTGGATCTTGATCGTTGCAACTGCGCGAGTTCTTCGCAACGAAGTCCAATTCACTAGCACGCAGATTCTGCTTGTTGGCGCCGTCACCATCGTTGTCTTGTTAGCAGGGTCGTGGCTGCTTCAGTCACGAGCTGATCGCAAGACCGCACTTCAGGAAGAAGTCGATGCAGAAATTCAAGCTCGTGTTTTCGATGCAATGGCCGGTGGCTATCCCGTGCCACCAATGCCTGGTCAGCAAGTGAGCCTGCCAACCCGTCGTGCTACTTCATCCGTTACTACGCAGGAGGCCATCGATGGCTGAGCTGCCCCAAGCTGTCCGGGGATTCTGGGTCACCTTCTCGACAATGTTCAAGAAGGTGGTCACTGAGCAATACCCAGAAGA
>Ga0114978_10001437_pt1 | contig 20080 bp, 16 predicted proteins | sample S_140212_EF_Meta_FD_87027 | JGI IMG/M metagenome (GOLD analysis project Ga0114978, IMG submission 87027) | Freshwater microbial communities from Lake Simoncouche, Canada to study carbon cycling - S_140212_EF_MetaG | ecosystem: Environmental > Aquatic > Freshwater > Lake | place: Lake...
AAAAGGACGCCATCTGCGCCCCCCTTGATACCCCCGCCGACAACCCCTTCGTCCAGCAACTCGCCGCCCGTGGGGAGGGCCTCGCCGGGGCTCCATGGTTTTGCGATGCCGCCTGGCTCGCCGCCGTCGGCATCCCCGCCGTCGCCGCCGGCCCGGGTTCCATCGCCCAGGCCCACACCGCCGACGAATTTATTTCCATCGCTGACCTCGAAGAAGGCGCGCGATTTTTCCAGAACTTCCTAAAATCCCTTCAATGAGCGAAAAAACCGCCATCACTCCCACCCGCAGCGCCGATTTTCCCGAATGGTATCAGCAGGTCGTCCGAGCCGCCGACCTGGCCGAAAACTCCGAGGTGCGCGGCTGCATGGTGATCAAGCCATGGGGGTATGCCCTGTGGGAACGCATGCAGGCCGTGCTCGACCGCATGTTCAAGGAGACCGGACACCGCAATGCCTACTTTCCGCTCTTCATCCCGCTCAGCTACCTGGAAAAAGAGGCCGCGCATGTCGAGGGTTTCGCCAAGGAATGCGCGGTGGTCACCCATCACCGGTTGGAGATGAAGGACGGCAAACTCGTGCCAGCCGGTCCGTTGGCCGAACCGCTTGTCATCCGGCCGACTTCCGAGACCATCATCGGCGCCGCCTATGCCCGCTGGGTGAAATCCTGGCGCGACCTGCCGATTTTGATCAACCAATGGGCCAACGTCGTCCGTTGGGAAATGCGCCCGCGTCTCTTTTTGCGCACGGCTGAATTTCTCTGGCAGGAGGGCCACACCGCCCACGAGACCGAAGCGGAAGCGCGGGCGGAGGTGACAAAAATGCTGGGTGTCTATGAGACCTTCGCGCGGGAATACCTCGCCATTCCCGTTCTCACTGGCGAAAAAAGCGAGGGCGAACGTTTCCCCGGCGCGGTGCAGACGCTCTGCATCGAAGCCATGGTGCAGGACCGCAAAGCCATCCAGGCCGGCACCTCCCACTTTCTCGGACAGAATTTTTCCAAGGCTTCCGGCATCCAATTCCAAGGCCGCGATGGCACGCTCGAACACGCCTGGACCACAAGCTGGGGCGTGAGCACGCGGCTCATCGGCACCCTGATCATGGCCCATGGCGATGATGATGGACTCATCCTTCCGCCGCGCATCGCGCCGGCCCACGCCGTCATCATTCCCATCACGCCGAAAGAAGATTCCAAGGCCGCCGTCCTGGAAGCCACGGAAAAACTCGCGGCCGCACTGCGCGAGGTCCGTTTCCACGGGGAACCCCTCCAGGTCGAGATCGATGCCCGCGATCTGGGAGGCGGGGTCAAGAGTTGGGAGTGGATCAAAAAAGGTATCCCTCTGCGCATCGAGATCGGACCGCGTGATCTGGAACAGGGCACGGTGGCCGTGGCCCGCCGCGATAAGCCGCCCAAGGAAAAATCGTTCGTGCCCACCGCCGATCTCCCTGGGCAAGTCTGCGCGATCCTCGACGACATTCAGGCCACCCTGCTGGCCCGCGCCATCGCGTTTCGCGACAGCCAGACGAAGGTCATGGAAACCCGAGAGGAATTTTACGCGTTCTTCACCCCGAAAAACGCGGACAAGCCGGAAATCCACGGGGGATTTGCTTTGGCACATTGGAACGGCAGCGCGAAGGTCGAGGAGCAAATCAAAGAAGACCTCAAGGTCACCATCCGCTGCATTCCCTTCGAGGATGCGCCGGAGGCCGGGACGTGCATCTTTACGGGCGAACCCAGCCGGCAGCGGGTCATTTGGGCGAAGTCGTATTGAGGGTTTAGACACGGGCTCCGGCCGCGTTAGGTGAAACGATCCAGTGCCCGGAGGTCGCTTCTACTTTAACACCTGCGGAGCCTGGCAGGTGAAGTTCTCGCAAAGATAGAGAGCCGCCTTTCCCTGCACCGGTTTCATCAGCGCCAGCGCCGGATTGTTTTTGGCCAGAAAATCATCGCCCTCTGCCAGGAGAAGAACCCGGCGGGGATGGAAGTCGCGATGAAGCTTCGCCGTCCACTGCCGGACATCCTCCGCCCCGCGCGGGCCCGCCACCACAGCCTGGGACGGTGGCGACAAGGCGAGATCGAGCGCGACCAGCATTTGCGGGACGGAGGTGGGCGCGCGCTCCATTTGCGTCTGATGCGAGGCAATGACGCGTCCCGCCTTCGCTTCGCGGGCCTCATCGTGCAGCATGCGGGCCAGACGCAGAAGGTTGTGGGCACTGATGGAATTGGCCGAGGGTTCGGCCCCATCGTAGTCCTCCTTCATCCGCACCCGCACCAGCGGATCATCGCCCGCGCTGCTGAAGTAACTTCCCCCCTTTTCGTCCCAGAAAAGCTCATCCTGCCCGTCCTGCAACCCGACCGCCCACTTGAGCCAGCGCAGGTCAAAATCGGCCTCGTAGAGGTCGAGCAAGCTCTGGATCAAAAAGGCATAATCCTCGGCGAAGCCCGCGATGTGGCCGGGTTCCCCGCGCCAGGTGCGCAGGAGCCTGCCATCCTTGGTGAGCTGCGACTTGAGAAAATCGGCCGACTTGGCGGCGGCGTCAAGATAGCGGGGTTCGGACAGGGCCGCGCCCGCCCGGGCGAAGGCCGAGATCATGAGTCCGTTCCAGGCCGTCAGGATTTTGTCATCGAGATGAGGACGCGGACGTTTGGCCCGCAGGGCCAAAAGTTTTTCCCGGCTGGCCGCCAGCGCCCCTGCGCCGGAGGACTCGCGTTCGATCAAAATGTTTTTCCCGGTGAATTCCCCGTGCGGATCGCTGGCCGCCGGCGCGTTGCCATTCTCCTCCACCCCATAGTGACGGCAAAAAATCTCCGCCTCCCCGGCTCCGAGCGCCTCCACAATCTCCTGTTTGCTCCAGACATAAAATGCTCCCTCCGCATGCTCCGGGCTTCCGTGAGCCAGCAGGCTGTCGGCATCCTCGGCTGAGTAAAAGCCACCGCCGGGATGGGTCATGTCCCGCAGGACGTAGTCCAGAGTTTCGCGCGCGATGCGGGCAAAGAATTCGTCATGCGTCATTTGCCAAGCCTCGACGTAGGAAATGGCCAGCTGCGCCTGATCGTAGAGCATCTTTTCGAAATGCGGCACGTGCCAGTATTCGTCCACCGAATAGCGGTGAAAGCCGCCGCCCAGATGATCGCGCATTCCGCCCGCCGCCATCATGCTCAGGGTCTGGAGGGCCATTTTCGCGGCCTGTTCCTCCCGGTTCGTATAGCGCAAAAGAAAATTGAGCGTGGAGGGACGGGGAAACTTCGGCGCGCCGCCGAACCCGCCCTCCACCTGGTCAAAACTGCGGGCCAAGGCCTCGTAGCCACGCTGCAAGGGCGCTTCATTTTTTCGGAACTCCCCGGCCCCCGCGCCCCGTCCACCCTCGCTCAGCGCCTCCATCACCCGCGCGCCCTCCTGCTCGATGCGGGCGCGGTCTTTCTCCCAAAGCTGCGCGATTTGCTGCAGGACGCTGGGAAAACCGGCCCGGCCATATTTGTCCTCCGGCGGAAAATACGTGCCGCCGAAAAACGGTTTCCCCTCCGGCGTGAGCCACACGCTCATGGGCCAGCCGCCACCGCCCGTCGTGGCCTGCACAAAGGCCATGTAGAGCCGGTCCACATCGGGCCGCTCCTCGCGGTCCACCTTGATGTTGACGAAATTGGCATTCAGCAATTTCGCGATGGCGGGATTCTCAAACGACTCGTGCGCCATCACATGACACCAGTGGCAGGTCGAATAGCCGATGGAGAGAAAGACCGGCTTGTTGAGCCGTTTTGCCTCGGCAAAAGCCGCTTCGCCCCACGGCTGCCAATCGACCGGATTGTCTTTGTGCTGGAGAAGATAAGGGGATTTCTCCCCGGCGAGCTGGTTGGCGTTCACGCCGGGCACTGTAACGCATCGGGGCGGCCACCGCCAGAGAAGCGAGCGGTCCGGCGTGAGGAAAATCCGGCTTTGCCTTGGCCCCGGCGCGGGAAATGCCTACTGTGCGCGGTGATGATTCTTCTCCTTGGGGCATCCGGATATGTCGGCAGCGCTTTTGCCGCGAATCTGCGTGCGCGCGGGCTGCCCTTTGTCGCGCCTTCGCACTGCGAGCTCGACGCCGGCTCGAAGGATGCCGTCTCTGCCGCCCTCGATGCCCTGCATCCCGATCTGCTCATCAACGCCATCGGTTTTACCGGACGGCCCAACATTGACGGGACCGAGCACGAAAAACTCCGCTGCCTGACGGCAAACACGACCGTGCCAGGAGTTTTGGCCGAAGTGCTGGCCGATCGCGATGTGCGTTGGGGCCACGTTTCCTCCGGTTGTATCTTCGAGGGCGCGCGGGCGGATGGGTCGCCCTTCACGGAAAACGATCCGCCGAATTTTGCCTTCAGCCACCCTGAGGCAAGTTGGTACAGCCGGACCAAGGCGATGGCGGAAACCCTGCTGGGCGATCATCCCGGCTGCGTCGTCTGGCGGCTGCGCATTCCCTTCGATCAGTTCGACCACGAGCGCAATTATCTCTCCAAGCTGATGCAATACGATCAGTTGCTGGAGGTGACCAATTCGATTTCCCAGCTCCAGGAATTCGCTGATGCCGGGGTGGAATCCCTGCTGCGCCGCCTGCCTGGCGGTCTCTACAATGTGACGAACCCCGGTGCCATCACAACGAGTGAGGCGGCTGAAATGATCCGGAAAAGCGGGCTTTGCAATAAGACGTTCCGGTATTTCCAGGATGAGGGAGACTTTCTCTCCGCCCCCGGCCGGGTGAAGCGCGCAAGCTGCATCCTCAGCAGTGAAAAACTGGCCGCGGCCGGGATCAAAATGCGCGAAGTCCATGAGGCGGTTGAATGGTCGCTGCGGCACTGGACCGTGCCGGGTTAATGTTCCGTCATGAGTGCGATTGAAAGCGGGTGCGGTAGCCAGCCAACAGGGAGCACAGGCGTCTTGCCTGTGGCCGAAAGCCTACACAGGCAAGATGCCTGTGCTCCCTGTGAGAACTCGCCTCACCGCTTGATTGCTCACTCCCTCGATCGTTCCGTGGTCGCCGTGGTCGTCACCCACCGGCGTCCGGCGGAATTTCAGCGCCTGCTCGAAAGCCTCGCCGCCTCCACTTATCCTCTCCTCGGCTGCGTGGTGTCCGATCACGCCCCCACCGGTGAAATCAAGGCCATCGCCGCACAAGCGCCATTCGAGACGCTTGTGCTAGAAAATGCCTCGAATCCCGGTCCCGGCGCCGGCTGGGCCCGTGCAGCCAAAGAAGCCCTGTACCACTTCGGGGATGGCATCAGCGCGATCTGGTATCTCGACGACGATGTCGTCGTTCCGCCGGACGCCCTGGAAATTCTGTGGACCGAAATGACGCGATCCGCTGCGTGGGCCATTGCCCCCTTGCTGGAAGATCACGACGGCCGGCTCTGGGCTTTCCCCGAGCCGCTCGAGCCGTCCCTCCGGAAAACCATCCGCCGGGTTGCAACGCCCCGCGAGGCGATGACGGAGTTGGGCGACAACCCGATTCCCTTCTGCTGGTGCACCGGCGCGTGTTTTCTGGTAAAAAAAACGGCGGTTGATGCGGTCGGCCTGCATCGGACGGATTTCTGGATGCTGGGCGAGGATCTGGAGTATTCCATGCGGATCGCGGCGCGGGGCCAGGCGGTCTTCACCTGCCGGGTTTCGGTGCCGCATCTTCCGCCTCCCGCGCCGGATGCGGCCGCTGCCAGGCGGACGGATTATTTGAAGTTTTGTTCTCTTCTGCAAAATCTCAGCTATCTCTCCTTTCACGCGCCACACAGCCGTCACATGAAGAGCTATCTTCCGGGAAACTACCGCCGATTTTTTTGCGCGCATGGCCTCCATCTGCGCACTATTCGCGCGGCGGTTGCCTGCCTGTGGAATGGAGCGGTGTTGGCGCGGCCCGCAGAATCTCTGCGAGCCCGCCTTTCGAAGCATGAACGCGGAAACTGAAATCGCGGGACCGATTCCGTCCCGGGAAATTCTCGGCACGGCCGTTCATTGCGTCAATTATGACTCGGCGCTGGCCGCCTGCTTCCGCCTGGCGCAAAGCGGAAAGCCGGCCGCGGTTTCCGCCTGCAACACCCACCTCATCGCGCTGGCCCGATCGAGCCAGGATTTTCATGCCGTGCTGGAGTGCTTCGATCTGATCGTGCCGGACGGCTACCCGCTCGTTTGGAGTCTGAACGCCCAGGGGGCCGGTCTGCGCGATCGGGTCTACGGGCCGTACCTGATGAAGCATGTCCTCCAGCATGCCCCCGCGCCGTGGAAGCATTTCTTTTTTGGTGGAACCCCGGAGCGTTTGGAACGCCTGATGGAGGCAGCCAGGGAGGTTCAGCCCGCCATCCAGATTGCGGGAAGCCTTTCCCCGCCTTTCCGGAAATGGTCCGGGGAGGATGAGGAAATTTACGCGTCGCAGATCCGAGCAAGCGGGGCGGATTTCATCTGGGTTGCTCTCGGGGGCGAACGCCAGGAACGCTGGATCGTGGAGAATCTCCACCGCCATCGCCGGGGCGTTTTTTTTGCGGTGGGGGATGCGTTTGAACTTCTGGCCGGAGGGCGTCCGTTTGCTCCGCGTTGGATGCAACAGCGCGGGCTCACCTGGCTGTATCGCCTCTGGCAGGAACCCCGACGGCTGGGGTTGCGCTATATCAAATTCAACTCCCTCTTCGTTTACTATCATTTGCGCGACAGCCTGCTTGGCCCGCCGGGAGCGGGGGAATTGCCCGCGGCAAGGCGTCCGCGCATCGCGTTCCTCGGTTCGCGGGGGGTGCCGGCCCGCTATTCCGGATTTGAAGTGGTGGTCGAGCAACTGGGCCGCCGGCTGGCCTCGCGCGGGTATGCCGTGACAGTTTACAACCGCTTTCCCCGCTTCCACGCGCCGTCGAAAATTTACCAGGGCATGCGGGTGCTGGCCTTGCCCACCATTCCGACCAAAAGTCTCGAAACCATCACGCATACGGCCCTTTCCGCCGTGCATGCGCTCTTTTGTGGATACGACCTCGTCTACCTTTGCGGCGTTGGCAATGCGCTCATCGGCGGCTTTCTGCGTCTTTGCGGGATGAAGGTCATCATCAATGTGGACGGGGCCGATTTCCGCCGCGCCAAGTGGGGTTCCCTGGGCCGGATCTGGCTGCGTTTCAGCGAACGCTGGGCCACCAAAATGTCCGACCGCATCATCGCCGACAACCACGAGATCGTGATGCGCTATGAGCGCGAGTATGGCTCCTCTCCGCTTTATATCAGCTACGGCGCCAACATCCGGGTGAACACGGTGAACGCCGGCGAACTCGCGCGCCGGGGACTCAGCCCCGGCGGGTACTTGCTTTTCGTCTCGCGCCTCTCGCCGGAAAACCAGGCGGACTTGTTGCTGCGCGCGTTCGCCCGGTACCGCGGTCCGTTGAAACTCGTCATCTGCGGCGCGGCCAATTACGAACATTCCCACTTCCGGCAGTTGCAAAAACTGGCCGACGAGCGTGTTATTTTCACCGGCGCGCGATACGGGGATGACTACGTGGAACTCAGCCAGAATGCGCTGTTTTTTGTCATGCCTGCCGACATTGAAGCGACGCGGCTGGTGCTGCTCGATCAAATGGGCATGGGCGCGGCCATCCTCTACAAGGATTGCGCCGCCACCCGCGAAGTCCTTGGCGCCGCCGCCGAATCCTTCGGATCGGAAAACGCCGAAGAGTCGCTGGCGGAAAAAATCACCCTGCTGGCCGAAAATCCCGCCCGCTGTGCCGAGCTCGGACGTCTCGCCCTCGCGCGGGCCAAGGAATGCTTCAATTGGAATCTTGTGGCAGATCAATACGAACACCTCTTTGAGGAGATGGGCGTGGCGGCGGCGGAAAAGCCGCAGGCCGCCGCCGTGTGAGCATGCGCTTCTCGATCATCACGCCCTCGCTCAATCAAGGGGCCTGGCTGGAAGAAAATATGCGCTCCGTGCGGCGGGCGGGCGAGGAGGCCGGGGTTGAGGTCGAGCACCTTGTTATTGACGGAGGAAGTACGGACAGCACGAAGGGGATTCTCGCGCGGCAGGACTTCGCCCGCTGGATCAGCGAGCCCGATGCGGGCCAGACCGATGCGATCAACAAAGGTCTGCGGCAAAGCACAGGGGAAATTCTGAGCTATCTGTGCGCCGACGATTTTCTCGAACCCGGCGCTCTCTCGCAAGTGCACGAGGTTTTTCGCGCCGCCGCGGCAGTGGATGTCGTCTATGGCGATGCATTTTTTCTCGAATCCGATTCCGGGTGGAAACGCCTCAAGCGGGCGGGGGAGTTTTCCGTCAGACGGCTCCGGCGGGGGAATTTCCTCCTCCAACCCGCCGTATTTTGGCGGCGCCCGGTCTATGAAAAATTCGGCGCTCTCGCCGCCGGGCTGCAGTATTGCATGGATCACGAATACTGGCTGCGCATCGCCGCCGGCACACGCTGGCAATACCTTCCCGCGCCGCTGGCCGTCTGCCGCCTTCACGCCGATGCCAAGACGTCGCGGGCGCTGGCGGCGGCATGGCAGGAGGCCGCGCAGATGCAGGCCCGCTACGGCATCCGCTTCCGGCCCGCGTGGGATGCGGTCTGGATGCGCATGGCCGGGCAGCATTTCTACCGCCTGAAAAGAACCATCCTGGCCCGCGTGGGCAAACTGCGCCGCACGCTATCGTGAAACCGCGCCTTCTCGTCATCGAGCTGCATCATCTGGGCGACGCGGTGCTGGCCCTGCCTTTTCTGCGGGCGGCGCGGGCCCGGTATGACGTCCGGGTTTTTTGTGCAAAGGACGTCGCCATCCTGTTGCAAGCGTTCGTTCCAGGCCTCGAAACAGCGGTGGCCGCCTCAGGGTGGCCGCGGAGATTTCTTCAAGCCGCCACGGAATTAAAAAAATGGCAGCCGGCCGTGACGGTTTGCGCCTGGAGCGACGCCCGGGCGCATCTGGCCGCCCGCTTGGCCGGCGCGCCGCGGCGGCTCGGATTTCCCGTGAACGCAGTCAATTTCTACGCGCCGCAAATTCCCTGGCGGCGGCGGCGGCTGGAATTCGGCCGCGCGATGGAGACCGCCGCGCAGACGGCGGGGCACCCTCTTTTGACCGATGCCCTGCAGCGCGGTTCGGTGCAGGAAAGCCACCTCAACAACTGGCGCCGCATCGCCGATGCCCTGGAGATCCCTCTCGTGCTGGACCCGCCGTGGTTCGACATTTCCGCGCTGACACCTCCGCCAGAACTGCAAGTGTTTCTGGAGGAGCAAAAGAAAAACCGCCGGCCGCTTTGGGCCCTTCACGCCGGCGGGAGGCTGGCTACCAAACGCTGGCCTGTGGAGCGGTTTGAAACCTTGCTCCGGGAATATTTTGCCAAAAAAAACCTGCCGGTGCTCATCCTGGGTTCACCAGGCGGGGAGACCCCGGGGCCAGCCTCCGCCTTGCAGAAAACCTGGACGTGTTCCTCGCATCGCGAGCTGGCGGCCCTCCTCCACAGCGCTGATTTCCTGCTTTGTAATGACTCGTATCCGGCCCATCTCGCCGCCGCCCTGGGCAAACCGGTTTTCAGCATTTTTGGATCGGGGGAACCTGCATGGTTCAGCGCGTTCGGTAACGCCCAGCGGGTCATCCGCAAACCGGTCTGCCCGCATCATCCCTGCATAGACCGCTGCGTGATGCCTTCCCCGATCTGCCTCGAAGCCGTGACAGTCGAAGACGTCGCCGGGTTTCTCGACAGAAATTAAGAACCGCGTGTTTCCGGCGGCATTTCCGATTTTTGAAAGAAAGGAACAATGTCGCGGATGAACTTTTCGAGCATCTTCAGGGTTTGCTCATCCGTCATTCCGCCCTCGCGGAGGCTGTCTCCCACCAGGGAAGTCACCAGCACATAAGCCCAGCGGTGGTTAATCTTGTGGTACACCCGGTCCCAACTCGTCCGCAGGATGCGCACCATGTGATCCGAGGTCGTGATGTCCTTGCCGACAAACCAGTAGAGAAACTGTGAACGGATTGGCCGAAAAACCCCGGGCTGAATTTCCGCCTGCCGACTCAGATTCAAATCCGTAACTTCCAGAGTCCGACCGCTCGCGAGCGGGACGGATATCTTGCCACCCGCACCAAGAATCCACCCCTGCGAGGGCAGGCAGATTTCCGGGCGGTGGATGCTGCGTTTTTCCCCGCCGCTGAGAACAATCGAACAGGTGATTTGGTCGCCAAAAGAGTTGGTGTATCGCTTGCGCAGGATTTCCGTGTCGCCGGGAAGGATGCGTTTTTCGGACTCGGACATCACTTCCTTCCTGCCTGTAAAATCCCCGATTCGATCGGGCAGAGTCATGACCACCCCCGGCTCCGAAATGGTATTGAGGTTCGCCGCCTTCAGGCAAAAGCCAATCGTGATTGCGGTTGCGGCCATGGCCGCCAGGAGCCGCGCCACGAATCCGGCGGGCGACAGGCTGCGGCGGGGAGTCTCCGTCTCGGGGGGATCCGGCATCGCATGGGTTTGGGTGGAGGCGTTCATGATCGGGGATTTGATTTAATAGACATCCGGCGCTTTTGGCCGCGCGATCCCGGGGCTCCCCTGGCTGCGTGGACCGGGAGGAGGCGGACGGTTGAAACGTTCGCGGAGGCCCGACCAGTCGAGGTTCAGGATTTTTGAAACGCCGACCATGCCGAGGATGGCCACGGCGAAGACCACATAGCCCGAGAGCATGTGAAAAAAACTTGGATGATCGGAAGTGCCGATGGCCACGCCGGGTCCGAGGATGATCGTGCCGAAGGTGAGCATGATGATCCGGCATAAATTCCCAAACACGGCCAGCGGCATGGAAAAAAGAAAGATCACCCACCTTTTCCAAACCCCCCGCACCGCGAACTGCGCGTAGAGCGCCGAGACCATCATCAAGGCAAAAAGCGAACGGATGCCGCTGCACGGATCGGCGACATCCACGGAAAAAAGATCGCCCATCGGACGCCTGGTCAGCGGATCGGATGCCGAGAGAATCGCGGTGCCGCTCAAGGTGGAATGAACCCCGAGCAAATTGAGCGTGAACACGCTGGCCTTCGACATGATAATCCGCAGCGGAAATGCGATGTTGTCCCCCAGAAAAAGCAGCGGCCACATGAAAATCAGGAACATCCAGGGAAAGGCCAGCGCCTTCATCCATTCCCAGCCGAAAAAAAGAATGATCAGTCCCGCCAGCGCGAGCTGGGCGCTGATATAGCCAAAGTACACAATGTCGGCTTGATAGCCGAACCAGAAGATCCACAGCGCCGGGAGCAGCAAAGCCAGCCCCAGCCAGGAACCCCGCACCGGCAGGGCGGCTAGTTTTTTACGATCGAGATAAATGATCCACGCCGCCGCGATGGGCACAAGGATGCAATGTTGCCAGTCCTCCAGCTTGGTCATGTTCCAGGCAAAGGTGAAGACGGACACGCGGGTCTCGTTGTAGCCGGCCGAGTAGCTCACCACGCCGAAAAGTGCGGCGATGATCAGCGCGACTGCGATGGTCGATGACACGATCAGCCAGGGGGCGGTTCGCGGCCGTACGGAATGGGGTAACACGCCTGCATCCTCGCGGAGAATCTGCGGAATTTCAACGGCAAAGCCTCCGCGCTGGCGCAAAGGACGCAGGAGCCGGCTGCTAAACAGCGTGGTTGGACAACCGGCCATCTCCCGCTAAAGGTGAAGCCATGAAGGTATTTCGTCCAGAAGATCGCGGCTATGAGAAAGGGCTGAAAAAGCTAAACCGCCGCGCCACCCCGGACCCCGCGGTGGGCGCCACAGTGGAGGATATCCTCCAAACCATCGCGCGGGACGGCGATGAGGCTCTCATCCGTTTCACCGAAAAATTCGGCGGCCCCCGCCTGACGGCATCGCGGCTTTATGTGACCCCGGCCGAACTGGTCTCCGCGCAACGGTCCCTGCCCAAGGATGTCCGGCAGGCCATCCGCGCCGCCCGGGCCAATGTCCGCGCCTTTGCCCGCCGCGGCCTGCGCAAAAGCTGGTTCATGAAAAACAAGCAGGGCGCTCTTGTCGGCGAACGCTTCGACCCCTTTCAACGCGTTGGCATTTATGTGCCTGGCGGCACCGCACCGCTCGTCTCCACCGCCGTTATGACCTGCACCCTCGCCGCAGCCGCCGGGGTGCCCGAAATCGTGGCGGTCACCCCGGCGGCAAAAGACGGTTCGGTGCATCCGGCCCTGCTCGGTGCGCTGGCCGAATGTGGAGCCACCGAGGTCTATCGCGTCGGCGGGGCCCAGGCCATCGGCGCACTCGCCCACGGCACAAAAACCATCCGCCCGGTCCAAAAAATATTCGGCCCCGGCAACGCGTATGTGGTCGAAGCCAAACGCCAGGTTTTTGGCCGGGTCGCCATAGATCTTCTGCCGGGCCCCAGCGAAGTCCTTGTCCTTGCCGACGACTCGGCCAACCCGGACTGGATCGCGGCGGACTTGCTCGCCCAATCGGAACACGGACACGGCAGCGTGGCGATTTTACTGACCGACTCCCCGCGAATTTTGCAAGAAGTTGCTGCCGCGGTGGAGCAGCAGATCCGCCTTTCCGGTCGCCCCAGGGAACTTGCCCTCGCTCTGAAAAATGCCTCGCTCGTGCTGGTGCGCGATCGCGCTGAAGCCATTGTGCTGGCCAACCAGTTTGCTGCCGAACACGTCTCTATTGCCACCAAAAATCCCGGCGAGGTTGCCCTTCAGCTGCACACCTCCGGCGCGGTTTTTATGGGAGGAATTTCCCCGGTTGTGGCGGGCGATTTCCTGGCCGGTCCCAGCCACGAACTGCCCACCGGCGGGGCGGGCCGGAGTTTCGCCGGCCTGACGGTGGATCAGTTCCAACGCCGCACCAGCGTGGTCATGTTCGACAAACCCTCGTTGAAGGCCTCCCTTCCGATCATTGAGACCTTCAGCAAAATCGAGGGCCTCGATGCGCATGGACGCTCGGCCGCAATCCGGCTGGGTTCCCGGAAGCAAACAAGGGGAACAAAGAAATCCTAGGCCCGTTGTTTTTTGCGTGATCTGGAAACTCAAGCGCGTCTCCCTTGATCTGACCCATCGGGGCCTGATCATGGGCGTCCTCAATGTCACGCCGGATTCGTTTTCGGATGGGGGCAGTTTTTTCCATCACGAGGCCGCCATCCAGCACGGCCTGCAGATGGCGGCGGAAGGCGCGGACATTATTGATGTCGGCGGCGAATCCACCCGGCCGGGCGCGGAAACCGTGGATGAGGGCGAAGAACTGCGCCGCGTGATTCCTGTCCTGCGCGCGATTCGAGCCGGGAGCGGCGTTTTGCTTTCCATTGATACGTCCAAGGCGTCCGTGGCGGAGGAGGCTGTCCGCGAGGGGGCGGACATCATCAACGATGTGACTGCCCTGCAAGGAGATCTGCGGATGCCGGAAGTGGCGCTCCATTCCGGCGCGGGGGTTGTGCTCATGCACATGCAAGGTCAACCGCGCACCATGCAGCAGTCTCCTCACTACGAGGATGTCGTTGGCGAAGTGGCTGAATTTCTTCGACAGCGTATGGCCTCCGTCCTAGCCTTGGGTATGGCGGCGGAACGCATCGCGCTCGATCCGGGCATTGGTTTTGGCAAAAAGCCCGCGCACAATCTCGCGCTCTTGCGCTCCCTCGAAAAACTCACCGGGTTCGCGCGCCCGCTTCTCGTCGGCGTTTCGCGCAAATCCTTCCTGGCCTCGCTGGCCGAGGCGCAAGCGCTGGAAGACCGCTTCTGGCCCGGGGTGGCGCTGACCAGCTTCTGCCGCGAACGCGGTGCTCGCATTTTCCGCGTGCACGAACCCAAGCCGCACCGCGAAGCTCTGCGCATGACCGAAGCCATCCTGGGCCATGTTTGAAACCCCCGTCAATTTCATCGCGGCGCACTGGCGTATACCCGTCGAGGTGGGCATCCTCGCCACGGTCCTGTATTACATCTACCTGTACCTGCGCGGTACGCACGGTGCCCGCATCCTCATCGGCCTGGCCTTGGTTTTTCTCACCCTCACGCTTTTCTCCCAGATCTTCGACCTGTCCGTCATTGGATGGATTTTGCGCAGCCTGTCGGTCTTTCTGGCCCTCGCGCTGGTGGTGATTTTTCAGCCAGAACTCCGCCGCGCCCTGACCGATCTGGGCAGCCATCCGTTCTTCACATCCGCCTTTGAAAAACGCGAGACGATTGAGGAAATCACCGACACGGTTTTTGAAATTGCCAGCAAGGGATTCGGGGCCCTCCTCGCGGTCGAGCGGGAAATCAGCCTCAAGCAATTCATTGAAACCGGCGTGGGCCTCGATGCCGATTACTCCAAGGAACTTGTGCTGACCATTTTCCAACCCAAGACCGTTCTGCACGATGGCGGCCTGATCGTGCGCAACGACCGCATCGTGGCCGCGGCCTGCATTTTTCCCCTCACCCAACGCGAGGATCTCGACCGCAACCTCGGTCTGCGCCACCGTGCCGCCCTCGGCCTGAGCGAGGAGTCGGATGCCCTCGCGATTGTGGTTTCCGAGGAAACCGGGCAAGTTTCCATTTGTCACAACGGCATTCTGGAGCGCAACCTCAGTCCGGACAAATTCCGCCGCCGCCTCAGCCAGCTTCTCCTGCACAATGACGATCAAACAGATTCTGACCAACAACTGGGGCCCCAAACTCGTGTGCCTGGCTCTCGCGGGCGCCCTGTGGTATCTCATCAGCCAGACCGAGGAGAAAAATCCATCACGGCCTGACCGCATCCCTCTTCCCGCGCAGGAGTCCAAGCCGAAACCAACGCCTTCCCCGACTCCGGCCCCGGCCCCGACTCCAAAGCCCAAGGAGTCGAAAACAAAAAAATGAACGGACAACGAAAACTTTTCGGCACGGACGGCGTCCGGGGCGTGGCCAACATCGAACCGGTCACGGCCGAAACCGCGCTCAAGATCGGCCGTGCCGCCGCGCACATCTTCAGCAACTCCGGCGGACATCCCCACCGCCAGGGCGACCGCCGCAAGATCGTTCTCGGCAAGGACACCCGCCTCTCCGGCTACATGCTCGAAAATGCCATGGTGGCCGGCATCACCTCCCTCGGGGTGGATGTGCTCGTCATCGGCCCGCTGCCCACGCCGGGGGTCGCTTTCATCACCCGTTCCTTGCGGGCCGATGCCGGCATCGTTCTTTCCGCCTCCCACAATCCTTACGAGGACAACGGCATCAAATTTTTTCGTCACGACGGCTACAAGCTCGACGATGAGGTTGAGAGACGGATCGAGAATATCGTCTTCAACGGCGAGATCGAAACCATCCGCCCGACCGAGACCAAAATCGGCAAAGCCTTCCGCATTGATGACGCCCTGGGCCGCTATGTCGAATTCGCCAAGCAAAGCTTCCCCCGCGGACGCACCCTCGAATCCCTGCGCATCGCGGTGGATTGCGCCAACGGTGCCGCCTACAAATCCACCCCGTGCATCCTGCGCGAACTCGGCGCCGATGTTTCTGTTTTTCACAACAGCCCGAACGGCACCAATATCAATGCCGGTTGCGGCAGCACCCACCCGGAGCAAATCCAGCACTTCGTCAAGGAAACCCGGGCTCACATCGGCATTACCCACGATGGGGACGCCGACCGCGTGCTGCTCTGCGACGAAAATGGCGAGGTGGTGGACGGCGACGAGATCATGGCCATTGCCGCCATTGATTTTCTGAAAAACAAACGCCTCGCCGGCGACACCCTGGTGGCCACCATCATGAGCAACTACGGCCTGGACGAAACCCTGGCCGCAGCGGGCGGAAAAGTCCTGCGCACCAAGGTCGGCGACCGCCACGTCATCGAAGCCATGATGCGCGCCGGCCACAACGTCGGCGGCGAGCAAAGCGGCCACATGATTTTCCGTGATTACGCCACCACCGGCGACGGCATCGTCAGCGCACTGCAAATCCTGCGCATCATGATCGAAACGGGCAAGCCGCTGAGCGAACTGAAAAAAGTTCTGAAAAAATACCCCCAGGCCCAACGCAACCTGAAAGTGCGCGCCAAGCCTCCGCTCGAAGATCTGGCGGAGGTGCAGATGCTGCTCAAGGAAGCCGACCAAAAGCTCAACGGCAAAGGCCGTGTGTTACTGCGGTATTCCGGCACCGAGCCGAAAATCCGTCTTCTCATCGAAGGCCGCGACGAATCCCTCATCAATGCCCACGCCGATCGGATCACCACCGCGATTCAGGATGCTATCGGAGTGTAGCCGGAGCGGCCTTTCTTCCAGGGCCGGTGAAAAATTTAATTTTCTCAATCATCCCGCCTTCGGCAGCAGCCGGGGTTCCTGAAGGGAAGGCTTCGTCACGCTTGTTCGGCGGCTGCGCAAGGAGTGGAAACAGCTATCCGGTGAGAGCCTGTGTGGATTCGGATGTGTTTATTGATTGTTTTGACGGCATCCCTGCCGCAGGAAAGATCAGGGCATCGGCTCGCTCGGAAAATGCGTTTTTTGTTACTCGCAACAGCAAAGGTTTTCCCTCACACAATCCAGGAATTTGCATTCCCTACAGATTGTAAGGAGCTTCCGGTAAACGGTTTTCAGCCTCATCAGGGCTTCGCAGTCCTGGTCAGTTCCGTGCTCAGCTTGTCCCGGCGATTTTTCAACTTCTTGATCAGGGCGGCCTCGGCGTCTTTTTGATCGGTCGTAGAGGCGCCGAGCTGCTTGTCGTGCGCGGTGCGGATTTCATCGTTCAAGACACGGATTCCACCGATCAACTGCGAGGTTTTGCGTTCCTCTTCGCTCAGGGAAGCGGCGGCATCCGGCGATGAACTGGTCTGGGCGGCGGACAGCAACGTCTCGCCGGGCAGGGCGGGGTCCGGGGTCGTGGCGGGCAGAGGAGGGACCGGGGCCATCACCACGGCCTCGGAAAAAAACACGCGGCCGTTTTGCACGGAGACGCCCTGGTATTCGACGATGTAGTCCTCGCCTTCCTCGCTCAGCACATTGACCCTCGCCCCCACCGGAAAATCATGGGAGCCCGCATTGTCGACGGCTTGAAAGGCTGTTACCACATAGAGAACGCGTCCCGGAGTTGCCTGGGGCGACGGGGAGGGGACATCCAGGGGCGGCCGGGCGATAGCCGAGGGTTTGGAGGGAGCTGCTGCCGGGGTGGAAACCGGCATTGGTGGTGGAGCGGGTTCCGGACTCGCGGCGGGTTTGCAGCCGGTGGAGAAAAGAATGCTGGTCAGAACCATGCCTGATAGGGCCAGCCGGATCGCAGGGAAATTCATCTCGCGAAGGGATAGCATATCAAACCGTTTTGCACAGTCATCTTGCAGCATATTTCCAAAAATCAGGCCAGTCGCTCCAGCAGCTTGGTGTGGATATCGTCGAAACTGCCATTGCTGAAGACCACGACCACGTCGCCGGATTGCGCGAGGGGTTTGAGCTTTTCGATAATCGCATCCGCCGTCGGCTCATAGAAGGCGGGCTTCCCCTTCGCGGCAATGTCGGCCACGACTTTTTCGGGATTCAGCCGGTCTGCCGGGGCGAGTTGATCGAGGCGCGCGACCTGGGCAATGAAGACACCGTCGGCCTCGTCAAAGGCCCTGGTCAACTCTTCCTGAAAGATGGAGCGCCGGGTGGTGTTGGAGCGCGGTTCAAAAAGTGCCCACAAGCGCACGGCGGGGTAGCGGCGGCGCATCCCGGCCAGCGTTTCGCGAATGGCGGTCGGGTGATGACCAAAGTCGTCAATCACCGTGATGCCCCCCACCACGCCGCGAATTTCCTGCCGGCGTTTGATGCCTTTGAAACCCGCAAGGGCCTTCTGAATTTCCGGCACGGGCACCCCGTAAAAATGCGCGGCGGAGACAGCCATGGCGGCGTTGCGGATGTTGAAATCACCGATCAGGGGCACCGCGAAGGTCTCATCGAATAACGTGAAGGTGGAAATCCCGTGTTCATGCCGCGGGTTGCGAATGGGGTTGGCCGCGTTCTCCGAAAAACCCACCTCGACGATGGGCGCGGGGCAGGTTTTTGCCACATCCAGACAATTGGGATCGTCGGCGTTCAGGAGCACCATGCCCTCACTGGGGACGATGTTGAGCAAACGCCGGAAACTCGTTTTGATGGCATCGAGGTTTTCGTAAATGTCGGCGTGGTCGAACTCGATGTTGTTCACGATCACGAGTTCCGGCAGGTAATGGATAAACTTCGAGCGCTTGTCGAAAAACGCCGTGTCGTATTCGTCGCCCTCGATGATGAAATGTTTGGAATCCCGCAAGCAGGCGCCCTGCCCGAGATTCGCGGGAATGCCGCCGATGAGATAGCTCGGGGCCAGGCCTGCGCTTTCAAAAATCCACGCCAGCAGCGAAGTCGTGGTTGTTTTTCCATGCGTGCCGGTCACGACCAGATTGTGCCGTCCGCGCAGGAAAAACTGCTTCAGCGTTTCCGGCATGGAAAGATAGTAGAGCTTGCGGTTGAGCACGCTTTCGACCGCCGCATTGCCCCGCGAAAGAGCGTTGCCAATGACAATCAGGTCGGCGGCGGGAATATCCTCGGGCCGGAAACCCTTGGTGATCGTGACGCCCTTGCCCTCCAGAAATGTGGACATGGGTGGATAGACATTTTCGTCCTGTCCGCTGACGGTGTAGCCGCTGTCGCGCATCGCCGCCGCGACCGACCCCATGGCCGTGCCGCAGATGCCGAGAAAGTGAACGTGTTTGAAAGGATTAATCATAACAGGGGAAGCGCCGCCGGCCGTTCTCAATAAACGTCCTTGCGGTAACGCTTCTCTTTCTTGAGCGCGTCCACGTATTCCTTGGCTTGCTCGGCCGTCTTGCCGCCGGCTTTTTCGACGATTTGATGAATGGCGGTGTCCACATCCCTGGCCATGCGCGCGGCGTCGCCGCAGATGTAGAAGATCGCGCCGTTTTCCAGCCAGTCGTAAAACTCCACCGCGTTTTCCAGCAGGCGGTTCTGCACGTAAATTTTCTCCGCCTGATCGCGGGAGAAAGCGGTGGTGAATTTCGACAACACGCCTTCGGTTTGATAGCCTTCAAACTCATCCTTATAGAAAAAGTCGGACTTCGCCTGCTGCTCGCCAAAAAACAACCAGTTCTTGCCGCGCGCGCCGCTGGCCGCGCGCTCCTGCAACATCGCGCGGAACGGGGCGACGCCCGTGCCGGGTCCCACCATGATCATGCTGGTGGCGGGATCCTCCGGCACGCGGAAATGTTTCGCCGTGTGATAAAAAACCGGAATCGTCCCTTCGCCCCCGGCCCGTTCCGCCAGAAACGACGAGGCCACGCCCGCGCGCGGGCGATCCAGAGACGTGTAGCGGACGACCGCAACCGTGAGGTGAACATTTTCGCCGACGACGCGCCGCGAGGACGCGATCGAATACAGACGCGGCTGGAGCTTGCGCAGATGCGAAACGAACTCTTCCGGCGTGAACTTTGCCTCCGTGAATTCCAGCAGCGGATCAAGCACATCCCGGCCCCAAAGATATTCGTAGAGATTTGTTTTGAAGGCGGGATCAAGCAGCTCCTTCAGGAACTCCGCAGAGGAATCCTTCTCGGCAATCGCGCCGAGCAGCTTCTTATCCGGCGCGGTGATGATGTAGCTTTTCGAGAGGGCCTCGCGGATCGGAACGGAAACCTTGTCGGCATTCGGCACGATCTCGTCGCCGCTGAAGCCCAGCGTTTTGAGCAGCGTCTCAACCAGCGCGGGCTCGTTGGACGGAAACACCCCCAGCGAATCGCCGACCTCATAGTCGAGCCCCGATCCGGCCAGCGTGATTTCAAAATGCCGCGTGTCTTTGTTCGACCCCTCCGCCGTCAGCTTGCGATTGACCGTAAGCGTGGCCGGAAACGGATTCTTCCGTGAATACCCTGTTCCTGATTCCGTGGACATGATGAGTCAGTTAATGAGAACCATTCTTACCTTGCAAGCATCCATCGCGTCCTGTAGCTGCCGTCGAAACGGCGAGGGCGAGAGGCCGGTCTTTTGCTTGAATTGCCGGATGAAAAAATAGACATCGGCATGGCCCGGTCGCCCGGCGATTCCGGACCCGTTTTTCCCGACAGAAGACCGTGCACACATTTCGGAGAGTTTGTGGAAGGGCTTAGGCGAAGGCCTCCTGAATCTGTGGATAGGCACCGCATAGTGTGGCAGCAGCTATGGGGTCAGTCCT
>Ga0114978_10001440_pt1 | contig 20057 bp, 17 predicted proteins | sample S_140212_EF_Meta_FD_87027 | JGI IMG/M metagenome (GOLD analysis project Ga0114978, IMG submission 87027) | Freshwater microbial communities from Lake Simoncouche, Canada to study carbon cycling - S_140212_EF_MetaG | ecosystem: Environmental > Aquatic > Freshwater > Lake | place: Lake...
CAGATTTAAATCTAAATCTTCCATACTGTCATTGAGTTTGGTAGCGAAGTAATAGCGGAACCACTCAGGATTGAAGCCGCACTCGATCACACTGTTCGCAGATATCAATGTCCCACGCGACTTACTCATCTTCTCACCATCAACCGTTAAGAAGCCATGAGCAAAGACATTGGTTGGGGTGCGATAGCCAGCAAATTGCAAAGTCGCAGGCCAGAACAAGGTATGGAAATAGAGAATATCTTTACCAATGAAATGGTATTGCTCTGTGGTCGTATCAGGCTTAACCCACTCATCAAAATTAAGGCCTTTAGCCTGGCAGTAATTTAGGAAGCTGGCGTAGTAACCAATTGGCGCATCTAGCCAGACATAAAAGTATTTGCCTGGTGCATCAGGGATTTCAAAGCCGAAATAGGGCGCGTCACGGGAGATATCCCAGTCACTTAATTTGCTGTCGCCAGGCTCACCCACCCACTCTTTCATCTTATTACGAGCTTCGGGTTGGAGTGGGGTTTTGACTTGAGTCCAGTCACGCAGGAAAGTTTCACAACGCGGATCAGATAGTTTAAAAAAGTAGTGATCAGAAACCTTCTTGATCGGTGTTACACCACTGACAACCGAGAAAGGATTCTTCAAATCAGTTGGTGAATAGGTGGCACCACATTTTTCACAAGAATCGCCGTATTGATCTTTAGCGCCGCACTTTGGGCACTCGCCTTTAATAAAGCGATCTGGCAAGAACATTTCTTTCACGGGATCATAAGCCTGTTCAATCGCTCGTTTTTCAATCAAGCCTGCATCCCGTAACTTGAGATAAATGCTTTGCGCTAACTTTTCATTCTCAGGACTATCGGTGGTGTAGTAGTGATCAAAGGAGATGAGAAAGTGATCAAAGTCACGCTTATGTTCTTTCCAAACATTGGCAATCAACTCTTTTGGAGTTAGACCTTCTTTTTCAGCACGTAACATGATGGGGGTGCCATGGGTGTCATCAGCGCCTACGTAATGAACCTCATGACCGCGCATCCTTTGATAGCGCACCCAAATATCGGTCTGCACATATTCCACCAGATGGCCGATATGGATCTGACCATTGGCATACGGAAGGGCGGAAGTGACAAGAAGGCGACGCTGCGGGCTACTCATGTAAAGCGGTCTTAAATAAGAAATAAAAAGGTTAAATTAGTGCTTAATTCACAATTATGCTGGCTTAAGCACTAATTTTAGTCTGCAGTTAAAGTAAACCCTCCGATTAATCTCGATAAAATTGAGTTTCAACCCTATTTAGAAGGCGCCCAATGTCAGTGGTGGCAATAAAACCGAATATTCAGATGTCTCATGCCTCTGTGCCATTGGTGCACGAGGTAGAGATATTGGATGAAGCGGGCCGAACAAAGCTTGCTTATATCCCGGGAGAGCGCCCTCTCACTATTTACCTAGACAAGCGCGAGGTTGTTACCCTGATGACCCTAGGAAGCGCCCCTGAGGCTTTAGTCTTAGGTTATCTGCGCAATCAGCGCCTAGTCGAAGCACCGGATGATATTGAGAGCATCCAGGTCGACTGGGAAACCGACTCTGCTGCGGTGAAGACCCGACGCAGCACGGTTGATATTGACGCGCTGACTAGCAAGCGTGTGGTAACTACTGGTTGCGGCCAGGGCACCATGTTTGGTGGCCTGATGGAGGAGATGTCGGAGATCCGTTTGCCCGATGGTCCCCAGTTATCTCAGCAGTCAATCGTGAGTTTGGTGGATGCGATTCGGGCACATGACACCATCTATAAGAAATCTGGCTCAGTCCATGCCTGTGCAGTATTTGAGCGGACCGCAGAGGGCGGCGTAGAGCTCCTTCATTTTATTGAAGATGTGGGTCGCCATAATGCGGTTGACTCGATTTCTGGCTTGATGTGGTTGGCAAATAAGCCGGGCAAAGATTTGGTCTTCTTCACTACCGGACGTCTCACCTCCGAAATGGTGATTAAAGGAGCCCAGATGGGCGTGCCTTTCTTGCTCACACGCTCAGGAGTCACCCTCATGGGCTTAGAGCTAGCCCGCAAAATGAATCTCACCATCCTGTCCCGCTGTTCGGGCAAACACTTTGAGATCTACAACGCTCCGGAACGGGTGGTTTTTACCCAAAACCCACGATAAATAGTGGGGATGGCCTAGCGAAGGTTTTACAATTCGGCCATGACTATTAAATCTGACCACTGGATCCGCCGTATGGGCGAGCAAGGCATGATCAGCCCATTTGAACCTGGACAAATCCGCCAAGACGCTGCAGGCAACAAAATCGTTAGTTATGGCACATCGAGTTATGGCTATGACATTCGTTGCGCAGACGAATTTAAGATCTTTACCAACATCAACAGCACGATTGTTGACCCGAAGAATTTCGATGAGCAATCCTTTGTCGATTTCAGGGGTGATGTTTGTATCATTCCACCCAATTCATTTGCCTTGGCTAGAACGGTCGAGTACTTTAAGATCCCACGCAGCGTATTAACTGTCTGCGTTGGTAAGAGTACTTATGCGCGTTGCGGCATTATTGTGAACGTCACGCCATTCGAGCCAGAGTGGGAAGGTTACGTCACTTTAGAGTTTTCCAACACCACACCATTGCCAGCAAAAATTTATGCAGGTGAAGGTTGCGCCCAAGTGTTATTTTTTGAGAGTGATGAAGTCTGTGGCACATCTTATAAAGATCGCGGCGGTAAATATCAAGGTCAGCGGGGCGTGACCCTGCCTAAGACTTAATTTTTTTTCACACTAATTTGAATTCCCGAACCTAAAGGGTAGCCATGAAATTTCGTTTCCCAATCATCATTATTGATGAGGACTTCCGTTCTGAAAATATTTCGGGTTCAGGTATTCGTGACCTCGCTGAGGCTATTGAGAATGAAGGCATGGAAGTGATTGGCTTAACCAGTTATGGCGACCTCACTTCCTTTGCTCAGCAAGCCTCGCGCGCTTCTTCCTTCATCGTCTCAATTGATGACGAGGAGTTTGTATCAGATTCTGAAGATCATGATCTTCCTGCATTAAATAATTTGCGCGCATTTATCACTGAAGTACGTAAACGTAATGAAGATATTCCGATCTTCTTGTATGGCGAGACCCGCACTTCACGGCATATGCCTAATGATATCTTGCGTGAGTTGCATGGCTTTATTCACATGAATGAAGACACCCCTGAATTCGTAGCACGCCATATTATTCGTGAAGCCAAGGTATATCTAGATTCTTTGGCGCCACCATTCTTCCGCGCCCTGACTAACTACGCTTCTGAAGGTTCTTATTCTTGGCATTGCCCAGGCCACTCTGGTGGTGTCGCTTTCTTAAAGAGTCCAGTGGGCCGGATGTTCCATCAATTCTTTGGCGAGAACATGTTACGTGCAGACGTCTGTAATGCTGTCGAAGAATTAGGCCAGCTCTTAGATCACACTGGTCCTGTCTTACAGAGTGAGCGCAATGCAGCTCGTATCTTTAATGCCGACCATTTATTCTTTGTTACTAACGGCACCTCCACATCTAATAAGATTGTTTGGCATTCCACTGTCGCTCCTGGGGATGTGGTCATTGTGGATCGTAACTGCCATAAGTCCGTGATTCACTCCATCACCATGATGGGGGCAATACCGATTTTCTTAATGCCAACGCGTAATCACCTTGGCATTATTGGTCCGATCCCTAAAGAAGAGTTTGAGTGGGCTAATATTCAGAAAAAGATTGATGCCAACCCATTCATCAAGAATAAGAATGTAGTGCCGCGCGTCATGACTTTGACTCAAAGTACTTATGACGGCATTGTTTACAACGTCGAGATGATTAAAGAGATGCTCGATGGTAAGGTTGATTCCTTACATTTCGATGAAGCTTGGTTACCCCATGCTGCCTTCCATCCTTTCTATAAGGATATGCATGCCATCGGATCGGATCGCAAGCGTACTAAAAAAAGTTTGATGTTTGCTACCCAATCTACCCATAAATTATTGGCTGGTTTGTCTCAAGCTTCACAAGTGTTAGTGCAAGATGCGGAGGAGCATAAGCTCGATCGCGATTGTTTTAATGAAGCCTATTTGATGCATACCTCGACTAGTCCGCAGTACGCGATTATTGCCTCTTGCGATGTCTCGGCTGCCATGATGGAATCCCCAGGGGGAACTACCTTGGTTGAAGAATCTATTGCTGAGGCAATGGACTTCCGCCGCGCGATGCGCGAGGTCGATGATAAATTTGGAGCAGACTGGTGGTTCAAGGTTTGGGGCCCAGATCATTTAGCAGAAGAGGGTATTGGTGAGCGTTCTGATTGGGTGCTAGAGCCAAATGCAAACTGGCATGACTTTGGCAAACTGGCCAAAGGTTTCAATATGCTGGACCCTATCAAAGCGACTATTGTGACTCCTGGCTTGGATATCGAGGGTAACTTTGGTTCCATGGGTATCCCAGCGAGCATCGTTACCAAATATCTTGCAGAGCATGGCGTGATTGTGGAGAAGTGTGGCCTTTATTCCTTCTTCATCATGTTCACCATTGGCATCACCAAAGGTCGTTGGAATACTCTAGTCACTGAGTTGCAACAATTCAAAGATCATTTTGATAAAAATGCGCCGCTATGGAAAGTCTTGCCTGAATTTGTAGCAAAGCATCCACGCTATGAGCGCGTTGGGCTAAAGGATATCTGCCAACAAATTCATGAGTTTTATAAGAGTCGCAATGTAGCGCGCATGACGACCGAGATGTACACATCCGATATGGAGCCTGCCATGATGCCTTCAGAGGCTTGGGCAAAGATGGCGCATAAAGAAGTGGATCGTGTGCCGCTAGATCAATTGGATGGTCGTGTAACTGCGATGCTGGTGACGCCATACCCCCCCGGCATTCCATTATTAATCCCAGGTGAGCGCTTTAATAAGCCGATTGTTGACTATCTCTACTTTGCTAGAGACTTCAATGAAAAGTTCCCAGGCTTTGAGACCGATATTCATGGTTTAGTGAAGGCTGACTTAGATGGCCGCAGTCAATACTATGTTGATTGTGTCAGACAAGAGCGCGACATCACACTTTAATTTTATTTAATAGGTTTATCTAGTTGAAATATTACCGGAGCATCTTCATCAATTTTGCTTGCGGATGACTCTGTTTTTGATTCTTCCCCAGTAAAATTGAAATCCTGACTTTGAATAACTGGGGCAGGCTTATCTAAAAAAGTAGTGACTAGCGCTGGGAAAGCCATCACCACAACCACCATCACTAATTGCAATCCTACCCATGGCAATGCACCCCAGTAGATGTCGCTGCTCTTCACTTCTTTGGGGGCTACACCTCGCAGGTAAAAGAGGGCAAAACCAAATGGTGGATGCATAAAAGAAGTTTGCATATTTACGCAGAGCATCACACCAAACCAGACTAATGCAGCGCTGGCCGCTGCTTCAGGATTGCCATTCATGGAATCGAGTAGTACAGGGGAAAGCAATTTGACTGCTACTGGTGCCAATAGCGGCACCACAATAAATGCGATCTCAAAGAAGTCTAGAAAGAATGCCAAGAAAAATATGAAGAGGTTTACGACGATCAGAAAGCCAATCCATCCGCCGGGTAGGCTTGAGAAAAGTTCCTCAACCCAGCGGCCACCATCAACCCCTTGAAAGACCACCGAAAAACAAGTCGAGCCAATCAAAATAAAGACCACCATCGTGGTAATACGCATGGTGTTTTGGTAGGCCTCTTGAATCAGTCCTTTAAGGTTAGGAATGCTGGCGCGTCGAATCCAAGCCAGTAATAATGCACCCATTGCACCCATCGCACCAGATTCGGTAGGGGTGGCAATACCAGTCATGATGGTACCCAGCACTAAGAAGATCAACACTGCCGAAGGAATAATGCCCATAAGACATTTCTTCCAGAGTGCCAAGCCCCTGAGGGTCAAATCACTTTCCGGAAGTGGCGGCAAGTCATTTGGACGAAGGCGAGTCAAACAAAAGGTGTAAAGAGCAAATAGGGCAATTTGTAAAAGCGAGGGACCCCAAGCGCCGAGGTACATGCTGCCCACATCAGCGCTACCGCTTTGGGTCTTCAATTGATCTGCAAGGATAATTAGCACTAAAGAAGGAGGTACCAACTGGGTAATCGTTCCAGAAGCCGCTAAAACGCCGGTAGCGTAGCGCATGTTGTAGCCATAACGCATCATTACTGGCAAGGAAATCATTGCCATAGCGATTACCTGTGCGGCTACAGTGCCGGTAATGGCGCCCAGAATAAAGCCAACGATGATGACCGAATAACCTAAGCCTCCACGGACGCGCCCAAAGAGTTGACCCATGGAGTCGAGCATTTCTTCTGCAAGACCGCAGCGCTCAAGGATGGCGCCCATAAAGGTGAAAAAAGGAATCGCTAAAAGAAGGTCATTCGCCAGTACGCTACCAAAGATGCGTTGCGGAATCGCTTGTAAAAAAGCCATCCCAAAAAAACCTTCGCTCATGGCGATGAGTGAGAAGAATAAACCTGCTGCCATCAATGAGAATGCCACCGGAAAGCCAATCAGCATAAAGATGACTAGGCCACCAAACATCAAGGGAGGCATCCACTCCAATGGAATCATTGCATAGGCTTTTCGTAATGAAGGTCTTGGGCCGGCAAGGTAATCTCACCTTTGAGCGCACCAATGCGTTTGACAATTTCAGATATACCTTGCAAGCTCAACATAAAGAACCCAAAGGGTACAACAAATTTAATTGGGTATCGCGCCAGACCACCAGAGTTCATCGAATGTTCCATCACTAGCCATGATGGATAAAAGAGGGTGGTCCATGAGAGCCAGGTAAACAGCAGACAGGCAGGCATTAAAAAACAAACTAGCCCAAAAAGATCGACCCATAGCCGACCACGATCGGAGAGCTGGGAATAAATTAGATCTACCCGAACATGCTCATTGCACTTGAGGGTATATGAAGCACCAAGCATAACGGCTGCACTAAAAAGGTACCACTGTAGTTCTAGTGGCCAGTTATTGCTGATATCAAGACCATAGCGAAGTAAAGCATTGACTGCAGATACGACACAAGACAGCAAAATCATGATACTAGCGGCTTTCCCTAGCAGTTGATTGATGCGATCAATGCCCGCAGAGAGTGTGAGCCAAAACCCCATGTGATCTAGAGATCTGTCCGGCCCCGCTTAATAGCAGCGAGTACTTGTGAGGGGGCTGTACCACCAGTATGCTGGCGAGATTGCACAGAGCCATCAACAGTAAGCAAGACAAAAACATCATCGCTCATGAGCTCAGGTCGATTATCCAAGCCGCAAGCAAAGCGCAGTTCAGACAAGCTAAGGTCGGTCAGCATACAGTTTCTACCAACGCAAGCTTTAACAGCGTGCGCGACAGCTTCATGTGCATCACGGAAGGCGAGACCTTTTTTCACCAAGTAGTCAGCTAAGTCAGTGGCAGTAGCAAAGCCTTCTTCAGCCGCCGCTTTCATCACAGCTGCTTTAACCTCAATGTGGGGCACCATATCGGCAAAGATGCGCAAGGTATCTTGCACCGTGTCGACAGCATCAAATAAAGGCTCTTTATCTTCTTGATTATCTTTGTTATATGCCAAAGGTTGGCTCTTCATCAGCGTCAACAAAGCAATCAAATCACCATACACGCGACCCGTTTTGCCACGTGCTAATTCTGGTACATCAGGGTTCTTCTTCTGCGGCATGATTGAGCTACCTGTACAGAAACGATCAGGCAAATCGATGAAGCCAAAGCGAGGGCTAAGCCAGAGCACCAGCTCTTCAGAGAGGCGTGAGACATGCATCATTAAGATCGAGGCAAAGGCACAGAACTCAATGGCAAAGTCACGATCAGACACAGCATCTAAAGAGTTATTGCAGGTACCATCAAAACCCAGGATCTTGGCAACTTGCTCGCGATCAATCGGGTAGGTAGTACCAGCAAGTGCGGCAGCACCTAAAGGCAAGCGGTTAAAGCGTGCCCGTAAATCTGCCAGACGACTGGCATCCCGACTAAACATTTCGTAATAGGCCATCAAGTGATGACCAAAAGTAATCGGTTGGGCAACTTGAAGGTGAGTGTGACCCGGCATGATCGTGCCAGCATGCTTTTCTGCAAGATCCAATAGAGCGATACGCAAAGTTTTTAAGGTTGCGGTAATTTCATCAACACTGTCGCGTAACCACAGGCGCAGATCAGTTGCTACTTGATCGTTACGTGAGCGACCAGTATGCAAACGCTTGCCGGCATCGCCTACCAATGCGGTGAGGCGTGCTTCAATATTGAGATGGACGTCCTCTAAGGCTAATTGCCAATGAAATTCACCAGCCTCAATCTCGCTTTTAATCTGAGCCATACCCTTTTCAATATCGGCCAAATCCTGGGCGCTGATGATTTTTTGGGCTGCCAGCATCTGGGCATGGGCGAGTGAGCCGGCGATATCAACCATTGCAAAGCGTTGATCAAAGCCGATTGAGGCTGTATAACGCTGAACCAGTTCATCAACCGGTTCGGTAAAACGGGCTGACCAAGCTTGGGCTTTGTTGGCTAGGGAATTTTTGGATGAGCTCATAAACACAGTATATTGGCGTAGGTCTTTAATTATTTTAAATGTTATGTCCCAAAATCTAAATACTTCCCCCCTGGCAGCCCCAAAGCGCCTAGTTATTGCTTCCCGTGAAAGTCGCCTAGCCATGTGGCAGGCAGAACATGTCCGAGATTGCCTCAAAAGCCTCTACCCCCAGTGTGATGTCCAGATTTTGGGGATGACTACCCGGGGGGACCAAATTTTGGATAAAGCCCTCTCAAAAGTGGGTGGTAAAGGTCTTTTTGTTAAAGAATTAGAAACTGCGCTTGAAGACGGGCGCGCGGATTTGGCGGTCCATTCCTTAAAAGATGTGCCTATGGTGATGCCTGAAGGGTTTGATCTTGCTTGCGTCATGGCTAGGGAAGATGCGCGTGATGCCTTTGTCTCGAATGATTACGCTAGCCTAGAAGACCTCCCCAAGGGCGCTATTGTTGGCACTTCCAGTTTGCGTCGCGAATCAGTCCTGCGGGCCAGGTTCCCACATTTAGTCATCGAACCATTGCGTGGCAATTTAGATACCCGGATGGCTAAGCTTGACCGCGGTGAATATCAAGCCATCATCTTGGCTGCGGCTGGCTTAAAGCGCTTGGGCTTAGAGAGTCGCATCAAAGCATTTTTGCCTTATGACCCCTATACGCCAGCGGCAGGGCAAGGTGCATTAGGCATTGAGACCTTGAGTAAGCATCCCAATATCAAACAATGGTTAGATCCTTTAAATGATCTGCCAACCTTATATGCTGTTTCGGCAGAGCGAATGGTCTCTCGCCAGTTAGGGGGCTCCTGCGAAGTGCCCTTGGCTGCCCATGCAGTGTGGGATAACAATCAAATGCACATTCGTTCTTTTGTTGCCAGTACTGATGGCAAGGCGATTTGTTTAGCCAATGGTCATGCTAAAGTGCAATCGATTGAAGAGGCGGAGGCTTTAGGTCTGGTGGTGGCAAAAGACTTGCTGGCTCAAGGTGCAGCTGATTTAATTCCCAAGATCACGAAATAAAACCTCACTAGAGTAACAATGAGTACCAAAACCATTGTAATCACTAGGCCCAGCGGACAGGCACGTCAGTTGATCGAAGTGCTCACGCAGGCGATTGAAAAAAGTGGCGTGGCACAGCGTAGCCTACCTGAGATTTTGTCTTTGCCTTTGCTCACGATCGTCCCTAAGGATGATGAGCAGCTAGCCGATCACATTGCAAGCTCACTCAAGGATGCAGACTTAGCGATTTTTGTGAGTGCCAATGCGATCGAATCTGTCATGCGGTTGCTGGAACGGGATTGGCAAGACTTTTCTAAGAAAGTCATTCCGATTGGGGTGATGGGCGGTAGTAGTGCGCTCGCTTTAAAAAACCATGGCATTGGATTAGAAAAAAATTCAACTCCGATATTCATGCCCAGAAATAATGAACAATGGGATTCAGAAGGCTTATGGGAAGAGTTACAAGAGTTGCAATGGGATTGGCCTACCAAGAAAATCATCATTTTTAAAGGTGAGGGCGGTCGTGATTGGCTGGCTGATACTCTCAAACAAGCAGGCGCAACGGTAGAGGCTATCTCTACTTATACGCGCGTTCCTTTAAGTATTGATAACCCTGCCTGGCATGCCGTGAGAGAAATGGATTTTTCTAAATCACTTTGGGTATTGACATCCTCAGAAGCAGTTCGCTACTTGGGAGGTATTTCAAAAGAGCAGTTGACCCAAAGTCTACAAAGTGCTGCAGCACTTTGCCCGCATCACAATATTGCTGATGCAGCTAAGGCGATTGGTTTTGGTGATGTATTTACTACAGAATCTGGTGATGCTGCTTTGATTAAAGCTACCTTGGCGTGGCTAACCATTAAGTAATGGAGTAAGTCAGTAAAGCGGGTAAGAAAATCTCATTTACCAAGATGGGGCGACCTTTTAAGCGGTAAAGGGTCCGGCGCGCCCACAAAGGCGAACTCAGATCTGCATAATTCCGAAAACATTTTTTCCAGAGCGCATGACTTTTATCGAGGCGGGCAATATCACGCGGTGGTTTTGCTTTAGAGTGCATCCGTGTTTTAGCAAAGAGCACTGCACCTAATGGTTTGGTGCCTAAGCGCAATACAGCATGATTGCTGCCACTCGAGCTCAAAGTGGGGATGACGCTATGGGCCATCACTAAAGGGATATTATTTGCGCAGAGCAAGACCTCACGAACGCGACAGCGTCTGATCTTGAAATGAAAATAGCGACTTTCATCGCTATTTAAGGTTTGAGGGTAATCGCGCAAAACCTGAACTTGCAGTTTTTGACCAATCACCTGCTCAATTTTTTGAGTTAAAGACCCAGTATCACTTAACCATGGCTGCCACTTTCGTGGCGCATGATGAACTTCACCGGAACCGACTCGATTCCATGCAGAACGGAGACGATTGCGGTGAGTCATATTTAGCTACCGCTAAAGTTACGACGTTGACCGCCGGACTTTGGTTTTGCAAAGCGTGGACCTGCTGGACGTGAATCCGCAGAACGTGCAGGACGTGAGTCAGCAGAGCGAGCTGGACGGGAATCGCCTGAACGGCCACCACCACCACTGTTTCCACTAGTATCACCACCACCGCTACCACCAAAGCGAGACTCAGAGCGAGCGCCAGAGCCATAACGGCCTCCACCACCACCGCCAGAGCGATTACCGCCAAAGCCTCCACCGCCAGAGCGATTGCCGCCACCACCAGCACGGCCACCGCCGCCGCCAGGGCGACCGCCACCACCACCAAAGCTTGGTTTGGCTTGTGGCTCAAGACCAGCAATGACGGAGGCAACGATATCTTGCTGTGTAAAGCGCTCGATATTACGAATCTTGGCGCGATCACGGTGTTCAACCAAAGTAATTGCTACGCCATTGCGACCAGCTCGTCCTGTACGACCGATGCGGTGCGTATAGTCTTCAGGTTTCATTGGCAAGCCAAAGTTAATCACGTGGCTAATGCGTGGCACATCAATGCCGCGAGCCGCTACGTCAGTTGCTACCAAAATCTTGGTATGGCCCTTACGTAGGGATTCGAGACGACGCATACGAACTGCTTGAGGCATCGCACCATGAAGGGCAGTTGCTTCGTAGCCGTTTGCACGCAAAGTGTCAGCGATTTTTTCGCTTTCTACTTGGGTACTTGCAAACACGACTGCTTGATCCAAAGAGGCGTCAGCCAAAATGTGCTCAAGGAGCTTGTGCTTGTGTGACATGCTGTCAGCCCAGTGTAACTTCTGCTCAATATTGGCGTGTTTTTCACCTGCGTGAGCAAGTTCAATACGCTTGGCATCGGTTGTCAACGCATTTGCTAAAGACATAATCTTTGGCGCAAAAGTTGCAGAGAACATCAAGGTTTGGTTGCGACTAGCACAACGTTTATCAATTGCTTCAAGATCATCAGCAAATCCCATGTCAAGCATGCGATCAGCTTCGTCAATCACGAGCTGTTTAACATCATCTAAGCGAATCGCTTTACTGTCGCACAAGTCGAGCAAACGACCTGGTGTTGCAACTACTAGCAATGCACCTTTCAATGCCTGGATTTGTTTGCCATAAGGCATACCACCCATCACAGTAGCAATGCGAATGCCTTTCATACCGCGAACTAAATTCACTGCATCAGCGGTAACCTGTTGGGCTAACTCACGAGTAGGGCAGAGTACCAAGACCTTAGGTTGGGCACGGCCTGGTACCGGTGAATTATTCGGGTTACTTTCAATCAGTTGATTAATTAAAGGCAATAAAAAGGCTGCGGTTTTACCGCTACCAGTTTGACTGCTGACCAATAAGTCACCACCTGCTAGAGCTGCAGGAATAACCTGAGCTTGCACTTCAGTGGCTTGGGTAAAACCCAGTTCAGCAACGTTTTTAAGGAGTGAGGCCGCTAGGCCGAAATTCTGGAATTCAGATCCAGTACTCTTTGAGTCTTTCGACTCGTTTTTAGTTTCTTTAGAAAAAGTCATGCTATTACACATCCCCTCAAAGGGATGTCTCCGTATGTTGCACCCATGGTTTTTTATAGGGTGCGATGGTCAAAGGCATCGACCATCAGACAAGCGGCAGCGCGTTTTTGTAACTTTGGTGTTTATAACTTCTAAACGATACGCTGAAATAGAGCTGGGGGGCGATGAATCAAATTGCTTAAAAAAGCCTCTTATTATGACAGTTTGAGACCATGATTACAAGGGTTTTCCCGAATTAGTTACTTATAGTGGCGTATGAGGCGCTCAAGCTTCTTACTATATGGTGGCCTGATAGGTTTAGTGCCTTTGAGGAGATTTGTGCCCAAGAGCCCCCGTACTTCAAGAATAGATTTTTGGTGGCTGAAGGTATCAAAGCCTGCTTTACCGTGATAGCTTCCCATGCCACTAGCGCCAACTCCACCAAACGGCAGAGATTCAATAGTGGCATGCAAGAGCACATCATTTATAGTGACTCCGCCTGAGCGAGTCTCTTCTAAAACGCGTCGCATATTCTTTTTATCCTTACCAAACCAGTACAGGGCAAAAGGATTGGGTTTACTATTCACGTAAGCAATCGCATCGGTAGTATCGGCTGCAGTCACGATTGGCAAGATAGGCCCAAAAATTTCTTCATGAAGTACATGGGCATCTTGAGGTACATCGACTAAGGCAACAGGATCAAATCGTCGTGCCCCTGCCGCTGGATTATTTAGTAGTGGGATTACTTTTGCGCCCCGATCGATAGCATCGCTGACTAAGTGTTGCCAATATTGCAATTGTGCGTCATCGATCGGACCTGTTAATTCTTCAGGATTGCTAAATTGAGCTTGTGTAGCCACTTGGAGAGCTTGGATGAGTTCAGCTTGTTTGCCCTCTTCGATCAGAACATAGTCAGGCGCAATACACGTTTGACCACCATTGAGTAGCTTGCCATACACAATGGCAGATGCAGCCTCTGTGAGATTAGCGGAAGCATCAAGTATCGCCGGCGTCTTACCACCAAGCTCTAGAGTGACTGGCGTCAGGTTTTCTGCAGCAGCGCGCATCACTTTTTTGCCAATGGCCTCTGAACCTGTAAACAGTAAATGCGCAAATGGCAGAGCAGCAAATTGTTCTGCGACATCAGGCCCGCCCGTACTGACGCAAAACTCACTAGAGTGAAAGTATTCTTGAATCAAGCCTGCTAAAAAGCCAGAAGTACGTGAGCTGCGTTCTGAAGGTTTGAGCCATACGCGATTGCCAGCTGCAAAAGCGGCGATTGCAGGAACGAGCGCTAGCTGAATGGGGTAATTCCAGGGGCTCATAATGCCAACCACACCAATAGATTGATTTTCAATCCAAGCTTCGCATGAGCTTAAGTAAGAAGGCGTCTCCATTTGTACTGGTTTCATCCAGTCTCGTAAATGTTTGTGGGTATATTTGCAGGCTTGATACACCATCTGCAATTCAGCAAGGCGTGTTTCGATTGGATGACGCACCCCAAAATCGGCGATGATGGCTTTGCAAATTTTTTCTTCGTTGGCCTCTAGCATTTTTTTGATGCGACCAATGCGCTCGAGCCTCACTTCGAGAGTGGGATTGGGTTCAGCAGCATAGGCTGCTTTGATTTCATCAAACTGGATGGTGAAGCGATTCATGGTAGATTAATAGTTCGCAAGCAGTGGAATAAGCTATTAGGATAAAGCCATGAACCAAATCACCGATAAAAATTCACCCAAATTAGAGCGAGCCACCTTAGGTGGCGGATGTTTTTGGTGTCTTGAGGCGGTTTATCAGCAAATTCAGGGTATTCAAAGCGTCGTTTCTGGTTATGCTGGAGGTGCACAGCCAAACCCTTCCTATGAATCGATCTGTTCGGGTACTACGGGTCATGCCGAGATAGTTGATATTCAATTTGATCCACAGGCCATCTCATTTAGAGATCTCTTGGAAATTTTCTTTGTGATTCACGATCCCACCACTTTGAACTATCAAGGTAATGATCATGGCACTCAGTACCGTTCAGTGATTTATACCCACAGTGATGAGCAGACCAAGGCGGCACATGAGGTAGTGCAAGAATTAGAGGACGCCAAAATATATACCAACCCAGTAGTAACGCAAATTGAGTTGGCGCCTACTATTTATCCAGCGGAAGACTATCACCGGAATTATTTTCAGCAACATCCCTCTCAGGGATATTGTGTTGCCGTGGTGGCGCCCAAGCTAGCGAAGTTTAGAGCGAAATTTAAAGCCCTGATTACGCCGCAGTATGCCTAGTCGTCAATACGATCAGGGTGCGAGGCGGTGAATTTTCCAATGACCATTAGCCAATTTGTAATGGATGCGGTCATGCAGTCGGGAAGGTCGTCCTTGCCAAAATTCCATTTCGGTTGGGCACAGGCAATAACCACCCCAATGCTCTGGGCGCGGTGGCGCATCACCAAATTCAGACTGAAAGCGTTTTTCAGCTTCTTCTAAAAACTCGCGATTCGGAATAGCGGTACTTTGTGGTGAGGCCCAAGCACCAATGCGTGATGCTGGAGGACGAGAATAAAAGTACCGGTCGCTTTCTTCAGGATTTATGCGCTCGACAATGCCTTGAATGCGCACTTGGCGCTCTAATTCATGCCAATGAAAGAGAAGGGCTGCTTGTGGGCGAATAGCCAGCTCCTTGCCTTTTTGGCTCTCGTAATTGGTAAAAAAGGTAAAGCCATTTTCGTCGGCGCCTTTTAGTAAGACAATACGGGCTGATGGATTTCCAGCTTGATCTGCGGTAGCTAAAGTCATCGAGTTTGGTTCAGGGCACTCTGCTTTTATCGCCTGATCAAACCAGACCTGGAAAAGCGGCAAAGGTTGCGCTGGCACCTCGGTTTCCGAAAGTTGACCAAAGGTATAGTTTTTGCGAAGTTGAGCGATGGAGTCCATTTATTCAGTATAAAGAGAAGCTATGGCAGAAGACAAGATTGAGGGCAGTATTGAAGAGCGTCGGTTTGGTGGGGTTTCTAGACTCTACGGCCTCGAACTACGTGCACGCTTTCAGAGCGCCACGGTCGTCGTAGCCGGCCTGGGTGGCGTTGGCTCCTGGGCAGCAGAAGCCTTGGCACGAACCGGAATTGGTCATTTAGTTCTAGTGGATTTTGATCATATTACTGAGAGCAATACTAATCGTCAGGTGCATGCCTTCGAAGGGCAGTACGGCAAAGCCAAAGTCGAAGCAATGACCCAGCGGATTGTGCAAATAAATCCTGAAATTCAAATCACAACATGCGATGAGTTTCTAGAGCCAGAAAATCTTGAGCGCATTATTCCTGACGATGCTTATGTTCTAGATGCTACAGATTCGGTAAAAGCTAAAATTGCGCTTTCCGTTTGGGCTCGTGAAAATGATCGTGCTCTCGTCATGTGTGGTGCAGCAGGCGGAAAGACGGATCCCACTGCTGTGCGTTGCGATGATTTATCTCGTACTGAACAAGATGCATTGCTAGCTAAAGTGCGCCAAGGCCTGAGGCAAGACCATGGTTTTTCTAGAAACCTAAAACACAAAATCGGTATTCGCGCGATTTACTCTCATGAGCCTCGCGCTGGCGCATCTACTGGTGGTTTGGCTTGTTCGGGTTATGGCTCAACTGTCATGGTGACCGCTGCTTGCGGTCTTGCAGCTGCTGCAGAGATCCTCAATTTGATCGCTCAAGATCAAAAGTAATGTCATTTACAAGCAAGTCCAGAATAATTTCTATAAATCCTTAAGGGGATTCCCTGTAGGAAATTACTGATTCTGTTGCAGTCATGTCTATTGGGCGTATGTGACTCACTATGCTGTACAAGCAATTAATCTTTTCTGACTATCTATTTTTCATACTTTAATCAATTTAGTTATTTTTCACCCCTAGTACATACCTCAAGTCCTCCCTAGACTTTGCCTCGTTGGTAAATCGCCAATGACAAATCGAAAGGAGGTCTCTTTTGCAGACTGAACACACCGGCTTGAAACGCCACCTTAAGGTAAGACACATTCGTTTAATGGCCTTGGGTTCAACAATTGGCGTTGGATTATTTTTAGGATCCGCAAGCGCAATACAAATCGCCGGACCCTCCATTTTGTTGGGATATCTGCTGGCTGGGATTGTGGCATTTATCGTGCTACGAACGCTAGGAGAGATGGCGGTGCATGAACCCGTAGCAGGTTCTTTTGCAGCATATGCCAATACCTATGTTGGGCCGCTAGCAGGATATATGGTCGGCTGGGGGTATTGGACCTATTGGATTGTGGTCGGCATCGCCGAGGTGACTGCCGTTGGCATCTACATGAGTATTTGGTTTCCGGAAACACCCCAGTGGATATGGGCACTATCTTCCATTGTGATGATGGGTTTGATTAATCTCATTGCCGTCAAGGTATTTGGTGAGTTTGAGTTTTGGTTTGCTCTCATTAAAGTGGTTGCCATCGTTGCCATGATTGCATTGGGAGGCTCAGTCATTCTCTTTGGGTTTACGAATGATTGGCAACCAATTGGGTTGAGTAATCTTTGGCAACACGGTGGCTTCTTCCCGAATGGCATTAGTGGGATGCTGCTTTCTTTGCAGATGGTTTTATTTGCCTACGTTGGTATTGAAATGATTGGACTTTCTGCTGGCGAGGCAGAGAATCCCAAGAAAACTATCCCCATGGCAATTGATTCATTGGCTTGGCGCATTTTGATTTTTTATATGGGAGCAATCCTTGTTATTTTGGCGCTCTTTCCATGGAATGAAGTAGGCCAGCAAGGCAGTCCATTCGTAGTGATGTTTGAACGCATTGGTTTGCGTGAAGCAGCAGGCTTGATTAACTTTGTCGTGATTACGGCAGCGCTCTCTTCCTGCAATGCTGGCATCTTCAGTGGTGGCCGTCTTTTATATGCTCTGTCTATCAATGGTTATGCGCCCGCACCATTTGCCAAACTCTCTCAGTATGGTGTTCCACATCGTGCCGTGATAGCAACCGTGGTGGTGAGTATGTCAGGGGTAGTGCTGAACTACTTTGTGCCAGATAAAGCCTTTCAATACATGATGGCGGCCGTTACCTTTATAGGCTTAATGGTGTGGATTGCAATTTTATATACGCAAATTCAATTCCGTCGTTCTTTAAGTCAGGCGCAAGTATCTGAGTTAGGTTATCGCACACCATGGTGGCCCTATTCCTCATGGTTTGCTTTGGCATTGATTGTCTTAGTAGTGGTGCTCATGGGATTTCATGAGGATGCACAGATGGCATTGATATTAGGCCCGTGTTTATTGGGCGTGTATTTGGTGATGTTTTACCTCGTCGGCTTGCATCGCAAAACAAAAACCAGTCGTGAATTTAAATAACAGGAGATAGCAATGATTATTGGCGTTCCACAAGAGGTAAAGAATAATGAGTATCGGGTAGGGCTTACTCCCGGTAATGTCAGCAGCCTATGTAAGCAAGGGCATTCAGTCTTGGTACAAAGAGGCGCAGGAGTACAAATTGGCCTGAGTGACGAGTCCTATCGAATCGCTGGCGCTACCTTGATTAATAGTGCTGCTGAAGTATTTCAGAAGGCGGAGATGATTGTGAAGGTCAAGGAGCCCCAGCCCCAAGAATGTGCCATGTTACGTGACGAACAAATTTTATTTACCTACCTACATCTCGCTCCTGATCCAGCGCAAACTCAGGCTTTACTAGCATCAGGCGCTACCTGCATTGCTTATGAGACAGTGACAGCGATGAATGGCGCATTGCCATTATTAGCGCCCATGAGTGAAGTGGCAGGGCGGATGTCGATTCAGGCAGCTGCTTCCCACCTGGAAAAAACGCATGGGGGCTTAGGCATTTTGATGGCAGGGGTGCCCGGCGTTTCTCCAGCCAAGATAGTGATTCTGGGAGCTGGCGTAGTTGGGCGTAACGCCTTACAAATGGCGGTGGGTATCGGTGCAGATGTTTGTATCTTTGATCGGGATATTGATCGCCTACGGCAGATTGATATGTTTTATGGCAATCGCGTGCGCACTTTTTATTCTGATAACTTATTGATTGAACAAGAAGTATGCGAGGCTGATGTGGTGATCGGCGCCGTTCTACTGCCAGGTGGCGCTGCTCCTAAATTGGTGACGCATGAGATGGTAAAGAAAATGAAGGCAGGCACAGTGATTGTGGATGTAGCCATTGATCAAGGGGGCTGCTTTGAAACATCAAAACCTACAACCCATGCAGATCCCACATTTTTAGTGGACGATGTATTGCACTACTGCGTAGCCAATATGCCAGGAGCAGTCGCCCGAACCTCTACCTTTGCCTTAACTAATGCAACCTACCCATTTGTAGAGGCCCTAGCTAATCGTGGCATTGTGAGGGCTTTATCAATTGATCATCATCTACGCAATGGTTTGAGTGTCCACAAAGGTGTTTTGACCTCCAAGCCTGTTGCTCAGGCACAAGGCTTGGACTATGCACTAGTAGAGGAGTTATTTGTGGTCTAGCTTGATATGGATGACTCAGTCTTGTTGAGGATTTAAACTGGGGGAATATTTACCTACTGAGGCTACAAAATCCATGGATGTTTCAGCCTTAACCCTCTCCGCTGGTGTGGTTGCATTAGCGGAGATGGGTGATAAAACCCAATTACTTTCTTTAATGCTCGCAGCTCGTTATCCCAAGCAGGCCCTAGCCATCATTGCCGGTATTTTGATTGCGACGATCGCAAACCACGCTTGTGCTGCCTTACTCGGGCATTGGTTGATGACCTTGGTTTCTCCAGTTGTGATGCGGTGGATCTTAGGCGCCAGTTTTTTAGGGATTGGTTTATGGCTTTTAGTTCCCGATCATATTGATGATGCGGCAGACTCTAAAGTGGCTGATCGTGCTTGGCAGGTTTTTACGCTTACGGTGGTGTTGTTCTTTTTAGCTGAGATGGGCGATAAGACACAAATTGCAACGATTGCCTTGGGTGCGCGCTATGAAGATGTGGTGGCAGTAACCATAGGCACCACATTGGGGATGATGTTGGCCAATGCCCCAGCAGTTTGGATTGGGCAAAAATTTACCCAGCGTATGCCGATCAAATGGGTGCATGCGGTTGCAGCGGTAACGTTTATAGCGATTGGTGTGGCAACCCTGGTATGGAGTTGATGTACTTATCTGCAGTATCCGGCCTCACGACTTAAAATAATTAAATGAAAACTGATCTACCACAGAGCTTTCGTCGGCTCGAATACCGCCCCCCTGTTTATACCTTTGACCAGGTTGAGTTGGATATTGTTTTAGATCCTGCTCGCACCATTGTTAAAAGTCGCATTGAAGTATTGCCAGGGAAGAGTTTTGAACTTGGAGCGCCTCTAGTATTAGTAGGCCACGAACTGGAGTTTGTGAGTTTGCGGATTAATGGCGAAGCACATCGCCATTTTGAACTTACCCCTGAGATCTTGACTATTCATGATTTGCCAAATGAAGGTAAAGATAAATTCATTATCGAAATTATTTCAGTATGTGCCCCTAATAAAAATACCAGCCTCATGGGGCTATATGTTTCCAATGGGAACTTC
>Ga0114978_10001443_pt1 | contig 20032 bp, 20 predicted proteins | sample S_140212_EF_Meta_FD_87027 | JGI IMG/M metagenome (GOLD analysis project Ga0114978, IMG submission 87027) | Freshwater microbial communities from Lake Simoncouche, Canada to study carbon cycling - S_140212_EF_MetaG | ecosystem: Environmental > Aquatic > Freshwater > Lake | place: Lake...
CAACGCTCTTTGATTAAATCTTTTTGGCCTTCTCAAAAGCCTCATCGATCGTGCCCACCATATAAAACGCTTGCTCAGGCAAGTGATCACACTCACCGGCCACAATCATCTTAAAGCCACGAATCGTTTCGGCCAATGACACGTACTTGCCCGCTGTTCCGGTAAAGACTTCAGCCACGTGAAAGGGCTGCGAGAGAAAACGTTGGATCTTGCGAGCACGAGCAACGACCAACTTGTCGTCGGGCGCCAACTCATCCATGCCCAAAATCGCAATGATGTCGCGCAATTCTTTGTAACGCTGCAAAGTCCCTTGGACTGCGCGCGCTGTTGCATAGTGGTCTTCGCCCACAACGTTGGGGTCCAACTGTCTTGAAGTGGAGTCCAATGGATCAACCGCTGGATAAATACCCAAAGCTGCAATGTCACGGGACAACACAACCGTGGAGTCTAGGTGAGCAAAGGTGGTCGCGGGGGAGGGATCGGTCAAGTCATCGGCTGGCACATACACCGCTTGAATCGAGGTGATCGAGCCCACTTTGGTTGACGTGATGCGCTCTTGCAAGCGACCCATCTCCTCGGCCAATGTAGGTTGATAACCCACCGCAGAAGGCATGCGACCCAAAAGCGCAGACACTTCCGTTCCGGCCAAGGTGTAACGATAAATATTGTCCACAAAGAACAACACGTCACGACCTTCATCACGAAACGACTCCGCAATCGTCAAACCAGTCAATGCCACACGCAAACGGTTGCCAGGAGGCTCATTCATCTGACCATACACCATGGCCACTTTGGACTCGGAGAGATCGTCAGAATTGACAACGCCAGACTCCATCATCTCGTGGTAAAAGTCATTTCCCTCACGGGTTCTTTCGCCCACACCCGCAAACACCGACAAGCCAGAATGTGCTTTCGCAATGTTGTTGATCAACTCCATCATGTTCACGGTCTTGCCCACACCCGCACCACCAAAGAGTCCCACTTTACCGCCTTTGGCAAAAGGGCAAACCAAATCGATCACTTTAATGCCCGTCTCCAGCAACTCTTGTGAGGGGCTCAGTTCATCGTATGCAGGCGCTTTTCTGTGAATAGAGGCTGTGCGTGTTTGGTCCACAGGACCTCTCTCGTCAATGGGGTGACCCAGCACGTCCATGATTCGACCAAGCGTTGCTTTACCGACAGGCACGGTGATTGCAGCCCCCGTGTTTTGCACCATCAGGCCGCGACGCAAACCGTCCGAGGTCCCTAGCGCAATGGTTCGAACAATGCCGTCTCCCAACTGCTGCTGAACTTCCAATGTCAGGTTGGTGCCTTCAAGTTTCAGTGCGTCATAAATATGAGGCATCTGATCTCTTGGGAACTCGACGTCCACAACAGCGCCGATACATTGAACGATTTTTCCTAGTGCATGAGCCATTTTTTGCTCCAAATTTAAATAAATATTCTTCGGGTCGTCTGGTCTTTTGAGGACTAAACGGCTGCCGCACCAGCCACGATCTCGGAGAGTTCCTTGGTAATCGCGGCCTGACGGGTCTTGTTGTAAACGAGTTTCAATTCATTGATGACGCTGCCCGCATTGTCGGTTGCGGACTTCATGGCCACCATGCGAGCAGATTGCTCAGAGGCCATGTTTTCTGCAACGCCTTGATAAACCAAAGCCTCGACATACCTCACCAACAAATCATCAATCACACTTTGTGCATCCGGCTCATACAAATAATCCCATGCATGAGTCCCTCCAGCTTTGGTCTCTTTGGCCATTTCCTCTGATGACAAAGGCAACAACTGCTCAACCACAGCCTCTTGCTTCATGGTGTTGACAAATTTGGTGTAACAAATGTACACCGCATTCAATTCACCCCTTGTGTATGCATCGAGCAACAACTTGACTGGGCCAATGAGCCTCTCCAAATGAGGCGCGTCGCCAAGTTGAGTCACATTTGCAACCACAGTTGAACCAATGCGATTCAAAAATCCAAGTCCCTTGTTGCCAATGGCCACCATCTTTGCATTTGACGATTCAGCCTTGTGATCCTTGAGTTTGGTAGTGACCAATCTCAAGATGTTGGTGTTCATGCCACCACAAAGTCCTTTGTCCGTCGTCACAACGATAAAGCCTTGGGCTTTGGCGTTGGGATGCTTTTTCATAAAAGCGTGAACATATTCAGGATTGGCTTGCCCCAAATGGCTAGCCACATCCCGAATTTTTGCGCTGTAGGGGCGAGCTGCGCGCATGCGCTCCTGCGCCTTGCGCATTTTGGAGGCGGCGACCATTTCCATGGCTTTGGTGATCTTCTTGGTATTTTCAACCGATTTGATCTTGCCGCGTATTTCCTTGCCTGCTGCCATCAATGGCTCCTATATTTGATTGAATCAACCAAAAGCTTTTTTGAACGCATCCAAAATTGCCGTCAATTCAGCCTCAGCCTCTTTGTCCATGGCCTTGTCTTTTTCCAACTTGGCCAACAAAGCAGGATGCTTGGCTTTGAGCTCTTGATGCAATTCAGTTTCAAAATGCAAAACCTGCTTGACATCGACGCTATCCAAATAGCCCTTGTTCACCGCAAAGAGGGTTGACGCCATCAAACTAATTGACAAGGGGCTGTACTGCGCTTGCTTTAAGAGCTCGGTCACGCGCGCGCCACGGTCCAATTGCTTTCTGGTGGCTTCGTCCAAATCTGATGCAAACTGAGCAAAAGCGGCCAACTCACGGTATTGCGCCAAGTCCGTACGAATACCGCCAGAGAGGTTCTTGATCAGTTTTGTTTGCGCCGCACCACCTACGCGAGAGACGGAAATACCGGCATTGATCGCAGGGCGAATGCCTGAGTTAAAGAGCGAGGTCTCAAGGAAAATCTGTCCATCGGTGATGGAGATCACGTTGGTGGGCACGAAAGCGGAGACGTCTCCGGCTTGAGTCTCAATGATGGGCAACGCCGTCAATGAGCCGGTTTTGCCTTTCACCGCACCTTTGGTGAAGGCTTCGACGTAATCGGCATTCACGCGTGCAGCACGCTCGAGCAAACGGCTGTGCAAATAAAACACATCTCCGGGATACGCCTCACGGCCTGGGGGCCGGCGCAAGAGCAAAGACACTTGGCGATAAGCCACCGCTTGCTTGGATAAATCGTCATACACAATCAAAGCGTCTTCACCGCGGTCACGGAAATACTCACCCATGGTGCAGCCCGAATAGGCTGAAACAAATTGCATGGCTGCAGACTCAGATGCCGAGGCCGCAACCACAATGGTGTAATCCATGGCGCCGACTTGCTCCAAAGATCTCACCACGTTTTTAATCGATGAAGCCTTTTGGCCAATCGCCACATAAATACAAGTGACCCCTTGACCTTTTTGACTGATGATCGCGTCAATCGCCACAGCAGTCTTGCCCGTTTGTCGATCTCCAATGATCAATTCCCTTTGTCCACGGCCAATTGGTACCATGGAGTCAATGGATTTCAAGCCCGTTTGCAAAGGCTGACTCACCGATTGACGCGCAATCACGCCAGGCGCTACTTTTTCAATCACATCGGTCATTTTGGCGTGAATGGGGCCTTTGCCATCGATGGGCTGACCCAGCGCATTGACCACACGCCCAATGAGTTCAGGGCCAACGGGAACTTCTAAAATTCTGCCCGTGCACTTGACCGTGTCTCCTTCAGAGATGCGTTCGTAGTCACCCAAAATCACTGCGCCGACCGAGTCGCGCTCTAAATTCAACGCCAAGCCGAATGTGTTATTGGGAAACTCCAACATCTCACCTTGCATCACATCGGATAAACCATGGATGCGACAAATACCGTCTGTGACTGAGACCACCGTGCCTTGATTGCGGACATCAGCTTGTGCTGAAAGGCCCTCAATGCGGCTTTTGATCAACTCAGAAATTTCTGCGGGATTGAGTTGCATGACTCTTTCCTTTTCCTTGGGGTTTGTAGGGGTCAACTTAGTAAGCTCATAAGAACTTACTCCATTAACTCGACTTTCATTTGTTCTAAGCGAGCTTTGACAGATGTATCTAACACCTCATCGCCCACCACAACACGGATCCCACCAATGAGCTCAGAATTGAGCTCAACAGTGAGGTTTAACTTACGAGCAAATCTCTTTTCCAGTAAAGCAGAAATCTCGTTCAAAGTATGGGGATCAATCTCAAAAGCACTGACAACCGTCGCATCTTGGCGACCCTTGAGCGTGTTGCAAAGCGCTTTGAACTGATGATAAATTTCGGGCAAGACCTCTAGCCTAGACTGCTCGATGATCAAGCGTAGAAAGTTTTGAGCTTCAAGGGGCAACTCTTTGTTCAACATGCCCTTGATCAATTCAAAGAGTTGGTCATCCGTTACCTTTGGATTGGCCGCCAAACTCAATAACTGCTCATTACTTGCAAACATTGACATCTCACCCAACCAAGCCAACACCATGTCGGGCTGCGCCCGTGCGCTTTCGGTCTTGAACAAGGCTTCGGCATAGGGGCGTGCAATTGTTGCTAATTCAGCCATGATGTGCTCGCAAGTCCTTTTTCTTGGGTTTTCACAACTCAGACTTGAGTTGAATGAGCAAGTCTTTGTGCACAGAAGCATTCACCTCTTTGCGCAAAATTTGCTCCGCACCTTTGACCGCCAATAAGGCCACATGCTCACGCAAAGTCTCACGGGCTTTGACCATCTCTTGCTCAGCCTCAACACGAGCACCTTGGATGATCTTTTGAGCCTCTTCACTGGCAGTGATTTTGGCCTCTTCGATGATCATTTGTGCGCGCTTTTCGGCATCCAAAACACGTGACTGAACCTCGGTCTTGGTTTTGGCAAGCTCGACCTCAACATGACGCGTGGCTGCACTCAGCTCAAACTTGGCCTTGTCAGCGGCTTCAAGACCTTCGGCTATTTTCTTAGCTCGATCATCAAGCGCTTTGACAATTGGTGGCCACACAAAACTCATGGTGAACCAAACCAAAATCGCAAAAACGATTGCCTGAACGAACAGGGTTGCATTAATACTCACGGCAACACCTTTCTTAATGAGGACATTGCAACAACGTTTATTTCAAAACGAATGGATTGGCAAAGGCAAACATCATGGCAATACCAACACCAATCAGAAACGCCGCATCAATCAAACCAGCCAACAAGAACATTTTTGTTTGCAACTCGTTCATCAACTCAGGTTGACGAGCGGCGGATTCAAGGTATTTGCTACCCATGATGCCAATTCCAATACATGCGCCAAACGCGCCAAGACCAATAATTAAGCCAGCGGCAAGTGCTACAAAACCAAGAACGTGTTCCATGTGATGCTCCTATGGATGAATAAAAAATAAAAAAATAACCAAAAACTCAATGCGCATCGTGCGCTTGACCCACATAAACCAAAGTAAGCATCATAAAAATGAAGGCCTGCAATGTAATGATCAAAATGTGAAAAATAGCCCAAACTGAGCCCACCAATATGTGACCAATGGGCAACAAAATACCAGGCAACGTGAATGCCGCAGCACTGCCCATCAAGGCGATCAACATAAACACCAACTCTCCCGCGTACATGTTGCCAAACAACCGCATGCCGTGAGAGACTGTTTTTGCAGCAAATTCTATCAACTGCATCACAAAATTAATGGGCCACAAAAGGGGGTGAGCGCCAAAGGGGGCTGTGAACAATTCGTGTATCCAGCCGCCCAATCCCTTGATTTTGATGTTGTAAAAAATGCAAACCAACAACACCGAGCTGGAAAGCCCAAGCGTTGTCGACAAGTCTGCGCTTGGCACAACGCGCAAGTAGGCATGGTGCGCATCCAATCCTTGCGACTCGTAGTAGGCCTCCCAAATGACCGGCAACAAGTCCACGGGCAACAAGTCCATGGCATTCATGAGGAAAATCCAGACAAAGACCGTCAAGGCCAAGGGAGACACGATTTTTCTACTTTGGGCATTGTGAATAATGCCGCGAGACTGGCTGTCCACCATTTCAATGAGCATTTCAACTGCGGCCTGAAAACGCCCAGGCACACCCGATGTAGCGGCATTTGCGGCACGGTACAAAATGAAAACTCCAACCAAGCCAATCAACACGGACCAAAAAATAGAATCTAGGTTAAAAACCGAGAAATCAATGACTCCCGCCATCGGCTTATTTTGCAAATGCGTGAGATGGTGACCGATGTAGTCCCCAGCTGTCATGACGTGTTCAGTTGTGTGTTCAGCAGACATTTTGAAATTTACGTTTTAAACCTACAACGCCCTCAAGTCTTTTGGTTTTCCCAAGAACATTATTTGCCCTTGCGACCCCATAAAAACGAAAGCCAATGCACCTTCATTGTGATGATCAAGCCCAAAATCATCATGGGCCAACTCAAATCATCAACCAAACTTTGAGACACCAAGAGCATGACAATAGTCATGAACACCTTGACAAACTCCCAAAGAAAAAATCCCGTCACCGCCGCCCCAGGGTTGAGACTAGACCACTTGCTGGTGATGCCACGCGCAAAAACTGCTGAAGGCAAAACCACGCAGAATGCGCCGTATCCCAAGGACACCACATTGGCAAATTTGGCTCCCAAGAGCCAAGACACCAATCCTAGCAACACACCCACCAAAAATTGCCCAAAAACCACCCGCCAAACAGACACCGAGGGCTCTCGCAAACGAAACTCCCTCACCTGCTCTTTGCTCCAGGGAGGCGCCTTTGCCTCTTCTTCAATTGATTCTGGTGAATCTGTTGCTTCTTGTTTTCGCCCCATCATTGCGAATCCCCTCAAAATACCAACCGAAAACCGTAACTAAACAGATCGATCTCTTAGAGTTGAATGTTCATGAAATTATGTAAAGCCTCCCATTGTAAGGGAAAACCCACTCTGAATGCAAACAGACGATAAAATTTCTTTTTCTAGATGGTTTTACGCAGAGCGAAGGATAATTGCGTCATGTTCAAAAACCCAGCCCCAAGCACCCCCCAGATCCAGGCCACTGAGGACGGCATTTGCTATTTAAATGGGCACCATGGGCTTCTTTCACAAACCAGCGTGAGTGTTTTAGATAGGGGCTTTATATTTGGAGATGCAATCTATGAGGTCATCCCCGTCTATGGTGGCAGACTCTTCAAGTTTGACCAGCACATGGCGCGACTTGAGCGCTCCTTGGGTGCCGTGATGATGACCAATCCACATGCGACCATGGGCTGGAGAGGTATTTTTGAGAACTTGCTGAAAGAAAATGCCCGCCATTTTAAAACCCCCTTGCCCCTTTTGAATGCAAGCATTTACCTTCAAATCACCCGAGGTGTCGCACCCAGAGACCACGTCATCCCCCAGCATCTTGAACCCACGGTGTTTGTCATGTGCCAACCAAGAGCGCCTCTGAGCGATGAACTGCGTCAAAACGGGGCCTTTTGTATTACACATGAGGATTTTCGGTGGAAAAAAGCACATATCAAAACCACCAGCCTAATGGGCTCGGTATTGGCCAGAGATCTGAGCGCAAAAGAAAAAGCCTTGGAGACCATCATGTTTCGGGATGGCTTTTTAAGCGAGGCCGCCTCCAGCAACGTCTGGGTGGTTAAAAAGGGGGCTGTGATGGGGGTGCCCAATGACCATTTGGTTTTGGAAGGGATTCGGTATGGCGTGCTGGCACAATTGTGTGAATCCCAACAAATCCCCTTTTCGCTCAAACCCATTCGAAAAGAAGAGGTTTTTGCTGCAGATGAGCTGCTCTTGACCTCGGCCTCCAAGGAAGTCTTGGCTGTGACTAAATTGGACGCACTGATGATAGGGGACGCGCGTCCTGGCCCTATTTACCGGCGACTTTACGACGCCTATCAAACCCTCAAACACCATGACTGAGCCCATAGACCCCCCTGTGACCCCTGCAGAATCTGCACGAGCGACGCTGATCGAGTTCCCCTGCGCCTTTCCGATCAAGGTCATGGGACACAAAGTCGACGATTTTGTGAGTACGCTCACAAAGATTGCCCAAGAGTTTGACACCCAATTTGATGCGACAAGCATTGAGCTTAGACAAAGCAAAGCCGGTAATTATCTGGGCGTGACCCTCAATGTCTGGGCCACTTCACAGGCTCAACTGGACGCACTGTATATGGCCTTGTCGTCCCACCCTTTGGTCAAAGTCGTTCTTTAAACACTTTGCGACATGCATGACCCCTCCTTTAGAGCTTGCAAACTGTGAAAATTTCTCATTTGGGAACCGTGCCTTACCTTGAGATCTATCAAAAGATGCAAGACTTCACGGCTCAAAGGACCCCGCAAACTCCTGATGAGCTTTGGCTGTGTGAACACCCACCCGTCTACACCTTGGGGCTAAGTGGCACTTCAAACGACTTGCTCACACCCAGCACTATTCCACTAATTCAGACCAACCGAGGGGGACAAATCACCTACCACGGCCCTGGCCAAGTGATTGCCTATCCCTTGATCAACTTAAACCGAAGGGGCTATTTCGTCAAAGAATATGTGTACCGTTTGGAAGAATCGGTGATCAAAACGCTCAACGCTTTGGGCCTGACCGCTCACCGAATTTTGGGCGCGCCTGGTGTCTATGTGAACCCAGTTGATCCCCGTTCGCATGACAGACTCGCCTACTCCCCTCATGAACGCGCAGATCAAAATACCCCCTCCCAACCTTCCTTTGACGGGCTGTCTAAGATTTCAGCCATTGGTGTCAAAGTCTCCAAGCATTGCACCTACCATGGCTTGTCTTTGAACGTCTCGTTGGACTTGACCCCTTTTGAAGCCATCAACCCATGTGGATATGAAGGGCTTCAAACCACCCATTTACACCATCTTGGGGTCGTGTTAAATTGCCAAGAGGTCGCAGTGCTGTTGGCGCAGAAATTAAACGTCTATCTCACGACTTGATGAATTTCTTTTGCTAAAAATTAACCCTCCATTGAAAAAAACCCTAGTCCCATGAGCACAACGCCCAACAGTTCCACGCCGACCCAAACCTATGATCCAACGATCAAGCAAAAGGCGTTTGAGAAGTTATCCAAAATACCCATCAAAGTCCAGCCACAAGAGGCCTTGAAAAAACCCGACTGGATTCGCGTCAAAGCCGCTTCAGCGAACTCGCGGTTTTATGAGATCAAGGACATTTTGAGGAGTAATCAACTTGTGACCGTTTGCGAAGAAGCCTCGTGCCCCAACATTGGCGAGTGCTTTGGAAATGGCACCGCCACGTTCATGATCATGGGCGACAAATGCACCCGAAGGTGTCCTTTTTGTGATGTGGGCCATGGCCGTCCAGATCCCCTGGATCCCAATGAGCCCTTGCATTTGGGCCAAACAGTGGCCCAACTCCAACTGAAGTACGTGGTCATCACAAGCGTTGACAGAGATGACTTAAGGGATGGGGGCAGCTCACACTTTGTGGACTGCATCACAAGCATCAGAACGCTATCTCCGCAAACCCAAATTGAAATCTTGGTGCCCGACTTTAGAGGCCGCGACGACCGCGCATTGAGCATCTTAAAAAATGCCCCGCCCGACGTGATGAATCACAACTTAGAAACCGTGCCGCGCCTGTATGCCCAAGCCAGGCCTGGGAGCGACTATGCGTTTAGTCTTGCGCTCTTGAAAAAATTCAAAGCACTTTTCCCCCATATACCCACAAAAAGTGGCCTCATGGTCGGCCTTGGAGAAAGCGACGAGGAGATCTTAACCACCATGCAAGACATGCGAGAGCACGACATCGACATGCTGACCATTGGTCAATACTTGTCTCCAAGCGCACACCATCTCCCTGTATCGCGCTACGTTCACCCCGACACCTTCAAAATGTTTGAAGCGAAGGCGTATGACATGGGCTTCAAACACGCCGCTGTGGGCCCCATGGTTCGCTCAAGCTACCACGCCGATCAACAAGCCCATCAAGCACAAAAAGGATAAGCCCCTTGGATTCCAAAACTCTATTGGTCACAGGCGCGTCTCGGGGAATTGGTGCACAAACAGCCCTTTTGGCCGCTCAATCTGGATGGCGTGTCGCCGTCAATTTCCACTCCAACTCCTTGGCCGCTGATGCAGTGGTTCGACAAATTCGCGATGCGGGTGGGTCAGCCATCAGCATTCAAGCCGATATAGGAGTTGAGTCTGACATCGAAAAAATGTTTGCCCACCTCGATGCCAAATGGGGGCCTATTGAGGGTCTTGTCAACAACGCGGGCATTGTGGACTTCTCCCAAAGAGTGGATCAATACAGTGCCGAACGGCTCGAGCGCATGATGCGCATCAATGTGATTGGTCCCTTTTTATGCGCCAAAGAGGCGGTGCTCAGGATGAGCACGCGCCATGGTGGTCCTGGTGGGGTGATAGTCAATGTTGGGAGCGCCGCCTCAAGACTTGGATCGCCCAATCAATACGTTGACTACGCAGCCAGCAAAGGGGCAATTGATGTGATGACCGTGGGCTTGGCCAAGGAAGTTGCAAGCGAGGGCATCCGGGTCAATGCCGTGAGGCCTGGGGTCATTGATACAGAGATTCATGCCAGCGGTGGTTTGCCTCATCGCGCTCGCGACGTGGCCTCTCAAATGCCCATGGGGCGGGCGGGCACCTCTGAGGAAGTTGCAAACGCCATCGTTTGGCTTTTAAGCCCATCTGCCACTTATTGCAGCGGCTCAATTTTGGATATTGCAGGTGCTCGCTAGGGTTAGGGTCCTCACGCTCATTGCACAATGACATTTCAGGATATAGTCCCTCTCTCAATGTCACGTTTGCGGTCATTGTTTTTACAGATTCTCTCATCTCCTTTTTTTTGAGGCTTACGTCATCATGGCTACCACACACGCATTGCCCTTGGTTCAACACTTTATCAAAGGCGAACTTCATCCTGGCTTTAACTCGTCCAAACAAGCTGTGTACAACCCAGCAAGCGGCGTTGTCACACGTGAAGTCTTGCAGGGTGCAGAAGCTGAGGTCAATTTGGCTGTGAAAGCTGCCAAACACGCTCAAGTGGCCTGGGGCGAGATGCCGCCCATTCGACGCGCACGGGTGATGTTTCGATTTTTAGAGTTGATCAATCAGCACAAAGATGAGCTCGCCCATCTCATCACGGCTGAACACGGCAAAGTATTCACCGACGCTCAAGGAGAAGTCTCTCGAGGCATTGACATCATTGAGTTTGCCTGTGGCATTCCTCAACTGCTCAAAGGTGACTTTACCGACCAAGTTTCAACCGGCATTGACAACTGGACGATGCGCCAACCCCTTGGTGTCGTTGCGGGTATCACGCCTTTTAATTTTCCAGTGATGGTCCCCATGTGGATGTTTCCCGTTGCACTGGCCTGCGGCAACAGCTTCATCCTCAAACCAAGCCCTCTTGACCCCTCACCCTCCTTGATGATGGCAGAGCTTTTGAAACAAGCCGGCTTGCCCGATGGTGTCTTTAGCGTGATTCAAGGCGGCAAAGAGGCGGTAGATGCCCTGTTGGCCCACCCGGATGTTCAAGGTTTGAGTTTTGTGGGCTCAACGCCCATCGCCAACCACCTCTATGAAACAGGTGCACGTTTGGGCAAACGCGTTCAAGCCCTTGGGGGCGCCAAGAATCACATGGTCGTCATGCCTGATGCCGACCTTGATCAAGCCGTTGACGCTTTGATTGGAAGCGCTTATGGCTCAGCCGGTGAGCGTTGTATGGCCATCAGCGTTGCGGTATTGGTGGGCGACGTTGCTGACAAAATCATGCCCGCCCTCATTCAAAGAACACGGGATTTGAAGATCAAGAATGGCATTGAGCTTGACGCGGAAATGGGCCCTATCGTCACCCAAGCTGCGATGAACAAAATCAAAGGCTATATTGAGGCCGGAGAACAGGAAGGCGCCCAACTTTTGGTGGATGGCCGATCGTTTAAAGGAAGTCATGCGGGCCAAGGTTGCGCCGATGGCTTTTGGTTGGGTGGCACCTTGTTTGACCATGTCAAACCCGATATGCGCATTTACAAAGAAGAGATCTTTGGGCCCGTTCTCAGCTGTGTTCGCGCTGATGATTTGAATCACGCGATTGACTTGATCAATGCCCATGAGTTTGGCAACGGCGTGAGTTGCTTTACACGAGAGGGGCATGTGGCCCGTGAGTTCTCCAGGCGAATTCAAGTGGGCATGGTGGGCATCAATGTGCCCATTCCTGTTCCAATGGCCTGGCATGGCTTTGGGGGCTGGAAGCGCTCTTTGTTTGGAGATGTTCATGCCTATGGCGAAGAGGGTGTTCGTTTCTATACCAAACAAAAAAGCATCATGCAGCGCTGGCCCCAAAGCATTGCCAGCGGCGCAGAGTTTGTCATGCCGACCTCTAAATAAGCACACCGCTTGCCTTTGATGAATGACCTGAGCTTTGACTACATCATTGTGGGCGCTGGAACGGCGGGCAGCTTGCTTGCCAATCGACTCAGTGCCAACGCATCCAAACGGGTGCTGCTGATTGAGGCTGGAGGCAAGGACGATTACCACTGGATTCACATTCCTGTTGGTTACTTGTATTGCATCGGCAACCCGCGAACAGATTGGTTGTATCAAACTCAAGCTCAAAGTGGACTCCATGGCCGAGCTTTGCGCTACCCCAGAGGCAAAGGACTTGGCGGATGCTCTAGCATCAATGGCATGATTTACATGCGGGGTCAATCCAGAGATTATGAGCACTGGGCCAAAGTGACCCAAGATGCAAGATGGGGTTGGCCCACATGCCTTGAAGACTTTAAGCGACACGAAGATCATTACTTGGGTGCAAATGCCTTTCATGGCGCCAAAGGGACCCAACCTCAGGGCGTGGAGCCTTCCCTTTATGAGCAAACGCTTTCATATAGGAAGGCTGGGGGCGAATGGCGCGTTGAAAAACAAAGGCTTTCTTGGCCCATTTTGAACGCATTTGCAAAAGCCTGTGAGGAGTTTGGCATTGCAGCAACAACTGACTTCAACCGTGGAGACAACGAGGGCGTAGGCTACTTTGAAGTCAATCAACGCTCAGGCTGGCGGTGGAACACGGCGAAAGCTTTTTTGCGCCCGACTTGCTATGCAAGAGACAATTTTGAAATGTGGACCCACGCACAGGTCTGTCGTGTGCTCCTTGAACCCAGTGAGGATGGCTCACAAAAATGCACTGGCGTGGAGGTGTTTGATGGCAAAGACAAGTTCAATGTGTACGCCAAAAATGAAGTGATCCTTTGCGCAGGAAGCATCGGCAGTCCACACATTTTGCAGTTGTCTGGCATAGGAGATGGCACCTACTTGAAAAGCATTGGCATCTCTGCATCGATTGATTTGCCTGGTGTTGGGGAAAATTTACAGGATCATTTGCAAATCAGAACGACCTACAAAGTCAGCCATACACCGACATTGAATACGCTTTCGCAAAGCTGGTGGGGCAAGGGGAAAATGGCCCTTGAGTATTTGCTCTACCAAACCGGCCCGATGAGCATGGCACCGTCTCAACTGGGTGTGTTTACCAAAAGCGACCCCTCTTTGACTTGGCCAGATTTGCAGTACCATGTACAGCCCTTAAGCTTGGACGCCTTTGGTGAACCGCTTCACAGCTTTGACGCCATCACTGCGAGTGTTTGCAACCTCAACCCCAGCTCCCGCGGTCATGTTCGCGCGCAGAGTGCAGACTTTCAACAAGCCCCCTTGATCTCGCCCAATTATCTGAGCACCCAAGAAGATTTGGACAAAGCGGCCAAGTCCATCCTTTTGACACGCCGCATCATCTCACAAGCCGCTTTGAAACCCTTTGCCCCGCAAGAGATCCAACCTGGTGCTCAGTACCAAAGCATGGAGGAACTCAGCCAAATGGCAGGCAACATCGCCACCACCATCTTTCACCCAGTCGGGACCACCCAGATGGGTCGCTTAGGTGCACATTTGGCGGTTTTAGATTCAGAGCTGCGGGTACAAAACGGTCAAGGCGGGATCGTTGCCGGTTTGCGGGTGGTGGACGCGAGCGCCATGCCCACCATTACCAGTGGCAACACCAACGCGCCAACGCTCATGATGGCAGAAAAAGCCGCCAAATGGATCGCTCAGTCTGATGGAAATTGATTTCCACCAGTCGGCTTCTTTTTTTCAATGGCCCCCCTTGTTTCACCAACTCTTCTCAATTAGATAACAAGATCCCTGGGTAAGCCCCTAGCAAAGATCCCGTTCAAAGCGGATACATTTTGTCTTGAACAAGAGATGATCTTGCTTAGAGGGTTGAGGAGACTTGACATGCCAAGCCCCGTTACAAGAGGGCCATTAAAACAAAGCACTGCTGAAATCCAAGCAGTGCTTTTTTTATGGTGCGATTTTTAAGTCACAATCTGCACATGGATATTGTTTTTGTATTGAGTTGCGCGGCCTTGGCGGGCTATGTGGATGCAATTGTAGGGGGCGGAGGCTTGATCCTCGTGCCGGCCCTCTTCTCCACCTACCCCATGGCCCAAGCGTCTACGCTTTTGGGCAACAACAAGTCCGTCTCTTTTTGGGGCACTTTGTTTGCCAGTTGGAACTACAGCCGTCACATCGATTTACCTTGGGGGAAACTTTTCATTGCCGCTTGTTGTGCAGCGTCTTTCTCTTTCCTGGGCGCATGGTCCTTGAATTGGGTGTCCTCTGATTATCTAAAGAAAGCCCTCCCCTTTGTTCTAAGTGCTGTGCTCCTTTATACATTGCTCAGTCAACAATTGGGCAATGCTCACAACCCCAGATTCAAGGGCCCTGTAGAACTTCTCGCCTTGATGTTTGTTGCAAGTGTCATCGGTTTTTACGATGGTTTTTTTGGACCAGGCACAGGAAGCTTTTTTATCTTCATCTTTGTGCGGCTTTTGCGCTACGACTTCCTTCACGCATCAGGTGCTGCCAAAGTGCTCAACAGTGCCAGCAATGCTGCAGCCTTGAGTCTTTTTGTATTTGAAGGGAAAATTTGGTGGGCCATCACCATTCCCATGGCCCTCTTTAACATCTTGGGCAGTTTGGTGGGCACCAAGATGGCCGTTCAACATGGATCAGGATTTGTCCGCTGGATTTTTATCTTTGTCGTGACTTGTTTGATCCTCAAAACAGCCACCGATGCCTACTTCTCAAACTAGCAAATCTTTTGCCCTCTCCCTTAAGGGCTGACCACTGCGTTAAATGGCAAGGACTCAGACGTACTTTTTTCAGTGGCATTGAACCACTGAACGTTTGCGACGGGCCTGGGTTTTCCAATGGGCTTGGTGGCTTGTCCAATTTGAACAGCTGCAATGTCCTCTTCTGAGGGGTACTTTCCTAGCAAAAGAAAGTCAAATACCCGCCTGGCAATTGGAGCCGCATTTTGTGCCCCAAAACCCGAGTTCTCCACCACCATGGCCAAGACCACTTTGGGGTCCTCTGCTGGCGCGTAAGCCATGAACAAGGCGTGGTCGCGCATTCTTTCATCGAGCTTGGAGGCGTTGTACTTTTCATTTTGACGAACCGAGAAGACTTGCGCCGTTCCTGTTTTCCCGCCACTGGTATAGCCCGCGCCCACAAAACTTGAAGCCGATGTGCCCTCTAAATTCACACCGACCAATGCTTGTCGAATGATGGCTGTATTTTCTGGCTTCAAACTGATTTCTTCAATCGCTGTCACGACCACGGCCTTGCCCACCTTGGTTTCTGGATTGATGATTTCTTTGACCAAATGTGGCCTGGTTTTCTTACCATCATTCAAAAGTGTGGACGCCGCTTGAGCAATTTGAAGAACCGTAAAGGTGTTATAACCCTGTCCAATTCCCAATGAAATGGTTTCACCTGAATACCATCTTTGTTGCTCTGGTTTTTTATAAGTTGCGCTCTTCCATTGCGTGGAGGGCAAAATACCTTTTGCCTCCCCCAAGACATCAATGCCTGTGTACTGACCAAACCCCAAAGGCTTCATCTGCTCGTAAATGGTGTCCACGCCCAGATCATGGGCCAATATGTAGTAATACGTGTCGCATGACTCAACAATTGAGCGGTACATGTCTACCGTGCCATGACCGCCTTCTTTGTCGTCCCTGAAACGATGATTGCCAAACATGTAAAATCCAGGATCGAAAATGCTTTGAGTGGGTGTTCTTTTACCCACTTGCAACGCCGCCAAAGCCATAAAGGGCTTGTACACGGACCCTGGTGGGTAGGTCCCCCTTAAGGCACGGTTAAGTAAGGGCTTATCGATCGAGTCATTCAAGGCCTGCCAGTTTTCGCTGTCAATGCCTTCTACAAATAAATTGGGATCAAACGTGGGCTTACTGACAAAGGCCAATATTTCTCCGGTCTTGGGATCTATGGCCACCAAGGCGCCACGCCGATTTCCATAGAGATCTTCAACCAACTTTTGAAGTTTGATATCCACCGTGAGTCTGACCGTGTTGCCTGGTTTAGAGGGAAGGCTGGACAAACGTCGCACTGCGCGCCCACCCGCAGAAGTCTCCATTTCATGAAAGCCGGTCAATCCATGCAATTCTTTTTCATAGCTTTGCTCAACACCCAGTTTACCAATGTAGTCGGTTCCTCTATAGTTGGCTTCGTCATCTGTCTCTTCTATTTTTTCTTTTTCTGACTGATTGATGCGGCCAATGTACCCAATGAGATGACTGCCCAGAGCTTGATAGGGATAATTTCTAAAAAGTCGGGCCTTGATCTCCACACCTGGAAATCTAAAGCGCTGTGCAGCAAAGCGCGCCACCTCTTGGTCCGTTAAGCGCGTTCGGATGGGAACCGATTCAAAGCTTTTGGACTCATCGGAGAGTTTTTTAAATCGCCTCTTGTCTCTTGGATAAATATGGATCACTTCAGACAATTCATCGATCACCGAATCTAAAGTGGTATTTAATTTCGCTGGCGTGATCTCCAAGGTGTAGGCCGAGTAATTGGTTGCAACAATCACCCCATTGCGATCCATGATCACGCCACGCGTAGGAACCACAGGGGCAATGACTTTGCGGTTGCTCTCGGCTTGCTCAAACAAATCTTGATAGCGCCAAATTTGTAGATACAAAAGCCTTAAGCCCAAAAGAGAAAAAGCAACAAATACAAAAATACTCGCCGCTAGCACGCGGCCCCTAAATCGCCTCAAATCCTGTTCAATGTTTCCACCCAAACTCATAAGGGTCGATTCTCATCTGGGTCGGGTGCTCGCCTTTGTGGCGCCAACAAAATAACACTGACGATGGGCCATAAACAAGCCTCAATCATTGGCGCAAAAAACATGGACCAACCCACCAAACTGCCCGACAAAGACATGCGCAGCACCATGGAGATGGCATGAGAAATCGCAAACAGGGGCAAGACCTGCAAGGCCTGTGAGGGCACAGAAAACCACAACAATCTTCGATGAATCAAAGTTGCCAAAAAACCCTGAACCGTATAGGCCAAAGCATGTTGCCCTAAAAAAGAGACTTGGTGCACATCACACGCCAAGCCCAAAATAAACGCCCATCCAATGCCAACGCGTTGAGGTTGGTGGACCGACCAAAAAAGCAAAACAAGCGCCAAAAAATCGGGCATCCAAGCAGCGTTTCCAAGTAGCCCTACGTTTTCCAACATGTTCATCAGCAAAGCCATGAACAAACTCATGACGATGAACAAGGGCTTGGCTGGCAACAACAATTGCTGCCCACGAGGCATGATCATCACCGACCCCCACTTCTTGAAGGTGTTTTGACCACTTCCATTTCTGGTCTTGCAGGCAAGTCCTTGCCCACCGGCTCCAAAACCATCAAGTGTCTAACGCCCTGTGCGCGGCCCAAGGGCTCGCACAGAATTCGAGCAAACATCGAGTCTGCACTTCTCTCAATTTTGATCACCTTGGCCACAGGCACGCCAGGCGGATACACGCCGTCAACTCCGCTGGTGCTCAAGATGTCGTTTTCTTGAATATCTGCATTGGCCGCCATGTACCTCAACTCCAATAGCGGCGCACCACCAGACTCCCCAAAGGCAACACCTCTGGCGCCTGTTCGGTTGTTCAAAACCGGTATGGAGTGATTTTTATCAATGATCAATGTGGCTTCACTGATCAATGGATACACTCGTGTGACTTGACCCACCACGCCCGCTTCATCCATGACGGGGGAGCTCACGTGAATGCCACTGATTGAACCTTTGTCAAGGATCACTTTACGCGTAAATGGATCGGCTGCGTCATAAATGACTTGTGCCACTTGTCCTGTGGTTTGAACGCGATCTTTAAGCTCTAAAAGGGACCTCAACTGTTTGTTCTCAAGCTGCAGTTGATCGACTTGTGAAGCTTGTAGAGATTGATCCAAGAGCTGCTTTTTAAACACGGCCGCCTCCTCTTGCGCATCCCCTTTGTCTTGAAGGAAGACTTCCACACGCGAAGAAAGGAAGCCCGGTTGTTGTGCCATCCATTGAATGGGTGCCAAGGCCAAAGAAAATAAAGATCTCAAGGGCTGGGTGATTTGCCAACGCACATCACAAAACATGATCAAAACAGACAGGCAACTAAAAAAAATCAGCTTATGAAGGGGTGTTGCACCTTGTTTGAAAAACGGTGGGGGTGTTCTATCTAGCGTCCCGAGTGGCATGGTGATTTAGATCAACTCAATAAATGGTCGTGAATAAAGTGCTCACACAGAAGTCTAATTAAAAGATCACCAAAAGGACTGTGTCCGCTCTGTTCATTTGCCTCATGGGCACGAAGCCTCAATTGTAAATGCTCTAGATCCATTTGAAACCGAACATCCCAATGGAGAAAGACACCCTTGTTGATGGGTCCTTACTCGCTGGTAAAGATCGCTCCCAAACGCTCCATTCGCTCAAGCGCCAGACCACAACCCCGAACGACACACGTCAAGGGGTCCTCGGCCACCAAAACGGGCAGCCCCGTCTCCTCGGCCAACAAACGGTCCAAGTCTCTGAGCAAAGCACCGCCGCCGGTCAACATCAAACCACGCTCGGCAATGTCAGCGCCAAGTTCAGGCGGCGTTTGTTCCAGCGCATTTTTGACCGCAGACACGATGTTGTTCAACGGATCGGTCAAGGCTTCCAAAATCTCATTGGACGAAATCGTAAAAGACCGGGGCACGCCCTCGGATAAATTGCGTCCTTTGACCTCCATCTCCTTGACCTCAGAGCCGGGAAAAGCAGAACCAATGTTCTTTTTAATCATCTCCGCTGTCGGATCCCCGATCAACATGCCGTAGTTACGGCGAATGTAATTGATGATGGCTTCATCAAATTTGTCCCCCCCCACACGCACACTGCCCTTGTAAACCATGCCGCCCAAAGAGATCACGCCCACTTCCGTCGTCCCGCCCCCAATGTCAACCACCATAGAGCCACTCGCGTCGCTCACGGGCAAGCCCGCACCGATGGCCGCGGCCATGGGCTCTTCAATCAAGTAAACCTCTGAAGCACCCGCACCCAAAGCGGACTCGCGGATGGCACGGCGCTCAACTTGTGTCGAACCACAAGGCACACAAATGATGATTCTGGGACTGGGCTTGAGCATGGAGCGTGGGTGGACCATCTTGATGAATTGCTTGAGCATTTGCTCCGTGACCGTAAAGTCAGCAATCACACCATCTTTCATTGGGCGAATGGCTTCAATGTTCCCGGGCACTTTGCCCAACATGGCCTTGGCCTCACGACCCACCGCTTGGATGGTTTTTTTCCCCTGTGGTCCTCCTTCATGACGAATCGCCACCACAGAGGGTTCATCCAATAAAATGCCCTTGTCTCTCACGTAAATAAGCGTATTGGCTGTGCCCAAATCTATGGCTAAATCGGTCGAAAAATAACGACGAAATGATCCAAACATGTAGTAATCCTCTTAAGAATGAAGGTGTTTTGTTTGATTTTCCCTGCATCCAAATTTACCGGTTTCAAAAAAAGCTGCGTTTTTCACAAAAACTCCCGCCTTTTTTAACTGAAATTTAACATCTCAAAATTTCTTGAGCTTTGGGGCGTGATAATACACGAAGGCCAGAGCCAGAACGAATTTCGAGTGTTTTAATTTTTCTTTTTGAATTGTTTTTTATGCCATTGACCTCCCAAGAGATCCAAAAAATCGCATCCCTTGCAAAACTTGACCTG
>Ga0114978_10001444_pt1 | contig 20030 bp, 24 predicted proteins | sample S_140212_EF_Meta_FD_87027 | JGI IMG/M metagenome (GOLD analysis project Ga0114978, IMG submission 87027) | Freshwater microbial communities from Lake Simoncouche, Canada to study carbon cycling - S_140212_EF_MetaG | ecosystem: Environmental > Aquatic > Freshwater > Lake | place: Lake...
AAAACTGTGTATTTTAACCCCCGATGCGCTTAGAAATGGCACTCCGGCAGAGTCAACCACCCCACATTTGTTTTTATAGTAACAAATGCGAGTGGTCAGAAGCTTTCTTAAAAGAATTAGCAACATTACCTTATAAGTCAGAATTCCACTTTGTTTGCATTGATACAACTCCCCGAAGCCAACTCCCGACCTGGCTAAAACAGGTCCCGACTCTCTTAATCAAGGGAGATCCCGAGCCTGTAAAGGTCAATAGCGACGTTTTGAATTGGCTATACGAACGGAAGATGAAAGATACATCCAGATCTCCGACAGCCTCTTCTGGAATGGGAGGAGGCTCCGGGCCAAAAACGGAGATAGCACCTTCCGGAGAAATCGAAGCCTGGAACTTTTCAGAGATGGGAGGAAAACTCAGCGAATCCTACGGAGTCCTAGTTGGCGGATCCGGAGCAACTGTGGAAAACAGCGGAGGCAAGAATTGGGATTTTGGTTTCTTAAATGGAAATGCTGGAGTTGGAGATCGCACAATGCAGAACATTGGAGATTCCGGCCGCAACAATGAAGAGGGTCGCCAGAAATCCAAAAAGGAACAAATGTTCGATCGGCAGATGGAGGCCTACCAGCAGGGTCGGGAGGTTGGAATGCCCAAGCCCAGAACAACTCGTTAACCGCGGTTCTATCTAAAACGCTACGGCGTAAAACTGAGTAGATGGACTATCTGAAGCCCTTTTGCACTCAGCTTGTCAGATTTTTTGAGACCCTCTCAGAAACATTTCCAGAAGAGCGTGATATTTCAATGGGTCTCGAAGCAATGCGGGCAGCTAAGTCCTCGAATCCAAAGCTAATGCTGGATATGTTCCACGAATACATTTATATTCCAGCCAGCGATATGATTATGAATCGTAAGGATGAAGAGATTATCAAACTTGCACGAAAGATAATGGCGAGTCAATTCAATGAATTGATGCCAACTCTTATGATCTTTGATCGGCATTGGCCAAATCTTTCAGACAATAACCGGAATGTTGTCTGGGAATACTTGCGAGTACTCTGCCTCCTGTGTGAGAAGGCGAAGGGGATAACGCCGAATCAGATAACGCCGAATCGGATAACGCCAAATCAGATTTCTAAGTAATCGAACTGCCACGTAAAGATATCTAAGATGGTCTATGTATTCTGACTAGATGTCATCCACACAGCCTTCGATCGAGGCGATCTTTCAAAAGAAATATGAAGAGTTTGCGAATGACCTCAAAGATGTCTTTCCTGAGCTCGAGATTGCCGTTGCTGCAGCTCTTAAACTTACGGCCACTGAACGCTGGGATCAGTACAAGAAGTATGTTCTGACCTTGGGTGGTCGCCCTGATCGGCCTGTAGCCAGTTGCCCTGGAATGGTTCTCCCCGGTGTAGTGATCACACCAGAACTCTGGGCTGGAGTGTCCCAACTTACGAAGGATGCCATTCAGAAGTATCTGAGCATCCTCACGTTCTCATTCATTATGAAGGATGGTCCTGGATCAATGGATTTGAGTGGTGGAGTTTTCAAGGAGTGGGCTGACAAGTTTTTGGGAGAGTGGCGAAACAAGATGGGTCGGGCTGATTTTGATTCATTTGCAAAACGGATGGCGGAGATGTTTGGTCCCGGAGGTCAACGGCTTCCTCCGTTTCCCGAACGGCTGAAGAATGGAAAGTTGGCCAAGTTGGCGGAGGAGATTGTCAAGGAACTCAAGCCGGAAGAATTTGGTCTGGACCCGGAAGTTCTTCGCCGCTGCGAGGCTGATCCGAGCCAGGCCTTTGAGATTCTGATGCAGACAACAATGCAGAATCCGGAGAAGCTCCAGAGTGCGATGAAGAAGATCATCGGACGTCTGCAGGAAAAGTTCCAGCGTGGTCAGTTCAAGCCGCAGGACTTGGTGGCCGAGGCGGAGGAGATGATGAAGGAATTCTCAGAGAATCCTGCCTTTGTGGAAATGATGGAGAGTATGCGCTCGACCTTTGGATTCGAGGATCTGGATATGGCTCGGTCTGTTGGTCGGGAGGGATCTGCCAGATTGAATATTGCCCAACAACGTCTCCGACGTGAGATGGCTCGGCGTACTGGGGCCACGGCCGCACCTGCCGCTATGAGTCCCGAAGCAATGGCTGCTGCTATTGCTGCTGCAGAGGCTGCTGCAAACGAGCTTCTTGCATCAGAGACAAAGGGCGCAAAGAAGAGTGCAAATAAGAAGAGATAAGTTCAAAGAAAGTAAGCTCTACAGCAGATAGATGGCAACAACAAAGCCAGTGTGTGCACCCGCGTGGTATACAGATCCTACAGTTCTTATAACAGATTCGTGGATTACCGAGTGGAAGCGACGCTCAACAGGTCGTCCTCTTTGCTTATCAGAGCGAATCAATGCACTGACTCGCACGTTTTTGGCAATCATTGTCATTGCGACACTGTTTTCGTTGTACAATCACGATCTGCAGACGACTATGATCTACTCACTCATTCTGGGCTTGATCATTACTTTGCCTGATATCATTGATATGATACGAGCACCGTATATTCAGGTTGGGGAATATCAGACAGTAGACGGATTTAGAGTTGATGATATGATGGAGTACACAAATGTGACGCCAAAGATTGAAGGAGTAAACAATACAACCAATTGTGTTTCTCCTGCTCCTCTTCCGCAGGCAACAAATTGTGATATTGAAGATGACTCAATGACAATGCCGAGCCCGCGTAATCCGTTTATGAATGTGCTGATCGATGAGATCAAGTACAATCCGAAGAGAGGACAGGCAGCTCCGGTGGATTCACCGATTGTCAAGCAGACTCTTGATGAATTCTTCCGCGTACAATGGTTCTCTGATCCGACGGACGTGTTTGGCAAGTCGCAAAGTCAGCGTCAGTTTGTAACGATGCCGGCAACAACAATACCGAATGATCGCGAAAGCTACCAGAACTGGTTGTACAAGATCCCTGGATTAACGTGCAAGGAGGGTGGTCGCGAGGCGTGTGTTGGAGGCACGGAAGGTGCTCCTATACCTTGGCTCAATTAATATTGAATATTCATAAACTTAGAATAAAGCATCACACTTTGAATCGTCAAACTTGGTTTCTTTCATACACTGAACCCAAGCTTGCCGATGTGTGTCTGCCATACTAGCACACTTATCGGAAAGAGCACGTTCATTGCATTTTGCGATGTCTTTTGTGCTTACTACTGGTTCTGCAGGTCCCAATCGTGTGAGTGCAGAGTCGATCATTGTTCGTGCAATCGATGAACCTACACCGAATGCAAAGCCTTCCTTAAGAGTCTGGCCGAAGGAGGGTGCTGGAGCTGTAGCAGTTGCTGCTGGAGCTACACTTGAAAAGCCATTCTTCTTTTCAAAAATGGTGGGTGTTGTCGGATGAAAAGAGTAAGTAGCCTTCGAGTTCCTAGGCATTTCTACTTATACTCTATTCTTTCTAGTTTTAGATCTGATAGGCCCCTGTGTCGTCAAGGAAGCCTTACCCCGGCACTTAAATTTCTTCAATGTACGACCTCTCGTTTGTAAAACAGATCTAACGCAGATGGCAATGGCTGCTCTTTCCTTAGCGTCATTGGTTTTTGGCTGCCCCGGTCGCAGCTTTACTGTCTTACGGACTTCCTTAATGCATTTACAGAATCGAGTTGCCTGTTTCTCTCTCATCTACTTTCTCTAAAGGTTTTTCTAAAAGATTTAGTTAGAAGTAATCAGATGGATATCAATCGCTTGACAAAGACTCGTGATGACCTTTGCGGCATCCAACAATACTATAGCCAGTCCGTTGGCCCTGGCAAGTACACAACTACTTACCTTGTTCCGGATGCCCGTCGTGTAAATCCTCTCGCTGCCGAGCAGCTCTTGATCTACCCGCGTGATGGATATGGTCTCAATAATGCGCAGGTTGATGCTGACTCAATGCTCCGTAATGAGATCTCCTTCAAGAGCAACCGGTGCCAGATTCGGGCGCAGGCTCGCCCGTTCTTGACAGTTCCGTTTATGGGTGGTGGTCGTGGCAATCCGGATGTGGAGAGCGCCCTACAGCACTCTGAGCAAGTGAAGCAGCTCAAGGAGTGCGGGACTGTGACGGAACAGGAGTTCACTGGACAGTACATACCGATGGTAAAGTCTCTATCAGACAATATCCAGAACCCGAAGAATCTGATCCCTGAAGTCGCTGCGCCTGGCTGGATCCGTGGAGGTATTCCCAGTCGTGCCTATATGCGCGATATTAACTGCTAATAGCAGTAGAAGATGGACGCTCAATTTCAAATCTTACAACACCCGTTTGAGAAAAAGGAAAATCCTCAAACGTATGTCGATACCCCATTTGCGTATGTTAGTTCGAAACCAGCCCGGCACCAACTCGGCCTCGTAGGCGGAAATGACGTCAGCTTGGTCAAGGGCCCGATGGTTGATGTGGAGTCAGATCTACGTCGTCTGAATATTCCGTTAACATATTGCCCTGCTCGTGAGTACCAGCCTCCACCTATACAGCAGGAGACAATTGTTCGTAAGTCAACAAAGGGATCTGTAAGCATTGACGTTAGACAACGCCATCTGCCGGCTATGCAGATGTTCCCTATTGTTGCAACGTTTGCGCCAATCCCTATGAATGTACAGCAGTGTGCCCGCCCTGAGAAATACTAAGTTTGTGATAGTAGTAGGAAATGTCCTTTACACGATCCAAATTCGACAATTTCCACCAAGAAGATGATATGCGAATCACTTCATACAGTGTTCGTTATTATCTGGAGAAGCCCGAGCACAATTGCCCGAGCGGCTTTCCGGCTGAGCCGACAGTTCGTCTACAGATGTCTGGTGCCTCGTGGCCGCAGGGGCAGTGGAAGACTGATGTTGAATCTGATCTTTTTAACATTAATCGTCTCGGAACACGTGTAAAGTGCAACGATGTTTCATATAATCCGGATAAGAATAAGATCAACGAGAAACCGTTAGTGAATGCACCTGATCTGACGCTCGGTATAACATATCAGCGACTCTACAATCCTCCTTGCACTCTGAGAACAACTGGTTTCAATCGGTTCATTGATCTACCCCACGATGCGCAGAAGAGTTATGAGACACCGTTCGACTTCTTCATCCCGTCACGTGATCAGTCGAAGGATAACTGGACCAAACAGTCTTGCTACAAGGCTATGCAGAAATCGGTTAGCTCTGGTTATTAAATCTATTAACTCTTCATTTCTCATAACGCTGTTATAAGAAATTAAGATTCATATCGTCAGAATAGTAGTATGGAAATCGCCGCGCTCGCAGGATTAGTAGCACTCGGCGCTGCCGTTTCTCAACTAGCAGCACCGAACAAGAGAGGCCCTGCGCCTGCTGCACCTATATCAGATAAACGCGAAGGATTTCGCACACTAGGCCTCGGAATCCTCCCTCAATCAATGCCTCCTTCAGATCCTGCGATGCCTGTTCCCTCTGAGTATTACACTATCGGCATTCAGCAGTATTTAACACAGAATGAGGCCGCTCAGATCAAAGATTTGAATACTCGTCTTAATTCTCTAGAGGCTCAGGGATCCAATGAAGGTATCTCATCAGTCAAATCTCAGATTCAGACCATTATACAAAAAGCTGCCACTCGTCGCTCAGCCTCTCTGGGATCTGCTGCTGAGAAGGCTGCTGCAAACACAGCCATTGCTGGAACTCAGCTTGATCTGATGTACAAGACTCCGAATGGTCAGATCTATCCTTCCGAGCCGAATCCCGGCCCTCAGTACGGCGGACCCTTAGAATACTCAACAGGAATGCCGCCACTACGCAATCCTACAGGGAATGGGGGAGGTCCTCCGATGCCTGAGCCATCCGATGCAAATTTGGCGCAGGTGGCGATGGTCAGCAGCGGTGTTGAGCAGACCAGTGCTTATATCAATGGCAGCCAGATCACGAGTGGTCTGAGCGGAAGAACAATCAATGCTGACGACTTCAGACACAACAATATGCAGCCGTTCTACGGAGGCAGCGTGAAGCAGAATATGGCACCGGCAGTTAACACCAGTCGTCTCGATACATTTACAGGTGCTGGCACCACACAGATTCAGAAACAGGAAATCAGTCCTATGTTCAATTACGCCCAGCCGTTCGGTCAGCCCTTTGGCAATGAGCCGAATGCTGAGTTTATTCGTAGCCGTATTGTGGACCCATCCAGACGCAATAATGAGAAGCCATTTGAGCCTACTCGTGTAGGTGCTGGTGTTGGTGAGAAGTACGGTATAACAGGCAAGGGCGGTTTCCAGCAGCTGGAGATCAATGAAATTATGAAAAAGGCGATGCCCACGACCAATAAACTCCGTACTGCGGATAATCCGAAGGTGACCTATGCGCAGCCAGTCGTGCCTGGCGCGCACTTTATCGGTGCTGCGGCTCTGGATGCTGGAGAGGTTCGCAAGTACAGACCTGATACCTTCTTCTTGAACGAGAGTGGCGAGCGCAACGGTGTTGCGACAGCCGAGTACACCAAGGAGACGACTCGGCCTATTCAAGTCTTCAAGTACACGACACGTACGGATACGAGTGCTGAGCTTACAGGCACACCGGCTTCACAGGAGGGATTCCAGTCATACGTGGCAGGTGCATACAGAACTCCGATGACAAAGCAGCACGGAGGTGCGGGATTCCGTAATGCAGACGGATCTGACTATGGTGCTGGGCCGCGCGACGACTATGGTGCTTCTTCAATTGAGATTCGGCCGAATGAACGTCTCCAGACGCAGGATCGCACAATGGGTCTCAACTTGTCGCCTGCTGATACTGGCCAGGTGTCAGTCCACTATGAGGACAATGCTCGCCCCACTCGTCGTAATGAGATTGTTGGCAATATTCGTCAGACGGGTACACCGGTTGGCTATGCGGGGGGTGCGCCGGCGATTACGACGTGGGATCCTTCAGATGTGGCTCGTACAACGGTCAAGGAGACAACGATTGATTGGAACTACCAGGGTATTGCTGGACCTAACGGAGGACCTGCGCGTCTGAAGGTCTATGATCCGAAGGATATTGCTCGGCCGACACAGAAGGCTCAGCTATCTGACAATGCACTCATCGCTGGACCGGCCATCAGTGTCAATAAGGATTTTACAAGCCACGAGGCTGCGTTCAATATGCGCCGCAACGAGTCCAAGCAGACAGTTGCCAAGCTACGTAAGCCGCTGGCTGGTAATGGTAATATCGCTGTATTCCACGGCGACATCAATCAGTCAGCCAAGCGTCTTACAGTGGATGACGTCAATGATCGCGCTCTGGCGGTTAACCGAGTCACTCCGTTTAGCACTGGCGCGGGTGATCTGGGTCGTGTACAATACCGTCTACCGCTCAAGCTGGACGTCAGCAAGGAGCGCAATATGCCGGCGATCATCGAGTCGCTGGAGAACAATCCGCTCAATATGTCCCTGCGGAGAAACGCAATTCACGATTCCAATCTGCTGGCTGAAGTGCAGGCGAAGGGTGGATACCCGAATCCTTCAAAGACATCTGCGGGCAGCGGAAAGTACAGCAGCTTTGAAGAGTACTAGCCGACCTGGCATTTTAAATTCATAATGAAATCGTAAAAAATCATTTTATTAGAAATGATTTTTCACGGCATTAAAGTAGAAGTATGTTTGGACGTTTTTTTGGTATGGCGCCCGCCCCGCAGAAGCCTCGTGTTGTTACAACTGCAAAAAGATCTAAAATGTCAAATATAATGAAGCAAATTAACAATACTCGTGAAAAAAACGATGGTCCTACAAAGCTTATCGTAGCTGTGATCAAGAAAGATATAGAAGAGGCTAAGCGTCTACTTGATGCAGGCGTAGATGTAAATACTAAAGATCGATTTGGAACACCGGTTCTTATGCTAGCAACAAGAACGATAAGCAGTAATATGCTTAATAGTAGAAAACTAGACGAAAAAGAAGCTATATACACCAAATGTATTGAGATGGTAAAATTATTATTAGAAAAGGGAGCAGATGTAAATAAACAAGATGCATATGGACTAACCCCACTTTATTCTATAATTGTTAATAAAATAATAATAAGAAGGTATAAGCCAGAATTTATAACAATATTAATAAATAACGGTGCAGATCCAACAATACCTTGTAAGTCAGGAAGTACAGTTCTAGATTATTTGTATTTACCATATAAATATGAAGATCACATTGATAGTTTTATTGACAATAATGTTGTTTCACGTTCTACTATAAAAAGGGCATTAAAAGAAAAAAACCCTCTTTTTATAACAACAGAAGAAGAGGTACAAGCTAAAATAGACGCAGCACAAAGAGATACTCCTGATCCTGATCTTAAAGGGCTACAGATATTTAGTTGCTGGAGGGATTCTGATCGTATCTTCTTAGAAGGTGTTATTCACCGCAGCCCTCTTACAAATGCCCAGAAAACACAAAGAAAAAATGCCGCACTGAGAATATTAAAGGCAAAAGAAGAAGGCACTAAAGTCCCGCCGCCGTCTAGAGTTGTTGGTAATGCAGCCGAGTCAAATATTGCTAGAATTGAAGCTTTCGGGCAAGTCGTAAAAGGATATGAAAAGGAAATAAATGATAACATTGAAGATGCAGAAATAAATGCAAATGCGGCTGACGCTGAGTTTGAACAAGAGCAAAAAAAAGCTTTTCCAGAAAACGCTGAAGTTACTAAAGGCATACAAAACTTTCAAAAAGAAGCTGCTGCTGAATTAGCTGCGGGAACCGGGGTTGGAAAAGGTGGTCGTCGCAAGAGTCGCATAAATAGAAAGACAAAGAAGCGTACGCACAAGCGTTCATACAGAAAATAAGCCGACCTAAAAAACCCCACTACAAATCCCTAGAATGGATACACAGAGAGGAAAGAGTTATTTAATTGTAGGCCCACCTGGATGTGGTAAATCCAGATGGATCAAGCAAGCTGCTGCCGCTGCGGGGCATACACTGTTTCGTTGGAATTGCCGCGACGACCGTGCTCTTCGTCAGGGACGCGAGTTGCTACACGGCCTAGTAAGAACACGAGAGCCGACGTGGGTCTGGCTTGAAGGTGCAGATGATATCACTCTCGATGCGCAGGCATTTTTGCGGCGGATTCTGGAGACTGCATCGGCGCATATGACGTGTGCTTTGGAAGTTCGACGCCTGGAGTGTATGGCAGAGCCGATACAGTCCCGGTGTGTTTTAAAGAGGTTGCCGCCGGCGCCCACACCGACGTGGCGACAGCGTGAGTTGTTGAGAGAATGGGGGCAACCGGATGATCCGCCTGTACCGAGTGTTGAGACACCGACGACACTCGCTGAGCTACGAGAGGCGAGACTACAGGGTGCAGACCCGTTTCAGGTTCTGAAACAGGTTGCAACAGGAACAGAGTTTGAGCGCGAGGCTCTAAAGCGCTGCACGCTAGGCACGAGTCCGTGGATATTGTCTGCTTGGATACTTGCTCAATAATGTGGCTGCTTGTGCACTCATTGCGTAGATAAGACTCTCAACAATTTATTCGCGACAATAGTACTCTAGATGGAAATTCAGGATACAACTGCCGCAATTTACAGCGAAGCGAAATCGGAATATACCCGACAACTCGTCGGCAATTTTCAGCCTGTGCTTCTGCGATTCTTCTTAGATCGTCTAGACGAGGCACGCAGAACAAAGACGAACAAGTCAACACTCGCCGAGTTTCAGGAGTCGCTGAGCCAGATTCCTGAGTGGAATCTCGATAAGGTCCAGAAGGAGACTGCCGGCTTGCTAAACTCCGTCAGTTGTGATTACATTGAAGATCTCATAACAGCAGTTTTCATTGCACATACTAAGATTCTATCGGCAATTCGTCTACATGCCAAGCCCCGGCGCCGCATTCAAATAACAGTTCCCAAGCCTGATCACTTTATGCACCGCACTTTATCCGAGTGCAGTCGTCTTCTATGGTCCAATATCTATCTGTTCAGCGAGACCGCACCCGCTCTCGAGCGTCAGAAGAATATGAATGAAGTCGGCCGTTTTCTTGAAGAAGGTATTCTACAGGCTGTACGGAATCTGCTCCCGGTCAAGTCTATTCTCCGTGAAAGTCTACAGGAGGACGAGGACGATGGTCTGGAGATCTCTAGTGGAACACCGAAGGAGGAGGCACCTTTGACAAAGGAGAAGGAGGATTTCGGCTTAGATCTTTCTGGAACAATCCTTGATCTATCGGGATCTACAATTCCTCAGGATACCCATTCGGTTGCAGTTCCTGCAGTCAAGATGCCTGAACTTCCTGCACCAATTGCAACAGGTCAGATCACCCAGGATATCTCAGGCGCCGTCGTACCGCCTACAACGGGTCCAATAGTAGAGAAGCTCCCTGAAACTCTCGTTGTTGACACCGAGCGATCCGTTGCATTTACAGGAATGGATACTGTCTTTGGCTTTGAAGGCCAGGCTGAAGTGAGACAGATGATCGATGAAGGTGAGGAAGAGGAATTTGACGTATCGGATACAGCCGAGACATTGAATCTAAATGATTTCGAGGATCTGGATAATCCGATTGGCGCAACAACACCTCTGGCTGCCGATGACTATGAGTCTATCTAATGCGTCAAACACTACGCTTTTTTTCTACCTCAGCTGTCCAGAATGGACTTCGAAATCTTCCTCTGGGCACTAGCGGGTGGTATTCTGGTCGCCGTGGTCAGTGCTGCCGCAATTTATTCGCAGAAGGAGGAAATGAATGTAAAAAAGCTCAGCCGTGATTTTCTGATCGGTGCAGCCTTTACAGGCTTCTTCTATCCGATGATTCCCGAGACATTTCAGGAAATTCAGGGATCAATGTCTGATGCGGCGGCTGCCGTGTCTAAGGTAGCTACATCTACACAACTGACAGTAGATTCTGATATTAAGATTGGGCCTCCTAATTTTTAAACAATATATAGGAATGCCTTCACGAGAGCGCACAATGAAGAAGCGTACAATTAAGAATCGCAAGACAAAAAAGCAGAAACGTGTACACAAGAAGCAGAGAGGTGGTGGCCCGAAGTGTCCAAATTGTGGATCTACAAACACATACTGCACTTCACGCATACAGGCAACGTATCATTGCAATGCGTGCGGTAATGAGTTTACAAATTCATACTAGACTAAATCATAACAAAAACTTAATCGGATACTTCATAAGCAAATAATCACTTCGCGTATAGCCAGGCCGCTCGTGAAAATCGTACAAAAATCCGATACTATCGGCTTTTTCAAGTGGTTTCCAAAGACCACGTTCGCACGTAAAAAGAAGATTAAAGATTGGTTGATCATTACGTGTCATTATAGGATATAAGTTCATTAATTCAAATAAACGACTGACAGTATCGTCTTCAATAATCTTTGTATCAAAAATCATTAATGTACTCTGAAAAAAATCACATTTCAAATTGTATGTCATTAATAAACGTTCAGAAATATCTGAATCAATGCTAAATTCAAACTGGCTTTCAAGTGTTTTCTCATATTCAGGATACGAATCACTATGAGCCAGTAGCGAATAAGAAGGATTGCAAGCAGCCTTCATTCGATTTATGTCTCCTTGAACTTTCATTCCTGCATCCATATAAAATACCACATCCCACTGCTTGAACCAGGGATCCATTATGTAAAATTTCATAAATTGAAACATCCGATGTTTTACATAATTTGAATTTTCGTGTTGTTGTTTTGAATTTAAGAAATCAAGTGTTTTACTAAAATCGTGTTCAGGGAGTATACGAAATTGAGTATTGAGTGAATTGCATAATGATTTATATTCTGGATTTGCAGCAATCTCTGCACTTGTCAAGACAATAATATCATCTTTCCATTGACCGGTTGTTCTTACTTCATAAATCGTTTGAAACGCTTTATTTAAGTAATCCTTATTTGCTACAAACACTAAAACCCAACTCATTATCTCTAAAACCCATTGATATGTTTAACCCTCGTTCTCAACATAGGCAAATAAAACATCATCTTCAACAATTCCATTTAATCTAGAAAACGTGTACTTTGGATTTATTTCAAGTATCTTTTCTTTAATTACCTCAAAAAAATCAACATCACCATACGAGTTCTCCCCCCACGGGTGGGTTTGAAGAATTATTCTTACATCATCAATTAAGATTATGTTGTCCTTTCTATCAAGCATTTTGATTGCCTCCAGCTCATCAAATAGAGGACATCTCTTCATATTATTTAATGTAAAATTGTTTATATGAGCATCTAAGAAAAATATGGTTTTATTTGCAAATGCTTCATTATTCATATATTTATTCATATGCACGCTATCATCCATTAGTAAAGTAAGTCGACCCAGACTGATATCAGTATTAAAAATGACTTTGCCTAACTCTACCCATTCTTCAAATATCTCAATAGAAAATACTTTTTCGAACCCGCAGGTTAATGCCAGTTTACACGAAATATCATCACGAGGATCCCATAAACCTGTTTCAAAATAATTTAAACAATTATGTTCTTGCCTTAACTTCTCTAAATCAAAGTTAATTGGCATATAACTATGTATAAATTTGGTATTTAGACCTTATTAGCAAAATAAAGGATAGACTTGAACAGAAGACGGCAAGACTCCTTTGAATTCGAACTTGGAAAATGGTTCCTTATCTAGCTGCTCACGCGGAACTGCATTCTTGACCTTCTTCGCAATCGCCTGATACAGATCAAATCCAGGGTACCGCTCCGATGAATCTGGTTCCCACAGTACGTTTTGGCCTTCCTCATCAATGAGCCACGACCACAGCACGTTAAAGAGAGGTGATATGGTCTCCTTCTGTGTGCGTCCAGGTTCTGCACTCAGAATAATGCCGTCCTCCTTGTCCTCAGGAACTTCCTCAAAGAGTGATTCCAGAATAGAAACAGAAAGACGGCACAAGTCGAACGAAGGATTGGGATAGACACGAGGTTCCTCAGCATTGTAAATCGGTCCGAAATTGTACTGTCCTCCTGCCTCATTATTATGTGCGTAGTCGTCGCTTATGCAAATCGTGTCATTGTGCGTGTAGATCGCACGGCCAAAGTCAATGATTCGAAATAGTTTTCCGTATGTGGGAATACACCACGTACGACCATCGCGCGTCTTGTAATACAGATACTCCTCAGTACACGGTGTCCACAGAATATTATTGCTGTGGAGATCGTTATGAGTCATAGCCCAGATGCTCTGAACTTGGCATAGTGCGGCGATCACTTGAAAGAGCCAAGCAATCCACTGGTCCTCATTGATTCTGTTTTCAGTATCGAGCAGCGAATCCATTGTATTTGTATTGGATTCAAGGAACATCATCATTGTGGGAAATTCCTTGAGAACTGCAAAGAAGGACACTTCCTTGTTTGTGCTACTTTCATTATCGCTGCCATCGCTACCATCGCTACTGTTGCCATTACTATCATCGCTGCGACTACTATGGGTTGACAGTGAGACTGATCGCAGAGATCCGCTCTCAGATCCATTTTGCTTATCCTGTAAAACATCCGCAGTGTCCAGATCTACATCCATCCGATGCCTTGCAGATCTGCAGTTAGAATCACAATCCGAATCGACTGTTGTATCATCTGTCAGATCATTCGGCGGCTCCATCAATGGATCATCCGTGGACAGAGCGACTCCACCCTCAAATCCGGCAAGTGAAAAGATGCCTTGCTGCTGACGCTTCCAGAACCAGCTTTCAAAGCGAATTTCTGAGAACTCCTCCGTGACATTGTAATAATACTGATTTGCAATCGCCAGATACGCACCGTAAAAGAGAGAAAAATGCGGTGAATATCCAGACTCCCGGAATTTGCTGAGCATATAACACGCTACGGCATCTACATAGGCCTGGTTATGAGGATCGTGCAACTTACTAAAGAGTTTAGCTGACTTGGGTCCAGGCGCCGGCAGAGCAGGGTGCTGGGCCATCGGATAATGGCCCTGAATCATCTGGTAGGCGTCGAGCAGGTGTGTAATCTTGCAATAGCCTGAAATATCCATAGTATCCTTTGGCTGGTTGTTTTGACTAGAAAAACTCTGTACCCGTCCCGAGAAGGCCCCCGACCGCTGAGGAACATCACCATAGATCTCATCAAGATGCCAGCGGTGATCAAATCGCAAAAAGCTACTGTATTGTTTGCTTCTAGCAAAACGAATCATTCCAGGGTACGTAGTCTGCAAAGGCTTGAACCGTGTCTCAAGAGCGGTTCTTAGAGAAGTAGGCGGCTCCTTTTCCCAGATAGCCGGTTCTGGAAGAGGCATTGTCTGTAAAACCGGATATGGTGAAGACATTTACTGGTGTCCTCGATCTTCAGAAAAAAATGAAAACGCACGTTAAACTCAATGGCATTGAATTCCTTTGTCTGACTAGGATACACAAATGGCAGCATCAGCGGCAATGAATCTACAGTTGAAAAAGTTCAGTATGATCAATACTCCAGAAGACGCCGTATGCATCTTTATTGGTCGCAGACGCACGGGAAAATCGACTCTTGTCCGGGATCTCCTCTTTCACCACAAATCACTTCCGCTTGGAACTGTCATCAGCGGTACAGAGGAATCCAACGATTTCTACAAGAAGATCGTTCCGCCGCTGTTCATTCACGGTGCATACTCGCCCGTTATCATTCAGAACTATGTGAATCGGCAGAAGCTCATTATGCAGAAGATTATGAAGGAGCAGGCTGAAAGAGGTCAGTCTCGCATTGATCCTCGCTCATTTCTGATTCTTGATGACTGCCTTTACGATGATACCTGGATTCGTGATCTGAATATTCGCTACTTGTTCTTGAACGGTCGTTGGGTGAAGGTGTTTTTCTTGATCACGATGCAATATCCATTGGGTGTTCCGCCTATTCTAAGAACGAACGTTGACTATGTCTTCATTCTGCGCGAGCCATATATGAGCAATCGTCGTCGTATTTTTGAGAACTACGGCTCGGCGTTTCCTTCCTTCGAGTTCTTCTGCCAGGTGATGGACCAGTGCACTCAGAATTACGAGTGTCTTGTTATCAGTAACAACACACAGAGTAATAAGATTGAGGATATCATTTTCTGGTACAAGGCGGAGCTACACGGCGATTTCCGCATTGGCGCGCCCGAATTCTGGAGCCACTCAGCGCAGCACTACAGAGACCAGGAAGAGTCTGAGATCAACAAGTATGATGCATCGAATGCAATCAAGCTGAAGGGTCCGCAGATTCAGGTACGCAAAGGAAACTAGACAGATATAGACCTTAAGTAGAGAGCAGATGTTTAAGATACCCTTATGGATGGCCTTTTTATTGATTGTAGGAGTTGGAGCAATTCTTCTTGGACTTTCCGGATTAAATGAAGGATTTATGGCAGGCGGGCCAGGCAGACGATGCGGAGTAGATCTGCCACCGTGCGGAGGAGTAACCGTATGTATGAATGGGTTCTGCGCGATTCCAAATCAGCCAGTCTTACCGCCAAATCAGATCCCTACCTATCCTTAACCTCCTAGTCCGTAATCAAAATTAGCAGACTAGGTTAGTAAGAATGAATCTGAACTTAGGATTAGCTCTTGGTCTTGTCCTTTTTGTCACAGTACTTTGCTTCGTTGTTGTTCAGATAATGAAGCCTACGCCGTATGCTCCGCCGGCGGAGAATGCGCGTGGTGCGACTTTACCGTGTATGGCGAATGGCCAGTGCCCTGTTGGCCAGAAGTGTATGGGTGGCACGTGCATCGAGGGCTTTGCGATGGAAGTCAATGTCGGCAAGGATATGTCCTCTTGCACTGCCCCTCAGTGCGGTGGTATTGATGCGCCGTGCGCCAGGCGGGAGACACCCTGTCCCGAGGGTACGTTCTGCCAGGAGAATAAGTGTGTTGATATCGCGGCCCCGGACCAGGGCGCTGCGTACAATCAAATTGGTATGATTAACTTGAATTAACTTATGAAGACATCGTATCCTTAGGGATAGCGGGTGTTGACGCTGCTGCTGCTGCAGCCTCCTGCTTACGCTGCATCGCTAAATCGCCCTTAGGGCCAAACATAGCTCCCCATCCATCTTCTGACGCCTCTCCGGATACCGGATTGCCATCAGCACCGAGGACCTCCTTTGTCTTACTCTTGATGCCGCTCTTGCGCTGCTCCGTCATAAACTTGTCGCGAGCTTCTTCGTTATCCTTGTAGCGCTTCATCAGCTGGTTTAGCTGGTCCTCAGCGTACTCCTGATCCTGGACTTGGTGCGGCTTAGGATCCCACGGCAGCCACTTGCCGACCTCACCGAGAAAGATATTGTGAATTGCATCAGATCGCTGGAGCTTCTTGGCCATTGCAACAGCCTCACCGTGAGTTCCGGTGACTCCCCGGACTTTCAGACCACGGATACTGGTGCGGAACTCATTCTTCTGGAAGAACTCATCTTCGAGCTTGGACTGCTGCTTGAAGAGGAAATCGTCGTAGGCCTCCTTGATAGTCGTCTTCTTGATGGTCTTGTCATTCTCCTTTACGAAGTTATGGTAAGTCTGGAGAATGGATGCCATATCGAGGCGACCCTTACGGCAGAGAAGGGCAGCACCACTGAGATCGGGGCTGGCCGCTTCAAGGCGATCAGCCTCAGTCGTTAGCTTATCATTGACTCCCCGGACAACTGAAACGAGATAGGTTTCCAGATTCCGGATCTTGTAGTCGATTTCGTACTGCTTGACAAATTCACTGAAAAAGTACTGGTCCTTATTATCGAGGACTGACTCGGGGCTGAGAAAGGAAAGAAGTACAAACTTCTGGCTGCGGATCTCGGGGTCCTCCTCGAGGAAATCTTCCTTAACTGAAGCGGGCGCAGTGGAGTTATCAGAAGACATTGGGGTTCTGGGATATGAAAAGATAAACTCTTAAAGTATCTTAGCGCATGTCTCGCCACATAATTTCTACCTAGAAGGTATAAGAAGATGGACTTTTCCTTCGGTGATGTTCTAACTGCCGTGCTCAAGTATACGATTGAGGGCCTCGTCGTGGCGTTCGTCGCCGTTCTCGTCTTGAACCCGAAGAAGCCCAACTTCGGTGAGATCACAACCATCGGTGTTGCTGCCTTCGCCACGTTCGCTCTCCTCGACACGTTCACACCTTCCATCGCGGTTGTAGCTCGCCAGGGTGCCGGCTTCGGTATGGGCGCTAACCTCGTTGGCTTCCCGCGTATGTAAATAGCTAAAATTTCAAATAACTTATAGTTCTGAATACACTTTACAACTCATTGTTTCTCTTGAATGAAAAACAATGATTTGTTGATTAATTTATTAAGTACGATTCTTGCGGGTTTTCTTGCCTTTGCCGAGGTGAATCTTGCGACTGCCTCCTCTTTTTCTTGTTCTTGGTGAAAATGCAACTCTAGGTCTAGGTGTCGGTTTTTTTTTTGCAGCTGATGCAGCAGCAGCAGCTGCAGCTCTTTCAATAGCAGCAGCTCTAATTGCTTCTTTTAAAGCAATTGTAACTTGTCTTTTCTTTGCACCTGTTTCTTTTCCTGTGCAGCCTCCAATTATTGCATATTCAATACATTTTTTAGCACGCTCATCGTTAGTCCAATCAGCCACATCTTCTTCTTCATCAAATACTTCAGGCAGTCCAGAATCAGCAGGGCTATTATCAGCATCAGGAGGACCAGCAACAGAAGGACCAGTAGGAGGTTTAGGAGTAACAGGAGGAGGAGCAGGAGGAGCAGGAGGAGGAGGCGGAGGAGGAGGCGGTGGAGGCGGAGAAGCACCAGCACCAGCAGCAGCACCAGCACCAGCACCAGCACCAGCACCAGCACCAGCACCAGCAACAGGAGTAGATGTAGGTGCAAGCTCAGCAGCAGGAGGAGCTGAAGGAGTTGCAGGCTTAGCAGTATCACCAGCTGGAGCAACACCATAAACCTTTACATTCGCCACACCACGATTGCGCTGCTTCAACTTCTGGTACATCCGATCCGCCATTATATACCGAAACACTCCACACGCAGGAGAATTATAGGTAGACGATTCTGTATTGCATTGCTCCTCGACCATTCCTTCGAGAAACAACGCATAGATCTTAGTATCATATCGAAGCTGCTGATCCTCAAGCAGCCGTTTTTCATCTTCCGTAAATTTCTGAGCTAGCCAATCATCCTTGACTGTTTGTGTTACCTTACGGACTTTGTAGGCAGTATCACCGAGAGTGACTGTATGCAATTCAGAATCTGCAGGTGTAGGTGCGAGGCCAGATCCTTGCGATGCAGCAGCTGCAGCAGCTGCAGCAGCAGGTTTAGCAGGAGCAGCAGCAGGTTTAGCAGGATCAGCAGCAGGAGGAACACCTCCTTCTTGAGCCAGCCGTGCAGAAACAGCCCGATCACCGAATGAAATCTGCGATACCCATCCGGGAGGTGCGCTCCAGACGTGATCGTGTCTGCCTTTTAACGTCTGCGACTTCATTTCCTTGTCTGTCGAGTAGGCCGTCGACGGCTTTCGAAAACTCACAGTGATGATCTCCTCCGAGTCATCTGCCCTCTTCAGACCCGCAGCGGGTGTCCGAATTGTATCAATATCCAGCGACTCGAGTGCCTGTGTGTGGCGCTCATAGACGAGCCTAGGATCCGGCAGATATCCAAAGGCAATCTGCTTCTCAGAATCAGGAACTGAATAGAAAAAGATGCCATCGACAACTGGCAAAGTGTACGGAGTACTCAGTTCACGTTCTCCGACAACAATGATATGTCCAGGATACTTGGCCGCCAAGGACTCAATCTGCCGATGAATCCACTCACCATCAGCCTTACTGCCTCCAGCCGTCAAGGGCTCAGCAAAGACCACATAGGTTTCCGGCTGCATCTGAATCTGAACAGCGGCCCAGCTAAGAACATCCTGCGCTGCGTTCCGGTTGCCGCGTAAAGGCGCCGCAACGAATCCCTTGACCTCGCGTTCATTCAAAGAACCGATAACAAAGACGGGATCGGCACGAGGCTTGTGCCTAGAAGGAACAGACGGACCAAGAGTCTTTCGCCAAAGCGTGTGAAAGCGCTTGACATTTGTGGGGGTTGACCGAAAGCTTTCAGAGTTTTGCGCAACGGGAATCAAAACAGGCGTTGATTTCCATTGCGGATCTGATCTTTTGCCTCCACTCATTTCAACACCCAAGCCGCCGCCTTGGACTGGAGTAAAGTGTGCTGATGGATTATCCGGAAGAAGACTAACTGAAGGATTTGACATACCCTCTCTAACTTAGACTACGGAATTCTACGCTACGTAATTTTGGCGCTTAAGAAAAACCTAAATCAACTCAAGCATACGATGGAGGTACTACAAGAACCGATAACCTTGATTCCTCAGACCGCCATCGAGGGAACCGCGCCCGATTCCCAGACGAGGCGGCGTAAGATTCATTGCAAGCAGGAGCTGATTGTAATGAGTCTTCAAGCGTTTTATTCCAGTCGCAAGGATCTGCAGGAAGTCATTGAACTTCTACAGGGAACCTCCTTAATCAGCCTTCGGCTCATTGACTGGTTTGTGACGAACTATGCCAAGCGCCACAGCATTGGCTATCTCCTCGAGGGCCAGGAGTTTATGGTCTATATGAGCTACAAGAGTCAGCTCAAGGCATATAGTAAGAAGTTATTTGATCCATTCTGCAGACGTGAGCGTATAATGTTCAGTCTGCCTGGCGTTGAGCCCTTCGTGACCACGGTTGGTAAACTCAACTTCTTTCGCTGGGCCATTGAGAAGAATATCATCGAGTATCTGAAGAAGAATCAAGAGGTGGTGGAGACGGAGATGAATGCTCATATGAAGCAGCTGAGTAGGTCGCGCTCAACGCGCACGGGAACGGATTCATCGACTGGTTCTACTGCATCCGTGTCAAAGCCTGGAACCACGACGAGCAAGCGTGTACGAACTACCTTTCAGACTGCTCTAAACAATACCGTCTGCCACCGTGTAGTTGATATCAAGGTTGAGTTTGACTAATACAGATCAAAAACTATAAAAGACAGATCGGCAAGTAGACCACCACAACAAAAGAGAAAGAGTACTTTTTCTTCAACTGTGAGTTCTTGTTTTTCTGATTTTCTGTAGA
>Ga0114978_10001448_pt1 | contig 19944 bp, 19 predicted proteins | sample S_140212_EF_Meta_FD_87027 | JGI IMG/M metagenome (GOLD analysis project Ga0114978, IMG submission 87027) | Freshwater microbial communities from Lake Simoncouche, Canada to study carbon cycling - S_140212_EF_MetaG | ecosystem: Environmental > Aquatic > Freshwater > Lake | place: Lake...
TCAATGACTTTGCGAAACACGCGGTCGAGATCGGCTGGCGCAATGAGTGCGTCGGTAAAAATCATGGTGATCAGCGTTGCCATATTTGGCTCGATCATGCCAACACCTTTTGCTACGCCAACGACGCGCGAACTCGAGCCGCTCACTGTGGCTTGCGCAACCTTGGAAACCGTGTCCGTCGTCATGATTCCTCGTGCCACAGCTTCTGCCGAAGTTTCGGAGCAAGGTTGAGGGATGGATGTAAGGCCCATACGAACATTGGTCATTGGGTACTGTCGGCCAATCACGCCTGTCGAAGCAATGAGTACTTCATTGGTGGCGCAATTGAGAGTTGACGCAACGTTGGCAACAATTTCAAGGGCATTTGCCATTCCCTCTGCACCAGTTGCGACATTGGCATTTTTGGATATGACTACAACAGCGCGAGCAGAAAGATTGGTGATGTGCTCGCGACTCACTACGACACTTGGGCCAGCAAAACGACTTTGTGTGAACACGCCAGCAGCCGAGCAAGTACCGTCGGCAACAACGAGTGTGAAGTCGTCGGTTGCGTCCTTGATGCCGATGTTTGCTACGTGGGACCGAAATCCAAGTGGAAGCTGTACCGTCATGATGGGCTCTGCGATGCTTACTTGCCCGCGAAGTGCTGCTCGAGATTTTCAAGAGTTTTACTCATGAACTTCTCATTACTTTTCATTGAACCCCTGAGCTTGAGAATCAGAATTGACTTGCTTCCGTTGTAATCAAATTGCTCAGTCACTTTTGTACCGCCATCAACAGGTTCGAGGATGTAACGCCAAATGTGACCACCAAAGTGTTGCCAAGCAATACGTCGATTTTCTTCAAATTCAACAACGGTGTTGGTCATCTTGTAGGGAACGACGATCTTCATATCCATCGCAAACTTTGCGTTGAGTGACAAACGTGGTGGAGCAGAAACTTGCGCGGCTTTGACACTGCCCGAACCATCGATCTTTGAATGTTGCCGTGGGTCTGCAAGAAGTTCAAAAATAGGTTCAGGGGCTGATGGCACAAAGCGTTCGACTGAAACTATTTTGGTTTTTGTGTCGTGAGTCATGTATTCAGGCTAGGCGAGCGAACGGACTACAGCCTCGCCACATCGCCGACCCGAATATAGGGCGCCTTGTATTGAGCCAGTGTCGCGGTGATCGCCGCACACGAATCGGCCGTCACCAAGAGATACACGCTGCTTGGGTGAAAACGGCGCCGATTGCACTGGGCCACCGTGGCTGATCGCGTACGTACGCAAATGTTTCCAAGAATCAACTTGTGGTCCCCACCATTCACGAAGTTGTTTTCGTGCAAGTTGCTCGAGATCGCCTGAAATTACGGCTGGTAGCGCTGCGGCAATGAGGTGCTTGCCCGGTGGGGCATAGGAAGGGGCAACGTTGCTAATGATTGCGACATTGAGACCTGGGCCTTTTCCGGAGCCATTGTGCATAACGTACTTTTTATCGTTCGGCGGTGTGTCAGCAGAAAAGTAAACGCAACCGGCTGTGCGTGAATGCACGGTTGGCAAACTCAGCAGGGTTGAAGCAGTTGGTCCATCGGTAGCAACTACAACTGCTCGTGCGGTAATGCGGTCACCAGTTCGCAATATCACCGTGGAACCGTCGAGTGACTCAACAGGTGTATTGAGACGCACGGTGTTTTGTGTGAGTCGCGAAGCAAGTTGTTCGGGGAGTGCTTGCATGCCGCGAGATGGCAACACACTTTGACCTTCACTCAGTGAACGAAAAATGATGTCAAACATGCGTCGCGAGGTGGCCAATTGCGGATCGAGTTGGACGCCTCCAAATAGTGGCTTAAAAAACGCCTCGATCATACGGCGTGAAAAACCTGCGCTACGAAGTGCATCAAGAGTCGACATGTCGTTGTTGCGCAATAAATTTGGAGCCGAACCGCGAAGCACGCGCAGTCGCAAAAAAACGATGCGCATTTTGTCAATCAAAGAACCAATTGGTGCAAAAGTCGTAGCAAACAGCGTTGAAGGCTTACGAAAAGGATCTGAGACCACGTGGCCTTTTCCAGGACCACCATTTTTTGATTGCATCCAAACAAGTGCACCAGGGTCAAACGCTTGCAAGTCGAGCGCATTCATGTCGACTTGCGTGGCGAGCTCTGGATAGGCAGTGAGCAAAACCTGAAAACCTCGGTCGAGTAAAAATCCGTCCACGTTGTCGGTGCGTACGCGCCCGCCAACGGCATCAGATGATTCCAAGACCACAACGCTCAATCCACTTTGTTGAATCTGTCGTGCGGCCGCAAGCCCCGATAGGCCAGCGCCTATTACAACCACATCAACTTGTGTGGGGAGCGTCATATTTTTTGACTTTTTGACTATTTATTGAGCAATGCGCGCAGCGCTACTTCAAGCGTTGGATGCACGAACTGGTAACCGCTGGCATTGAGTGCTGCAGGGAGAACTCGTTGTCCAGTGAAGAGCAATGCGTCAGCAAGCTCTCCACCAAGTATTGCTTTTGGTGCAAATGGCGGAATCGGAAGAAAAGCAGGGCGCTTGACTACTCGTGCGAGTGTGCTGGTGAACTCTGCGTTAGTAACAGGATTTGGCGCTGTCAGGTTGACTGCACCACTCACGTTGGCAGTCAACAGATGTTCAATCGCGCCAACCTCATCATCAATCGAGATCCAACTTTGCCACTGCTTGCCATTACCAAATTTGCCGCCGAGTCCAAGTTGGAAGAGTGGCAACTGCTTTTTGAGAGCACCACCTTTAGTGGTGAGCACAATGCCAGTGCGCAACAACACAGTGCGGATACCGGCATCGGACGCAGGTTTGGCTGCGTCTTCCCATTGTTTGCATACATCGGCAAGAAAACTTGTGCCGTCTGTGCTGACTTCGTTCAGTTGCTCGTCGCCGCGAGGACCGTAGATGCCAATTGCCGAACCAGACAAGAACACTGATGGCTTGCGATTCATGTTGGCAATGGTGGTTGCAATCAAATTTGTGGTGATTGTGCGACTTTCCAAAATTTCACGCTTGTAGGACGTTGTCCACCGCTTGTCGCCGATGCCAGCACCCGAAAGATGGATGACAGCGTCAGCACCTTCGAGGGCAGATGCACTGAGCACGCCGGCCTTCGGATCCCACATGACTTCGCCTGTGCCGGCTGCACGACGAACAAGGCGCACGACATCATGGCCGTGATGCTGTAGCTGCTCAACCAGTCTTTTTCCGATGAGTCCGCTGGCTCCTGAGATAACAATTTTCATAATGTCAGGCTAGGCAAGAAATTAAGGAATGACGATAGGTACCGATGTGACAACTGTGTTTGGTCTGAACAACAAACGGGCCTTAATGGCAAGCGCCGATTGGTTATGGAGCCACTGTGATCTGACGCTGGTCACGAATTCTGGAATGACGACCGTAATCAGGTCGTCGTCGTACTCTTCGTCAAGTTCGTTGATCCGATTGAGGATCGGTTCGGTGAGGTCACGATATTCGGAAGTAATCGTCTGAAGTTCGACGTCAGCCAAGTTGAACTTGATCCAAGCCTCATCAATTTTTTGTCGGTCTTCTGCAGTCTCCACTACCGAGATCGCAATCAATCTGTCAGGGCGCAGGCTTTGCGCATAGCGCACAGCTTGCATCGTGCCTTGATTGACCGAACCGACCAGCACGATGACAAAGTGCGTGTGGAAAGGAGCAACGTAATCGTCGCCTGGAAGCAAAAATGATCGGACGCGTGTGTAATGACGGTGAATACCTTTGAACCCAATCATCATGATTGGAATCAAGATTGCAGGAATCCATGCACCATCAGTAAATTTCACCACAACAAAAATGCCAGCGACAAAAAATGTTGTAACTGATCCAACCGCGTTTACCGCCATGTGGGCTTTCCACTTGGCTTCACGATGCTTGAAGTGGTGGACAACCATTCCTGCTTGGCTCAATGTGAAACCTGTGAAAACTCCAACCGCATACAAGGGAATCAACGCGCTGATTTGTCCTTTGAATGCGACCAGCAATCCGATTGAAGCCAAGCTGAGGAAGATCACACCATTTGAAAAAACTAAACGATCTCCTCGATTAGAAAACTGTCGCGGCAGGTAATTGTCTTTGGCGATGAGCGAAGACAATCTTGGAAAGTCTGCGTAAGACGTATTTGCTGCCAAAATCAAAATCGCAAACGTTGCAAACTGTGTGATGAAAAAGAAGATATTTCGTCCACCGTAAACTTGCTCAGCCAACTGAGCGAGTACCGTGTTTGGAATGATGCCCTCATGGTCTTTCACCGGTTGAAGATGTTGGGCCAAAATGCTGAGTCCAAAGAAGCAGGATCCGAGAATAACTGCCATCCAAATGAGTGTTGTGCTCGCATTGCGTGACTCTGGTTTTTTAAATGCTGGAACTCCATTGGAAACAGCTTCAACACCTGTGAGTGCAACCGCACCAGACGAAAATGCTTTGAGGAAATAGAACACAGTGACGGAACCCTGCATCTCTAAAAGATGCTGAGCTTCGCCGGTGTGTTCGATTGGAGGAAGATGTTGAACAAAGACCCTGTAGAGGCCAACCACGATTAGCGAAATCAAGGAAAGCACATAGAGGTATGTCGGTGGGGCAAACAAAGCGCCGGATTCTTTAAGTCCTCGCAAGTTTGCGACCATCATCAACAGCACAAAGCCGATACAGATTTGTACACGATGAGGGGCAAGACCGTTGAATGCTGAGATAATTGCCGCGACTCCACCTGCTACAGAAACGCAAACAGTCAAGACATAGTCAATGAGCAGCGACGCACCAGCAACGAGACCGGGGTATTCGCCAAGATTCTCTTTTGAAACTATGTATGAGCCGCCGCCATTTGGGTAAGCAAAAATAGTTTGTCGATAACTGATCACCACGATTGTCAGAAGCGCAATGACAATGAGTGAAATAGGCACAAGCATTGAGTAAGCCGCCATGCCAACCGCGCCGAGTGACAAAAAGACAATCAGGATTTCTTCGGTTGCGTACGCGGTTGAGGAAATTGCATCACTTGCAAAAACCGGGAGAGCAATCTTTTTGCTCAGTCGTTGGTGGGCGTCTTCGGATGTGGGGATCGGTTTGCCGATGAGGAACCGCTTAACCGCACTGGATTTAGTTGATGTAGCCATAAGCGATATGAAGCCTGCCACACTGAAGCCACCTAGGGCGAGTAATTCGCCTACGCTGTTTGTTTGTCAAGGTAACTAGGAGACCGAAGTGCATGTAGTCATAGTTGGGTGCGGACGAGTTGGATCGACGTTAGGTCGAGAGCTCACCGCCGCTGGTCACACCGTGGCCGTTATCGATCGCAAGCCAGAAGCATTTTCAAGGCTTGGTGAATCATTTACTGGACAGAAAATTACTGGAATTGGTTTTGATCGTGAAGTGCTCATTGAAGCTGGAATTGAAAAGGCTGGCGCGCTTGCGTCAGTTACTAACGGCGACAACTCCAATATCTTGATAGCTCGTGTTGCGCGAGAAGAGTTTGGAATTGAACGAGTAGTTGCTCGTATTTATGATCCGAAGCGTGCAGAAATTTATGAACGGCTTGGTATCGCAACCGTTGCGACAGTCAAGTGGACTTCCGAGCGCATCTTGCGCCGAATATTGCCGGAGCTACCAGCCGTTGAATGGACAGACCCAAGCGCCTCAATCGTGCTTGTGGAACGTGAGATGCCGAAACACTTAATAGGGCAGCGAGTCACATCTATTGAAACTGCGACGGCGCGAGTTGTATCTGTGCGCAGGCTCGGTTCGGCAATGATTCCAAATGATGACACGATCATTCAAGAAGGCGATGTTGTGTATGTTGCAGCAGAGATCGCTGCGCTGAGCCAATTTGATGCTGGACTTGCATCGACCCAAAACGGAAAGGGTCACTGAACATGAAAGTAGTCATTGCTGGTGGTGGAAGTGTTGGCAGATTTACCGCACAACAACTTGTCGAATCTGGTCACGAAGTGACGATCATCGAAAGCGATCGAACAGTTGTGCGTGAGTATGGACAATCAAGTACAACAACTGGTGTCAAGTGGCATCAAGGTGATGCGTGTGATGTGACAGTACTTGCTGCTGCCGGAGTAACTCTTGCCGATGTTGTTGCTTCGGTTACTGGCGATGATGAAGACAATCTTGTTGTCTCGCTATTAGCAAAGCAAGAGTTTGGTGTGCCACGAGTAGTTGCTCGCGTGAACAATCCGAATAACTATTGGATGTTTAATGACATGTGGGGAGTAGACGTCTCGGTGTCGACACCACATCTCATAACGAGCCTTGTGCAGGAAGCAGTAACTGTTGGGGCGTTCGTGCGTCTTATGCAGCTGAAGGGTGGCAAGGCTGAACTGGTTGAGGTGACTCTTTCCGAGACTTCGCCAGCCAGAGATAAAGCATTGTCGGAGCTTCAGTTTCCCCGCAGTGCAACAGTTGTTGCAATTGTGCGCGACGAGCGAGTAATGGTGCCCGATAAGGCAACAGTCTTGCGCGTTGGAGATGAAGTGATGGCGCTGATTTCGGAAGACGCCGAAGCTGCAGTGCAAAAAATATTGGTTGGCTGATCAGCCAAGAGAAATTCTCTTTATTCTGCTCCGTGAGGGAGCAGCGTGTAGGCAGGGTTTAAAAATACGGTGTTATTGCGTTCGCGATATGCAACACCTTCAACTGCAAGACATCCGCCATGCTCAATTCCAGCAATGTGGCGGCGTCCGCTAAATATGACAGTTACCTGACCCGTTCCATCGTTGATAACAATTTCCATAGATGGGATTCCGGACCTTGGTTTCATGGTCATGCGTTTCACTTCGCCGCAGACCTTCACTTTTGTTCGAACAGCGACTTCCCCAAGAGGAGTCAAGTTCAGTGCGGCAAATTTGTCAACTAAACGCTCAGCATCTAATTCTCGAATACCTTTGTTGGCGGACTTCACGATGTTTTTTAGACCCATCAGGATCCCCCTAACTTATTGAGCATCTTTGACAACGTTACTTCGTCCATCGCACCCAAATTTGTTTCGGATGTTCCGTCTTGTCGGATAAACACCCAAGCAGGTTGATAGGCGACATCAAACTGTGCAAAAACCAATCCGTCATTGTCTTTGATATTTGCAAATGTGAGTTGGTGCCTGGTTGCGAACTCTTGCATTGATAATTCTGATCCATTCCATGCAACACCGATGATGCGTACTTTGCCAGCGAGTTGTGTGCTTGCCACCTCGACCGAGGGTGCTTCATAGTTGCATGTAGTTCAACCTGGGGCCCAGAACCACAGTGCAACGGGGGACTTGTGTAATTCGGATTGCAAATTGATTTCACCACCACCAACGAGAGTTGCATCGAAATCGGTGGTTGATTCAGAATGCGATGGGCTCATCGATTCGGCTGTCTGGGTGGATGTATCGGCTCCGCATGAAACCGAAGCAATCGCAAAAATTCCTACGAAAAGTGCTGAGCTCAATGTGCGCATGTGACTGATAGTACTCAAACGAATATCAGAGTATTGATCTAGGCTTGCTGGTGTATGAGCACTCGAAAATTGATTCTGTGGGCTTTACTATGTGGCGTATTAATCTTGGCTGCAGGAACGGCCAAGTTATTTCAAACCTCACAAAAACCGGTAGAAGTGCAGTTGCTTGCGTTGGGCGATTCGGTGACACTTGGTGACATGACCGTAAGTGTGACGGCATTGCGTGACACTGCAGATCGAACGTTGGTGGATGTGACCATGGTTGGGGTCGCTGAAGCTCAAGCGATGGACGGATGGAAAATGCTTTCTTCGGGCGAAGTGTCTGACCCAGTGATGCTCCCAGTTGGCGCTGGCACCGAATGCACACTCACAAAACTCGCCGAAACGCTTACGTGTACCATCGCATTCCCTGTGTCTGAAGGCACGCGTACCGTTGCCTATATTCGCGCTGGAGAGCAACGACAATGGGCGACTGCGCCTTGATGCTTAAGCGTTATCGTTGTTAGTGACGATTTGTTGGAGGTGGTGAGTACGGCTGAGCAATTTGATCTCGTGGTCATTGGTGGTGGCCCTGGCGGTTACGCCGCTGCGTTTTATGGTGCTTCGGCAGGCCTCAATGTTGCTTTGATTGAGCGCGACACAATTGGCGGAACTTGTTTGAACCGCGGATGTATTCCGGCTAAAGCATTTCTAGAGACAGCAGCAGTGAACAGGCATGTAACTCACGCCGCTGATTTCGGAATTAATGCCACTGCGACTGGTATTGATTTTGCTGTCGCGCAAAAGCGCAAACAAACAATTGTGAACACGCTCGTTAAGGGACTTACTGGGCTCACTAAATCAAAAAAAGTTACTTACATTCTTGGCACTGGTTCGCTTGGCGTCAACCGCACGGTGACGGTGCAACTTTCGGCTGGTGGTACTCAAGAATTGCAAGGTCGCAACATTGTGTTAGCGGCCGGTTCAGTGCCGCGAACGATCCCTGGTTTTAGCGCAGGTGGACCAATCATGACATCAGACGAAGTGCTGATGCTTGACAAAATTCCGGCTCGCATTGCCGTCATTGGTGGCGGTGCAATTGGTTGTGAGTTCGCATCCACATTTGCCGACCTTGGATCAACAGTGACGATTCTTGAGGGTCTTCCAAAAATCCTTCCTGGCCTCGACCCAGATGTCGCAGCTGTTGTTGTAAAGAGTTTTAAAAAGAAAAACATTGATATTCGTACTGGTGTCAAAGTAAATGGTCATGAACCAACGTCAAATGGTGGCACCACTGTGTTGTTCGGTGAGGGCGAGCGACTCGATGTCGATGCTGTGATCGTGTCGGTCGGACGCAAACCGTTTACTGATCACCTTGGTCTAACCGGTACAGCAGTGAAAGTTACTGATCGAGGATTTGTCGACGTTGATGGTTTTTGCTTGACAAGCGAGCCAGGCGTCTATGCAGTTGGCGACCTCATCAACACTCCGCAACTCGCACACGTTGCGTATGCCGAAGCGATCGTTGCAATTAAACACATGCGAGGTGAAAAGGTGTATCCGGTTATGTACGACCGTGTGCCGTGGGCAATTTATTGTCACCCAGAAGTTGCGTGGTCTGGTCCGTCGGAAGAAGAAGCGCGTGCAAAAGGCCATGACGTTGTAGTTGCAAAACATCAATTTCGTGCAAATAGCCGAGCGATGATCATCGGTGAGGCTGAAGGTTTGGTAAAAATCATTGCGAAGAAAAATGCTGACGGAACAGCCGGCCAGGTACTTGGCGTGCATATGGTTGGACCGTGGGTTACTGAACAGTTATCGGGTGGATATTTGGCTGTTAACTGGGAAGCAACTGTGGAAGAGATTTCTGAATTCATCATGCCGCACCCTTCGTTGTCGGAGTTATTTGGTGAAACCGTCATGTCGTTGACTGGTCGCAGCATTAATGCTTAAAAGAACTCGCACGCTATTACAGGAGAATCATGGCTGATATCACACTTCCGCAACTCGGAGAAACGGTCACTGAGGGCACCATCACACGTTGGTTTAAGAAAGTTGGCGACACAGTTGCCGCTGACGAGCCACTTTTCGAAGTATCTACAGACAAAGTGGATACGGAAGTACCATCACCGATTTCTGGAACTCTTACCGAGATTCGCGTCGCTGAAGGCGACACCGTTCCAGTTGGAACTGTGATTGCTGTTGTCGGAGTTGCTGGTTCTGCACCAGCACCTGCACCTGCACCAGCACCAGCACCAGTTGTTGCTGCTGCACCTGCACCTGCACCAGTTGTTGCTGCACCTGTTGTTGCTGCAGCTGCACCCGCTCCGATGGCGGCACCTGTTGTTGCAGTGCCCGTGCCTGTTGCAACTTCCAACAAATTGCTGTCGCCAGTTGTGCGCAGGTTGGTCACTGAACACGGTATTGATGTAGACGCACTGGTTGGTAGTGGTCCTGGCGGGAGAATCACTCGTGAAGATGTGCTTGACCACATTGATCGCAATGGGCTCAAAACAACTCCAACCGTCGCGGCACCCGCTCCTGTTGTTGCTGCACCAGCGCCTGTTGTTACTGCACCAGCACCAGCACCTGCACCTGCACCTGCACCAGCACCAGCACCGGTGTCACGTCCCGCTGTTGTATCGAGCGATCGTGAGCAAGTAATCGCACTTTCGAAGATCCGGAAGCTCACTGGATCGCACATGATCATGTCGAAGAGCACAAGCCCGCATGCGTTTAGCGTTGTCGAGGTTGACTACGCAAATGTTGACCGAGCGCGCGCTGCAATAAAGGATTCATGGAAAGCAGGCGAGGGTTTTAGTCTCACGTATCTTCCGTTTATCTCTCGTGCAGTAGTCGATGCACTTCGTGAGTTTCCGCATCTGAACGCTTCCATTGATGGTGACAATTTGATTGTGCATGGCTATGTCGATTTAGGTATTGCAGTGGATCTTGATTACACAGGCCTACTTGTGCCAGTGGTGCGAAATGCTGACGGCAAGCGGATCAGGGCCATTGCTCGTGAGATCAATGACCTTGCATCGCGCGCTCGCAATCGTAAATTGTCACCAGATGAAATTCAGGGTGGCACGTTCACGATTTCAAATAACGGCTCAGCCGGCTCGGTGCTGACAATGCCAATAATTAATCAGCCCCAAGTCGCAATCTTGTCAACAGATGCAATAGTGCGAAAGCCAGTTGTTGTTACTGCGACAGATGGCAGTGAAAGTATCGCAATTCATCCTGTTGGAAACTTGTCGATGTCATGGGATCATCGTGCATTTGATGGTGCGTATTCTGGACGATTCCTGGCACGCGTCAAACAAATTCTTGAATCGCAGGATTGGTCAGCCGAACTCTAAGAGCGGAAGAAAAGTTATGACTAACTTGTCCTCACCACTTCATGTCAGGTGGATTGGCCGTGTGCCTTATCGTGAGGCGCTTGCTCTGCAGTCAGGGCTATTTGAGCACGGAGTGGATCAACACTTGCTGTTACTCGAGCACCCACATGTTTTTACCTATGGGCACAATGCCGACTTGGCTAATAATCTTCGCTGCAAGCCAGCAGATGTAGGCGCAGATCTGGTGCAAGTACAGCGAGGTGGCGACATTACGTATCACGGACCTGGTCAGTTAGTTGGCTATCCCATATTGAGTTTGCAAGCCAAACATGGCATTGATGGCCCTGCCGACACTCGCTCCTATATATACGACGTTGAGCAATTGATCATTGACACACTGTCCCAACTGGGATTACGCAATGCTGGGCGTATGGGTGAGTTTCCTGGCGTTTGGATAGATCCAGATACCCAAAACGCTCGAAAGATTTGCGCAATTGGAGTGCGGGTGGGCAGTGGCTCAACCGATCGTCGGACAATGCATGGATTTGCGCTCAATGTTTCAACAGACATGACATTTATGCGCGAGCACATCGTGCCGTGCGGTATCGCCGACTATGCGGTGACTTCATTGTTGGAAGAGGGAATAGACGTATCAATGAACAGTGTTGTAGACATCGTTTCGCAATTGGCCCAACTGCGCTGGGGTTCACAACTCAGTACGCGGGCAGATGTGGCATGGAAGCATCGACCAGAAGATCTCTCTGCGTTTTCACGTGGTGAGGGCGCGGGTGAACAAGTGCGATTGACCAAGCGCCTCGAGCAAGCCGGAGTAACGGACGGCTTAAGTATCTCGGTGCGTAAGCCAGAGTGGATTCGTCCGCATGTGAAACATACCGATGAAGTATTGAAAACAAAGCGCACGCTTCGTGATCTGAATTTGGTGACCGTATGCGAGCAAGCTGGATGCCCGAACTTGAGTGAGTGTTGGAATGATGGCACTGCAACATTTATGGTGCTCGGCGATAGGTGCACTCGAGCATGTGGTTTTTGTTTGATTGATACGCAGAAGCCGTTGCTGCCAGATGCCGATGAACCACGCCGCGTGGCCGAAGCCGTGCAGCGAATGGGACTTGAGTTTGCTGTATTGACCATGGTGGCTCGTGACGATTTGGCTGATGGTGGCATGCAGCATGTAGCCAGCACCATGAGAGCAATTCGTGCGCTGAACTTTGGCACAAAAGTCGAGACACTGATCTCCGATGTCAAAGGAACTGACTCGCTCGACATCTTGATCACCGAACGACCCGACGTGTTTAATCACAACATCGAGACAGTTGCCAGATTGCAACGAGCAGTGCGACCTTCTGCGGGTTATGCGCGCAGTCTTTCGGTATTGGCGCGCGGAAGAGCAGCCGATCTCACTACAAAGTCGGGAATGATTGTGGGCATGGGTGAGACGCAACAAGAAGTAGAAGAAACCCTGATAGATCTCGCAAGTGTTGGCGTGCAGATTGTCACCATCGGTCAGTATTTGCGACCGACAACCAATCATCTACCAGTTGCTCGTTGGGTTGAGCCTGAAGAGTTCGATCATTACAAGGCTTTTGGCGAACGTCTTGGCATGCAGCATGTGCAATCGAGCCCACTTACTCGTTCGAGCTATCACGCAAAACAAGCACATGGGCAGTCACAACACGTCGTACATGCTTAGTTATAGGCGGTTTGCCAATAAAGTAGAAATGGTATGACACAGACCATCGCAAGCACATCCGACTACGTCGCGCGTATTGCAAAAGTTCGCGCTGTGATGGTGGCCAAACATGTGGATGCTGCCTTGTTGTCGTTCGGACATGACTTGCCGTATCTCTCTGGCTATTTTGCAATGCCGCTTGAGCGATTGACGATGTTGGTGATTCCTCAAAGTGGCGAAGTGACGATGGTCGTGCCACGACTTGAAGTTGCTCGAGTAACTCCACAACCTGGAGTTTTTTCGATTACAGCGTGGAGTGAAACTGAAAATCCTGTGGCAATTGTTGCCAAGTTATTGGGTGGCGCAAAATCAATTGCAGTCGGTGATCAAATGTGGGCCAGATTTTTGGTTGAGTTGTTGCCGCTTGTTCCGGGTGCAAGTTTCGTTCGTGCGGTTGAAGTTGTCGGTGCGCTACGCATGAGCAAAGATGCAAGTGAGATCGCCGCACTGGTGGCTGCTGGCGCAGCAGCAGATCGGGTTGCCACACAACTTCATTCGGGTTTGATACCTCTCATTGGTCGCACTGAAGCCCAGGTATCTGCAGATATCTCGGCTCGATTGTTGGCAGAAGGTCATGACGTCGTTAACTTCGCAATTGTTGCTGCTGGAGAAAACGCAGCGAGTCCACACCATCACGCAGGATCGCGTGTCATCGCCAAGAACGAAATTGTGTTGTGCGATTTTGGTGGAACTATGAAAGGCTATTGCAGTGACATAACCCGCTGCGTTTATACAGGTAAGCCAGCAGCAGATGTTGCAGCAGCGTATGAAGTGTTGTTTGCTTCACAAGCTGCCGGGGTTGCCGCAGGAATCGTTGGTGCAGCATGTCAAGACGTTGATGCCGCATCGCGAAGGATTATTGAGGCAGCAGGATTTGGTGAATACTTTGTGCACCGCACCGGACACGGAATTGGGATGGAGGCACACGAGGAGCCTTATATGGTGGGCGGTAATACATTGCCAATCGCCGCTGGTCACGCATTTAGTGTTGAGCCTGGCATTTACATTGAGGGCAAGTGGGGCATGCGCCTTGAGGACATTGTTGTAGCAACAAACTCTGGGCCAGTGTCAATGAACACTGTTAACCATGCGCTTGTCACGGTCGAAGCCTAAGTACGTAGTTTTAAAATGATTCATCTCGACGCCGCAACTGTTCTCTTGCAATGGGCTGTCGGCGGACTTGCGTTCTTGTGGTTTACAACTCGTCGTCACGAGATCAGTCTTGGATACTCGATGTTGTTGCGTATTACGTACGGAGTGTTTGCTGCAGGTGCATGTGGTTTTGGCTTGCGTTATGGGGTAGAGCCTGTACGCGAAGCTTCGGCTATTGCTGTGGCGATTGCAGCGATTGCTCTCATCCGTAATAAGCGTTCGAAGCTCGATCTCATTGCGCCATTGCTGGGTGTACCAGGCATCCTCGTAGCCGGTTTTTCTGCAGTGAGCAGTGGAGGTGCGGGGGATTACACCGTGTCCCTTGTCAGGATCGTGGTCGGCACATTGTTTCTTGGTGCAGTGAGCGACACCATGCTTCTTGGGCACTGGTATCTCGTTCAACCAGGTATGCCGCGCAAACTTATAAATGAAATTGTTGATGCAGTGATTTACTTGTGGCCGTTTGAAGTTTTTGCTCTGTTGTTACCAACTGGCATGATCAGCGTGCTCAACGGAACAATTGATGATGGATGGAATGGCGTGCTTGGTTGGTTTTGGTTGGCATCGGCAATCGTCACGGGTGTTCTTGCGTTGGTCACGCGCGCTGCTCTCAAAGAGCGGAGTTATTCTGCGGTGATGGCGGCAACGGGATTGATGTACTTAGCTATCTTGACTGCTTTTTGCACGGACATTGTTGCGCGCGCACTTCTAGCCGTTTAGCTGTAGCAGGAATGTTTTTAAACTGGTGAGTGAGGTGCAACGAGCGCCCATGGGCGAGTGCGTTCCAATGTAAGGCCAAGATCGAGCAGCAGTTGCTCGCTGAAGTGACGGCCATTGACCTGCAGCGACACAGGCAAGCCATCAATTAATCCTGCAGGTAGTGAAAGTGCTGGGTTGCCGTACATGTTTGCAGGAAAAGTGAGTTTGCCGTTGTTGCCCGCTCCGGCTTTGACTCCACCAAATGCTGAAGGCAACGGACCTTCGGCGTTGAACGCAACATCGGGATTGCTTGCGGTGATGACAAAGTCGACTGCATCAAAAATCTCTGCCATTCGTTGGTTGAGCTCGGCTCGTCTTGATTCGATTTTGGAGCGAGCTTCAGTTCCGTATTTTCCAAATGTGGCTTCAATTCCAAAACGCATTTCCGGAGTCAAAACATCGGCGCACGCTGGCCAGTAGTCGGCGAGTTGGGTATGAATCTCGACCATGCCGCTGATTGACCATGCTGCACCTATTCGTGGTAGCGAAGTGTCGACATTGATGATTTTGATTCCGGTAGTCGCGCAAAGATGTCGCGCATACTCGTCAAGCTGTGTCCACATTGCGGGCGATACAACTGCACCGCCCCAGTCGGGTACAAGTACCGCTGTCTTGCCTCGCAAGGAATCGGTGTGAGTGCCTAGTTGTACTTCCCAATTGTCCACTCGTTGCAGACTGAGTGGGTCGCGCGAATCATGACCATTGCACACATCGAACCATCGAGCGGTGTCACGAATACTCCGTGCCATTACGCCAGTGTTGACAGTGAGGTTTCCAAGTTCGGTATGTGGTGCGCGCGGGATGCGACCAAAGGTTCCTTTGAGTCCTACTAACCCGGTGAAACCAGCAGGAATTCGAATCGATCCGCCACCATCACCACCAGTTGCGATTGTGACAAGACCACCAGCGACTGCGGCAGCACTACCACCTGACGAACCTCCCGGTGTGCGTCCATGCATCCAAGGATTGTGGGTGGCGCCATTCAATACGGTGCGCGTGATGTTGACGCCACCAAATTCACTTGCAGTGCATAAACCAATGTGGTTTGCTCCACCAATTTCGGTAGCACGCTGCACCATTACTGAAGTGTGTGTTGCTTTGCGATCTGCAAAAACCACACATGCTTCTGTGTATGGCCAACCATTTACTGCGTCAAGTTCTTTAACTCCGAGTGGTACGCCACCGAATGGTTTGGTGACATCTGCAGACTTCGAGCGCTCGAGCGCGCCCTGCGGATCAAGAAAAGAAAATGCGTTTAAGTTGCTGCGCTCAATCGCTGCAAGCGAAGCCTGCAACTCTTCGACTGGTGAGCGATCCTTGGATCTGAACGCATCGACCAGCGAGACTGCGTCGCCCAGCCATGGGGAATCTGTTGTTGCCACGTACTCAAAGTAGTAGATCAAAACACGCTTTCTATTAGTGTGTTTTTGCGCATGAACTCGTCAACATTTCTTGGTCTCAAACCGGTGAGCAATCACACCGAAACCTCTGGGTCGTGGTCCATGATCGTGCAGCCAGGGTTGTGCACTGGCAGTGGCTTTTTGTGGGGTGGTGCAGGCCTTGCATCTGCTGTTTCGGCGATGGAGCAACTCAGTGGCCGGCACTGCATTTGGTCGACTGCACAATATTTGTCTTACGCGCGACCTGGCGAGGTAATGCATATTGATATCACACTCGCAGTTGTCGGTCATCAAATCACTCAGGCGCGAGCGGTGTGCCATGTTGGCGAACGCGAGATTCTTACTGTTAATGCCGCGCTCGGTGAGCGTACATTTGAACTCGCACATTTATTTGTGCCGATGCCAGATGTGCCGGGCCCGCATGAGCTCGAAACACGAAAGCACCGTCATCCTGTCGACGGCACAATTCATGATCGTCTCGAAGAGCGGCTTGTAATCGGTCGAGAACTCGAGCAACTTGATGGCAAGCCGAACAATGGCCGCACCGTGATGTGGGCCCATATTCCTGACGTCTTGACTGATGTGGACGCAGCAACTCTTGCGGTGCTTGGCGACTTTGTTCCGATGGGGATTGGTCAGGCTCTTGGAGTTCGTGGAGGCGGAAACAGCCTTGATAACACGCTTCGGGTTGTTCGCCTCGTGCCAACTAAGTGGGTCTTGTTAGACATACAGATACAAGGAGTTGAGCGAGGGTTCGGTCACGGATCGGCAAACATGTTTGCCGAAGACGGAACTTTGCTTGCCACCGCCAGCCAAAGTTGCATAGCCCGAATGTGGAAAGAGTGAGATCATGATTCGTCGTAATGGAATGACCGTCCCGCTGCCAGGACACCTACATGCGCAACGCGACAAACTCGCGCAACTTGCCGACTGGGGATATAGCGATATTTGGTCTGCTGAAACTGATGGTGCCGATGCTTTTACTCCTCTTGCGTTAGCAGCGGCATGGGAACCACGGCTTCGACTTGGAACCGCAATTGTGCCGGCTTATACGCGCACTGCACCAGTGATTGCTCAAAGTGTTGCCGCTTTGGCTGATGCAGCACCTGGTCGATTCGCAATCGGCATCGGTTCGTCAAGCAATGTGATCGTTGAAAAATGGAATGGCGTTCCATTCGTTGACCCATATAAGAAGGTGCGTGATGTTGTGCGCTTCATGCACGACGCGTTCAGTGGAGAAAAGATCACTAAAGATTACGACACATTTTCTGTCAATGGTTTTCGACTCAGTATCAAGCCAGAACAAAAGCCAACTATTTTGGTGGCTGCGTTACGCGAAGGCATGCTCAAGTTGGGTGCACGTGAAGCAGATGGCGTGATCATCAACTGGTTGTCCGCGCAAGATGTGAGCAAGGTCGCGGCAGTCGTGAATAGCGCAGCAAATGGTGTTGAGAAGGAAATAACCGCACGCATTTTTGTATGCCCGAGCGAAAACACCGAAACAGTAATGGCGGGTGCAAAGTTTGCAATTGCCGCCTATATGAACGTTCCCGTCTATGCCGATTTCCATCGTTGGATGGGTCGCGCACCTTTGTTGCAGGGAATGTGGGATGCGTGGGCAGCAGGGGACCGCAAAGCCGCACTCGCAGCGATTCCTGATCAAGCTGTTGATGAACTTGTTGTGCACGGAAGCCCTGCGCATTGTCGAGACGTAATTGACGAGTATTTCAAGAATGGCGTCACCACGTCTTCGCTCGCAATCTTGCCACTTGACCCAGCACTCGACTATTGGAAGGCTGTTGAAAGTCTTTCGCCAAGCGCGTCGTAAATAGTTCGTAAAATATGTCGACAATCGAGACCGATGCAGAAGTAGCAACACGGCTCGAGTTTGAACAAACGCAACGCAGTGAAGGTTGGAAACTGTTGCGTGGAATGTTGCGCGATCAACGACGAAATTTATTACTTGGTGCTTTGATCGGTATTTCGTGGGCTGGTTTCAAAACCACTGTGCCACAGATGACAAAAAACGCTATTAACCAAGGGATCGAAAAAGACGGGCCATTGCTCAAGTGGGTTCTGATCATCGCGGGTTTAGGAGTGCTGACGGGCGTACTTTCGGGGATGCGTCGCTATGTGGCATTTCGCGAAAGTCGTTGGGCCGAAACACTATTGCGTGAAAGGCTCTTTTCGCATTTAATTGGGCTCGATATCAGTTATCACGACAAGGCTCAGACGGGTCAGTTGATGAGTCGCGCCTCAAGCGACTTGATGCAGATTCAAGGCTTCATCGTGATGATTCCCATCACGCTTTCCAACGTGATTCAGATCATTGCAGTTACAGCAATTCTGTTTTACACGGACCCCGTTTTGGCTCTTGTTGCATTGGTGCCGCTTCCATTTGTAAATATTTCAGCTCGAAGATTCAGCAACCGAATTCATCCTGCATCAATTGCAGTACAAGCCGAGCAGGCACAATTGGCAAGTGTTGTCGAGGAAAGCGTCTCGGGCGTCCGAGTGATTAAAGGTTTTGGTGCCGAGCAAGTGCAGTTTGACAAATTGCGCAAAGAAGCCGATGACATTTTTGGTGAAACAATGAAGGCTGCAAAAATCCGCAGCAGTTTCTTGCCTGCTATCGATGTGTTGCCGGCACTTGGTCTTGTAGGCGTGCTTGGTGTGGGCGGCCATCGAGTACTGACAGGACAAATCACGATTGGCGATTTGGTTGCGTTCAATGTGTATCTCACGTTGTTGATCTGGCCACTTCGAAACATCGGCATGATCGTGGCGCTTGGCCAGCGAGCCGCCGCTGCACTTGTGCGCATTCATGAAGTCTTGAGCACCGAATCGACAATCTCTGATCCTGCTCATCCGAAGCAATTGCCAAGTGTCGCAACTGGTTCTGCAACGCTTGGTGCAGTCAAGTTCGATCACGTTCAGTTTGGGTACAGTGCCGATCAGCCTGTGCTGCGCAATTTCACGATCGATATTGCTGGTGGAGAATCAATTGCGATAGTTGGTGCAACGGGGTCTGGAAAGTCAACAGTGGCGCGACTGTTGCTGCGGTTTTACGACACTAATTCTGGACATGTGTATCTTGACGGCATTGACGTGCGCAAACTCAAGTTGCGGGACTTGCGTCAGCAAATCGGAGTTGTATTTGAAGACACAGTCTTATTTAACGACACAGTTGCAAATAACATTTCTTTCGCAAAGTCAACTGCTAGCCAGCAGGATCTTGAGCGTGCTGCAAAACTTGCTGGCGCACATGAGTTCATTGGTGAATTACCGAATGGATATGAAACCGTGATTGGCGAGCGAGGCTTTTCGCTCTCCGGCGGTCAACGACAGCGCATCGCGATTGCTCGCGCAATCATTGCCGACCCTCGAGTCCTTGTGCTTGATGATGCGACGAGCGCCGTTGACCCGAGCAAAGAAGGCGAGATCCGCGAAGCCATGCGCACAGTAATGAGCGGACGTACGACAATTGTGATTGCACACAGACCGGGCACCATCGCGCTTGCCGACAGAGTCGTATTGCTCGATGGCGGAACTATCGCGGCAATAGGAACACATGAGCACCTCGCCGCCACAAACACGCGATACCGCGAAGTGCTGGCAAGCATGGATCAGCCGAAGAAAGCAGCCAACTGATATGTGGCATGCAGGCGGAGTTACCGACGAGGATCGACTCAGCAGGGCACAGGCACGCACGATCATTGGGCGAGTTTTTAAAATGGCCGCACCATTTCGCAAGACGATGTATATGGGTTTTGCCTGTGTCGTAGTAACTACCAGCTGTGCTCTTGCTGCACCCGTCATCGTTCGCCACGGAATCGATGCAGGTATTCGTGCAAAGAACACTCGCGCGCTCGACCAATCCGTGATGATGTATTTGGCTGTCGTCACGCTCTCGTACATTTTCGGACGGATGCTGTTTTTGTATGTGAACCGCACTGGTGAGATGTTTTTGCGAGTTTTGCGGCTTGCGGTATTTCGACAAATGCAAAGACAGTCAATGGCGTTCTTTGATCGCAACAAAGCGGGTGTTTTGGTAGCGCGAATGACCGCTGACATTGAGTCGATGGCCGA
>Ga0114978_10001449_pt1 | contig 19942 bp, 18 predicted proteins | sample S_140212_EF_Meta_FD_87027 | JGI IMG/M metagenome (GOLD analysis project Ga0114978, IMG submission 87027) | Freshwater microbial communities from Lake Simoncouche, Canada to study carbon cycling - S_140212_EF_MetaG | ecosystem: Environmental > Aquatic > Freshwater > Lake | place: Lake...
GGATTGTTTACTTATCCGATCTTGCAAGCAGCTGATATTTTGCTTTACCAAGCAAATAAAGTCCCGGTTGGAGAAGACCAACGTCAACATATTGAATTGACCAGAGATTTAGGACAAAGGTTTAACTCGCGCTTCGGAGAAACCTTCACAATTCCTGATGCTCACATTATTAAGGGCACCGCAAAAATTATGGATTTACAAGATCCCACTTCAAAGATGAGTAAGTCAGCAGCCACTATGGCTGGAGTTATTGAATTAATGGATGCCCCTGAGGTCAATGCTAAAAAAGTTAAAAGTGCAATGACCGATACTGAACGTGAAATTAAATTTGATGAAAAGAACAAACCTGGCATCAGTAATTTACTAACTATTTATTCCGCTTTAACTGGTCAGAGCATTAATCAGTTGGAAGAAAACTATTCTGGCAAAGGTTATGGAGATTTAAAGAAAGAATTGGCAGATGTAGTAGTTGGAGTACTTGAACCAATCAGAAATAGTGCATTAGATTATTTGAAAGACCCGGCACAGCTCCAGAGTATTTTGAAAGATGGCGGACAAAGAGCGGGATCAGTCGCAGCACAAACTCTTAGAAATGTTTATTCAGCGATGGGACTCGTAGCAAGAGGATAGTTTTAAACTAGTTTTCCAACTGGTTCAACTACATCAATGGCCTTAAATCCCCACTTAAATAACTCTTTTGCTAAAGCATCTCGTCCATAACTTAAATGCATAAAAGTAATTAGTATTGTGTGTCCGTCCCGCTTGACCACTCCGATATAAGTATTTTGGCCTTTAGTTGTCCAACCAGTTTTTACTCCTACTGTTCCAGGGTAAGTAAAGAGTAATTTATTTAGATTGCGAATTTTTCGATTTACATTTTTTGGGCCTGATTTTGGAAATGTATATCTCTTTGTCTTAACAATCTTGCGAAAATCAGATCTTTCCATTGCAGCGCGCCCGATAAGTGCTAAATCGTAGGCACTAGAAAGTTGTCCTGGAGTGTCAAGTCCGTGTGGAGATTTTGGTGTTGTATCCATTGCCTGAATTGATTCAGCTTTAGCTTGCATCATTTCGATGGTTTTTTTCATTCCACCATTTGCATTTGCGAGTGCCACTCCAGCATCGTTTCCAGAGTGCAACATCAAGCCATACCAAATATCTTTAATCTTGTATTTTCTTCCAGGATAAATACCAACTTTATTTCCGATCGTTGCTGGCTCCTTCTTGGTGCCAACATAACTCCGATTCATATCTAATTTTGGAAGAAGTGTTAAAGCCGTTAACGTCTTCAAGGTACTTGCTGGTGGCAATCTCTTATGTGGATTTTTAGCAGCCAATATTTCACCGGTATCTAAATCGGCAATTACGTATGACGAAGCCGTAGTGTCTGGGGGAGCAGCAACTCCATCCCCTGTTGTGTCATCAAAAATTACGCCACTTTCCCCAAGCCTTCCACCACCGATTACTTCATCTCCGTTTGCTGCAAATGATGTGGCTGTTAGAGCCAAAACAAGTACGGCCGCCGTTAGGAATAGGTTGCGTTGTTTGAAAGTTGAGATTTGCATAGATGCTAAAGGATAGAGAGATAAATCCTATGCGATTATTCGCCACACCGAATTGAGTAGGATTAGCTTGTGCGAGATATCACAGAGTCCGGGTTCCCGATAAAAGCAGATTATCTAAATGCTGAGAAATCTGGAGTTTATCCATTTACACGCGGCATCTATGAACAAATGTATTTAAAGAAGCCTTGGACTATGCGGCAATATGCAGGCTTTGGAAATGCAAAAGAATCTAACGAAAGATATTTACAACTTGTAGCTGCAGGCACTGGCGGATTATCAGTAGCTTTTGATTTGCCAACTCAGATGGGCTACGACTCAGATGCTCCACAATCACTTGGTGAAGTTGGACGTGTTGGCGTTGCAATAGATTCACTTGTAGATATGCGTGAACTTTTTGACAAAATTCCACTTGAAAAAGTTTCAACCTCGATGACGATCAATGCGCCAGCCGCAATTTTACTTTTGATGTATCAGATTATTGCTGAAGAACGTGGAATTTCTGGTGAAGAGCTGCAAGGAACTATTCAAAATGATTTGCTAAAGGAGTACATATCTCGAGGAACTTATATTTATCCTCCAAAACAATCATTACGTTTGACAACTGATATTTTCGAATACTGCACAAAAGAATTACCAAAGTGGAACAGCATTTCAGTTTCTGGGTATCACATGGCAGAAGCTGGGGCTAATCCTGTCCAGGAAATTGCTTTTACATTTTCAAATGCAATTGCATATTTAGATTGCGCGAAGGAACGTGGCCTATCAATTGAAGATGTTGCAAGCCGGATGAGCTTCTTTTTTGTTTCCAGAACTACACTTTTAGAAGAAGTAGCTAAATTTAGAGCAGCACGGCAATTATGGGCTCAAATCATGAAAGAACGATTTGGAGTAACTTCAGAACGTGCAATGCACCTGCGATTTCATACACAAACTGCAGGCGTTCAGCTAACTGCCCAGCAACCTGAATTAAATTTAGTGCGTGTAGCACTTCAAGCGTTGGCTGCAGTACTTGGTGGCACGCAATCTCTGCATACAAATTCATTTGATGAAGCACTTGGATTACCAACAGAGAAAGCAGCGCGCCTTGCACTTCGCACTCAACAAGTAATTGCAAATGAAAGTGATGTGGCTGCAACAGTTGATGCATTGGCTGGATCTGCGGTTATTGAATCCATGACCACCGAAATTGCAACAGCTGCCAAAGAGTTAATCGCAAAGATTGACCTGATGGGTGGAGCTGTAGCGGGGATTGAAGCGGGATTTCAAAAAAGTGAGATTGAGAAAAGCGCATATCGCATCTCGCAAGAGATTGAGTCTGGAAATCGAGTTGTTGTTGGAGTGAATGCCTTTGTTGAAGAAGCAAGCACATATTTACCACTTGAGATAAATCCCGAGATTGCAGAAGAGCAAAGTGCCAAGTTGGCAAAGTTGCGGGAGAGCCGCGATCAGAGTGAAGTAACTAAAGCTTTAGCAGCGTTAGGTGCTGCAGCAAAAGGTAAATCAAATTTACTCTACCCAATGAAGGTTGCACTTCTTGCTAATGCAACACTTGGAGAGATCTCAGATGCACTTCGAGGTGAGTGGGGAAGTTACCGAGCTACCGAAATTTGGTAATTAGATAATTTTGCAAAGCAAAGAACCAGTCGCAAGAGTGTCTCCAACAGAGACGGTTAACTCGCTTATCTTCCCACCCTTATGAGCTTTAAGTGGTTGTTCCATTTTCATCGCTTCTAGAACCACAATCAAATCACCTTCTTCTACAACTTGTCCTTCAGTGACTTCAATCTTTACAACTGTTCCTTGCATCGGAGTTGTTAAAGAATCTCCAGTTTGCAAAGCAGTTCTTGCGCTTAGTGCACGTTTTCGTTTAGGGATTGGACTCAAAATTCCAACCTCAAAACGGTGACCATTAACTTCAACAACAACTTCTTCTATGACTGGAGTTGTGCTTTCTTCGGTAGTGGATCCATAAGGTGGGATTTGATTGTTAAATTCACTTTCAATCCATCCTGTATAAACCGCAAAAGGCTCTTTGATGAAAGCTTCATCATTTATAACTGCACGATGGAAAGGCAAAGCGGTAGCAATTCCTTCAATTTGGAATTCAGCAAGAGCCCGACGGGCCCGCTCTAATGCTTGTTTTCTAGTTGCACCGGTAACAACTAATTTTGCAAGTAGGGAATCGAAATTTCCACCGATAACATCACCTTTTGTAAAACCGGCATCTACGCGAATACCAGGACCTGAAGGTTCTTGCCATTTGGTTATTACTCCTGGCGTTGGCAAGAAATTTCGCCCAGGATCTTCACCATTGATTCGAAATTCGATGGAATGACCACGTAAAAGCGGATCGGTTGATGAAATTTTCTCTCCATCAGCAATCCTAAATTGCTCTCGTACTAAATCAAGGCCAGAAACTTCTTCGCTGACTGGGTGTTCAACTTGTAAACGAGTATTAACTTCAAGAAACGAAATAGTTCCATCAACTCCAACTAGAAACTCACATGTTCCGGCGCCGACATATCCAGCAGCACGGATAATTTCTTTACTCGAACGGTAAAGCTCATCAATTTGAGATTGAGAAAGAAATGGTGCCGGCGCTTCTTCAACTAATTTTTGGTGGCGACGCTGTAAAGAGCAGTCACGAGTCGATACAACGATCACGTTTCCATGAGTGTCTGCCAAAACTTGTGTTTCAACGTGACGTGGACGGTCTAAATATCTCTCAACAAAACATTCACCGCGACCAAAAGCAGAAATAGCTTCACGAACTGCTGAATCAAAAAGTTCAGGGATTTCCTCCATGGTGAAGGCAACTTTTAATCCGCGCCCACCACCACCATGCGCAGCTTTGATAGCAACAGGCAGTCCAAACTCTTTTGCAAATGCTAAAACTTCTTTGCTACTTGCGACTGGATCTGGGGTTCCTGCTACAAGCGGGGCGCCAACTTGCGCTGCAATCTTGCGAGCTGAAACTTTATCTCCTAAAGCTGCAATCGCAGCAGGGGGAGGACCAACCCAAATCAAACCCGCATCGATCACAGCTTGCGCGAACTTGGCATTTTCAGAGAGGAATCCGTATCCCGGATGAATTGCTTCAGCACCACTTTTTTTGGCGACTGAAATTATTTTTTCGATATTTAAATAAGTTTCTGTAGCAGTTACCCCACCAAGTGCAAAAGCTTCATCGCAGGCCTTAACATGAAGAGCACTACGGTCTCCGTCAGCGTAAATAGCAATTGATTTAACACCGTGATCGCGCGCGGCTCTCGCGATGCGAATCGCAATTTCGCCACGGTTGGCAATTAATACGCTTTTCATACTGCAGATCCTATCTGGCGTAACTTGTGCCAAGAGTGCCCTAGGGATGTGACCATCTCAAAAAGAACAGGCATGCTCAACCCAATTACACCTGTTGCATCCCCTTCAATTCTTGAAATAAATGGTGATCCAATTCCATCCAGAGTTGCACCGCCCGCAACTTGAAGAGGCTCACCTGTTTTTATGTAAGCCTTAAGTTCTTCATCGCTAATATCTGCGAAGGTAATTTTAGTTGTCGAAACTCTTTCAGCCATTGCTCCATTCGAAAGATCAATTACTACTTGCCCGGTATATAAAGTTCCACTTTTGTTCCGGTATGAATTCCATAGTGAAAAAGCTTCATCTGATGTTGCCGGCTTTCCAACATTTTTTCCTTCAAACTCAAGTGTCGAGTCAGCGCCAATTATTAAGTGATCTCCCTGAAGAGTTGATGCAACAGCCAGTGCTTTGGCTTTAGCTAAGGCAACAACCATTTGGATCGGCGGCAAACTTAAGAATTCAGATAACTCCTCATTAATCCCACTTACTCTCACTTCAGCAAAAATTCCCGCACTTTTTAACAATTGTAATCGAGCGGGTGAAGCAGAAGCGAGTATTACTTTAGTCACGAATTATTTTCCATTTTCCCGTAACTACTACTTTTGGAAAGTTCTGACTGCCTTTTGGCTAACGCAGTTTCAATGGCAGATATTTCCGCAACAGTTGCCTCACCTTTAATAATTTTAATGGCGCTCATTACAGTGGGATATTTCCATGCTTACGGTATGGAAGAACATCTTTCTTATTTTGCAAGGCGCGGAAAGCGCGAGTGATGAGTATTCGGCTTTGCTGAGGTTCAATTACTGCATCAATAAAGCCACGTTCGGCGGCCAGATATGGATTGGCAAGGGTGTCGTCGTATTCTGTGATTAATTTTTTACGAACATCCTCAGAGTTGTCAGCTTCTGCTAATTCTTTTCGATACAAAATGTTGACTGCGCCTTGCGCTCCCATGACAGCAATCTGTGCCGTCGGCCAAGCTAAGTTGATGTCCGCACCCAAATGCTTCGAACCCATAACGTCGTACGCACCACCATATGCTTTTCGGGTAATTAAAGTAACAAGAGGCACTGAGGCTTCGCCATACGCATAGAGCAATTTAGCGCCGCGTCTAATAATTCCGTTCCACTCCTGATCGGTGCCAGGTAAAAATCCAGGTACATCAACCAAAGTTAGTATCTGGATGCCAAATGCATCACAAGTTCTTACAAACCTTGCAGCTTTTTCACTTGCATTAATATCTAAAGTTCCGGCAAGTTGCATTGGTTGATTAGCAACAACACCAACCGAGCGTCCTTCTATTCTTCCAAATCCAATAATTATGTTGGGTGCAAAAAGTTCTTGCACTTCTAAAAATTCAGAGTCATCAAGCAATGCCTTAATCACTTGATGCATGTCATAAGGTTGATTTGGAGCATCTGGTATCAAAGTATTTAGCGCAACGTCACTTGATTGCAATGAATCTGATCCACTTACAGGGAAAACAGGTGGTGTGTCAGTGTTATTGCTTGGTAAGTACGACAACAAAGTCTTTACATAGTCAATAGCATCTAGTTCGTTAGCAGCTAAGTAGTGTGAGTTTCCAGTTCTTGAATTATGAGTGTGTGCTCCACCAAGTTCTTCCATTTCAACTTCTTCACCAGTGACTGTTTTAATTACTTCAGGCCCAGTAATGAACATATGAGAAGTTTGATCAACCATGATTGTGAAATCTGTCATTGCTGGCGAATAAACCGCACCTCCAGCACATGGTCCAAGAATTAATGAGATCTGTGGAATAACTCCAGATGAACGAGAATTACGTCGGAAAATTTCACCGTAACGGCCAAGTGAAACAACACCCTCTTGAATGCGAGCACCGCCGGAATCATTTATTCCAATAAGTGGCACACCAGTTCGCAATGCGAAATCCATAACTTTTACAATTTTTTCACCAAATACTTCACCAAGACTTCCACCCATGACCGTGAAATCTTGTGAGAAAAGGGCGATTGGTCTGCCATCCACTGTTGCGATTCCAGTAACTACACCGTCGCCATAAGGGCGATTTTGCGGCATATCAAAGTTGACACTGCGGTGGCGGGCCAATTCATCAAATTCAGTAAATGAGTCAGCATCAACTAGAGCGGCGATCCGCTCGCGTGCGGTCATTTTGCCTTTTGCATGTTGCTTTTCAATTGCGCGTTCGGAGCCAGCATGTGTAGCTGCATTAATTCGCGCCTGTAAATCTTCGAGTTTTCCTGCAGTTGTGTGAATGTCACCGCTCATACCCGTACCGTACCTCTCATGATTAGCGACCAGCTCCGAGCGCCATTAAATCAGGATCAAATCATCTCACTACTTGGTGATAGTTACTGGCGAGTAAGCCTGTTTGAGAGTATTCCCTCAACGCAAATTAAATTGGTTGAAATGTTAAAGGCGGAGAAATTACCTGCGGGTACGGTTTTGATTGCCGATCACCAAAGCGCCGGACGTGGACGATTAACGCGCACATTTGAAACGCCACCCCAAGTTGCACTCCTACTTTCTACAGTCCTATATCCAATACGAAATTCAGCAGATCAGGGATGGATTCCACTAATTGTTGGAGTTGCATCGGCAAATGCCATTGCAAAATACTGTGGATTAGCGCCGCTCTTGAAATGGCCAAATGATCTTTTAATCGGTGATTTAAAAGTCGGGGGAATAATTGCAGAGCAAGTAGAAGATTGTGTTGTTGTGGGAATTGGAATAAATGTTTTACAAGAAACCAATGAACTTCCAGTCCCGACCGCAACTTCATTAATTTTAGAGTGTGCGGAAGGAGCAATTAAAGGTCGCGAAGAATTGATTGCATATTTGCTAAAAGAGATTCGAAATGAGTTTGATGCTTGGAATTTAAAAATGGATAATGTTGAAATTCTTAGAAAGTATTCGGAACTGTCAGCGACTCTCGGTAGAAAGATTAAATTGGATTTCCAAAATGGAGATACAAAAGAAAGCACTGCTACCGGTATTGCAGAAAATGGCGGGCTGCTGATTTCTGGTGGGGAAACCATTGTCTCTGCGGACATAACTCACCTTCGAGCCATCCCATAAACTTCAAGTAGGATTACAACTATGAGCGCGCCAACTGTCGGAATGATTGGGGCAGGCCAACTTGCACAGATGTCACTAGCGCCCGCTATTGCTCTCGGAATAAATCTTAAGATTTTGGCTAGCGATGAATTTGATAGTGCGGCAAAAATTGCAAAAGTAGAGATTGGTGATTATCGAGATTTAGAGGTTTTGCGAAATTTTGCCAAGAGCTGTGATTTTTTAACTTTCGAACACGAGTTAGTTCCAAATGGGCATTTACGTATCCTTGAAGATGAAGGTTTTGTGATTAGACCAAGTTCAAAATCTTTACTTGTCGCTCAAGACAAAGCACATATGCGCAAAGTTTTCACTGAAAATCAGATTCCTTGTCCAGAATGGAAAGTGGTAGATAGCGCCTCCGCAATTCCAGCTTTTCCGGCAATTTTGAAATCAATTACTGGGGGATATGACGGTCGTGGAGTGCAATTAGTAAAAGATGAACTTTCTGCTAAAAAAGTTATTGCTGAATGGGGAAAGGCACTGTATGAAGAGGTAGTTCCATTTGATCGAGAGCTTTCAATTTTGATCGCGCGCTCACCTCATAATCAAGTAGCTACCTGGGCAGTCACCGAGACAATACAACGCGATGGTATTTGTATAGAAACAATCACCCCAGCCCCTAATCTTTCTGAAGAAGTTGCAAATCTTGCGCAACAAATTGCAAGTGATATCGCCAATACAATTAAGTTAGTCGGAGTAATGGCTGTCGAACTTTTTCAAGTGGGAGAAAACTTACTTGTTAATGAAATTGCGCTTAGGCCACACAATTCAGGACATTGGAGTATCGAAGGTTCAGTGACTAGCCAATTCGAACAACATTTGCGAGCAGTTTTAGATTTACCACTTGGCGAAACAAAGATGATTGCTAAATGGGCGGTAATGGCGAACATTTTGGGAACAGAGAATTCAGATCTGTATCGGCCTTATTTACACTTGTTTGCTCGAGATCCCGAACTCAAAATTCACAATTATGGCAAAGAGGTGCGCCCTGGCCGTAAAGTTGGACATGCAACAATCACTGGAGATGATTTGGCAGATTTGCGTAGTCGAGCAGCGCATGCGATCGATTACATCAGCGGAGTTGTTAGTGAATAACGATGTGTAAGAGGAGCTACTAATGAGTGGTCTAAATCCAGAAGTTGCAATTGTGATGGGTTCAGATTCTGATTGGCCAATAATGGAAGCCGCTGCGCTGACACTTACAGAGTTCAAGATTGCTTACGAAGTTGAATTGCTTTCGGCACACCGGATGCCAGAGGAGATGATGGCTTATGGGAAAAGCGCTGCAAGTCGGGGAATAAAAATAATTATTGCAGGCGCGGGCGGTGCCGCTCATTTGCCTGGGATGCTCGCATCAATCAGTGCACTTCCAGTTATTGGTGTTCCAATTTTGCTTAAAGCGCTGGAAGGAATTGATTCATTGTTATCAATTGTTCAAATGCCAGCCGGAATACCTGTAGCAACTGTAGGTATCGGTAATGCAAAAAACGCTGGATTGCTGGCGGTCAGAATGCTCAGCGTGGGTAACCCACTATTAGTTAAAGCAGTGGAAAATCAGATGGCTGAATTAAACGAAAGTGTAAAAATAAAAGCAAAAGCGTTAAAGATTGCGTCCCAAAGCCCGGAAGCGCCATCCGGCCGATAAGTATTTATCGCTGTCCAAAGCATTTCTACCATCGATCATTTTTGCACTTTTCACCCAGCTCTTAATTTCAACTGGATCGAGTTCACGATAAATCTTCCACTCAGTTAAGTGCAAAGTTATATCCGCATCCGTAAGAGTGCTCTTAATATCGCTTGAGAATTCCAAATTAGGAAAACGTGCGCGGGCATTTTCAATTGCTTTTGGATCGTGGACTACAACTTTGGCACCTTTTGCAAGAAGTGATGCAGCGATATCTAAAGCTGGGGAGTCACGTACATCATCACTATCCGGTTTAAAAGCTGCACCTAAAACTGCAATTCGTGCACCTTCTAATCCTTGACTCAATTCAGAGCTAACAACATCGACCATACGAGTACGCGCACGCAGATTGATTGCATCTATCTCGCGTAAAAATTCAACTGCTTGGTTTGCGCCAATTTCTTCTGCACGCGCCATAAATGCTCGAATGTCTTTAGGTAGACAGCCACCACCAAATCCAATGCCAGCTTGCAAGAAACGGTTTCCAATTCGTGGGTCGTATCCAATTGCTTTAGCTAGAACTGTCACATCGCCACCAGCAGCTTCGCAAATTTCCGCCATCGCATTAATAAAAGAAATCTTTGTTGCTAAAAATGAGTTTGCCGCAACTTTTACAAGTTCCGCAGTACGTAAATCAGAAGAAATCCAAGGGACACCAGCGGCGGTTAAAGGTGCATATAAATCGGCAAGCTTTTTTTCAGACTCAGGCTTACGAACTCCAACTACTAAACGATTTGGCTCGAGGGTATCTTCAATAGCAAAGCCCTCACGAAGAAATTCTGGATTCCAAGCCAAATCCGAATGCGGTGCTTGTGCGTCTAATTTAGCTGCGAGCAGATCTGCGGTTCCAACAGGGACTGTAGATTTTCCTGCAACTAGAGAACCAGCTTTTAAATGTGGGATTAGCTGATCAAATGCGCCATTTACATAAGTTAGGTCCGCCGCGTTGCTTCCACTCTTTTGTGGCGTGCCAACACACAAGAAATGAATATCCGCATCTTTTGCTGACTTAAAAGATGTTGTGAAAGTTAAACGTCCACTTGCTAATTGTTCAATTAATAATTCAGCTAAGCCAGGCTCATAGAAAGGAAGCTCTCCATTTTGGAGTGCTGAAATTTTTGCGCTATTAGAGTCGATGCCAACAACGGTATATCCAAGTTTCGACATACAAGCTGCGTGGGTTGCGCCTAAGTAGCCAGTTCCGATTACCGATAATTTCAAAGTTTGTGGCACCCGTGAAGATTACCGCATGATGAAGCCAGAACTAGCGGAGTGAGCCGCAAGTATCTGCTTCGGCTGTGCGGGTTTTAAAGGGATCAATTATTTCGGTGCTTGGTTTTGTGCTTGTGTCTTCAGAAGAAGCAGGCGAATTAGAAGGTGACGCCTTTTCAGATGGAGTTGTTACTACTTCCTTAACCACATCTTCATCTTTTATTAATGTTTCCCAAAGTGCGGGAGCTAATTTTTTGTCCCAGAGAACTGACCCACGGACTCCGCGGCTGTTATAGAAAGTATTTGATAGCGGAACTGTCAAAGTTCGTACTTTTTTGGTGGAGATTCCACGTAACTGCTCAGCAAGAACGATTAAATCATCCTGTGTTAAATCAGGATCAGTTACCACAGATGCAAGTCCAGCATTTATAAATTTAACAACTTTTACTGGATTTAGCAGTGTGCTCTTACTCGAAGCAGTTCTAATCATCGCACTTACAAACTGTTGTTGTCTTTGCATGCGCCCTAGATCGCCCATTCCATCAAAGTATCTAGTTCTTACATATTTAAGAGAATCAATTCCGTTTAATTTATGGAGACCCGCTTTAAGTACTAAGTAACTCTTCGGATCCTTGATATCTTTTTTGGTACAGATTGTTACACCACCCAGCGCATCAACCATATTTTTAAATCCTAGAAAACTTACTTCGACGTAATGGTCAATTCGTAAGTTTGTCATTCCTTCCAAAGTCTGAACTAGTAATTTTGCATCACCTTTTCCAAAAGTTTCATTAATCTTGGAATGACTTGGAGGATGGACTTTCCCAGTGCCATCAGTCCACTCCGGAACAGTTGCAAAAGTATCTCTTGGTATTGAAATTATTGTTGCGCGATCTCTTGCCTTGCTGATGTGCACCAAAATCATGGTGTCGGCCCGCTTGCCAGCAGCAACTGCAGTAGAACCTACTCTTAACTCTTTAATTTCGGCTTTGGTTAAACCGACTCGGGTATCTGAGCCAACTACTAAGTAATTTATTGCCGAACCCGCTAAGCGATCTGGTCGCTCTACACGGCCTTTGAATACATCTACGCGTTTGATACTCGCAGAAGCCAAAGAGAAGGAGCCCCAAGAAACGGCAGAAATCAGCACGATAACTGTGGAAACCAAAGCCATCCGACGTTGTCCAGAAGTGCGACCTGTGAGCAAGGTTTCGGTGGCTTTCACACCGCACAGCCTAAACGGAGGGTACCTTCTTACCTATATGACCACGCCCGATGCTCATGAGAACTCCGTCTCAGTAATCCTCCCAGTCTTAAATGAGGAGAAATACTTAGCGGCAACTTTGGCTGCCATCACTTCACAAGATTTTAATGGTAATTTCGAAATTATTTTGGCGCTGGGACCGTCAAAAGATCGAACAAATGAGATAGCCGCGAAATTAGCTAATGAAGATTCACGTATCAAATTGATCCAAAACCCAAGTGGTAAAACGGCATCAGCTCTAAATTCCGCAATTGCTGCAGCAATTCATCCAATCATTGTTCGAGTAGACGGTCATTCTCTTTTGCCGAAAAATTACATTCAGATCGCGGTAAAGACATTACTTGAAACTGGTGCAGTAAATGTCGGTGGTGTGATGGCTGCGCAAGGTGAAACTTTATTTGAAAAAAGCGTTGCGTTAGCTATGCGATCACCTGTCGGAGTTGGGGGTTCACGTTTCCACACGGGTGGCGAAGCCGGGCCAACCGACACCGTATACCTCGGTGTTTTCTTAAAATCCGCAATTAATGCGATCGGTGGTTTTGATCCAGCTTTTATTCGTGCCCAAGATTGGGAATTGAATTTTAGATTGCGAAAAAATGGTGGAGTAGTTTATTTCGAACCAAAATTACATGTGACCTATCGCCCTAGATCTTCAGCTCGTGCGTTAGCAAAACAGTATTTTGAATATGGCAGATGGCGTCGTGAAGTTATGCGAACCCATCCTGGCACTATCAATTTAAGGTATTTGGCACCTCCAATTACTTTGGCAATTACTACGCTCGGTCTCCTTTTCGGATTATTTCTCTTACCAATCTTTTTAATTGCACCAATAGGATATTTAGCAGGAGTGTTTATCAGTGGATTCCTAGTGGGAAAGAGTTTTGCAACAAAGTTGATGCTCCCAATTGTCCTTGTGACAATGCACATGTCGTGGGGACTGGGCTTCCTGACCTCTTCAAAAAGAGGTTTACGTCGAGGCTAGCCGGTACGATAATCAAATGGGAAAAGTACAGATATATGAGCCATTTAAAGGAGGACTTCCTCCGGTCATACCTTACTTTTCTGATGTTTGGCGCCGTCGCGAATTCGTTAGTGCTTATTCACGATCAGAGTTGCGCGCACAAAACTTTGGCTCTTTTTTCGGGCAGCTTTGGCTAATCCTTAATCCACTCATCCTTGCATTTGTTTACTACTTATTAATCACAGTTATTGGTGGTGATACAGGTTCGGAAAGATTTGCACATTTGACCGCGGGACTTTTTTTATTTTATTTTATTACAAACTCAATGATGGCTGGTTCCAAATCAATTACCAGCGGTGGCAAATTAGTACTTAACTCGGCTTTCCCAAGATTGATTCTCCCAATTTCCGCAACTGTCATATCGTTTTTTAAGTTTTTACCAACTTTATTTATTTTAGGTTTCATTCACTTAATTCTTGGACTCCCAACGGGTCCTGAACTTTTCTACCTTTTGCCAGTTATGTTTGCTTCAATAATTTTTGCACTTGGAATTGCGATACTCACATCAATTCTAAATGTATATTTCCGCGATACAAGAAATTTCTTACCTTACTTCACTCGTGCATGGCTCTATTTATCGCCAGTTTTATATACGGCAGAACAATTAAAACCAGCGCTAAAGCCAATTTCATACTTGAATCCGCTATATACATTTATTGGCTCATGGACGGACATACTAATTAATGGAGCTGCACCTTCTCTTGCAAATTTCATTACGATGTTTTCTTGGGCGATTGCTATTTTACTAATTTCAGTATTTATGTTTATGAGAAGGGAGCGCGAATTTGCTCTTCGAATCTGAAGCCCATAAAGCTGGACAGGTAGCGATCTCTGTTCGAAATTTGAATTTAATTTACAAAACTACAGTGCAGAAAAAGCCAACTTTCCGACAAGCTCTAACTCGAACTGGTCGCAAAATACGGACTGTTAATGCTCTTACTAATCTAAATCTGGAAATCCCATATGGATCTGTCTTAGGAGTAATTGGAGCAAACGGCGCTGGTAAATCCTCTTTGATGCGAGTAGTCGCTGGGATTGTTCCGCCAACAGCTGGAAGAGTAGAAGTGTATGGTCAAGTAAGTACGCTGCTTTCTTTGGGAGTGGGTTTTAATTCACGCTTAACTGGACGGGAAAATGTGATTCTTGGTGGGTTGGCTGCTGGACTAACAAGAGCTGAAATAGAAGAGCAATTTTCGGCAATCGCTGATTTCGCAGATATCGGCGAAGCGATTGATTCACCTATGAAAACATACTCCGCAGGCATGTATTCACGTTTAGCATTTGCAGTGGCAGTAGTTGTTGAACCTGATGTTCTAATCGTGGATGAAGCGCTAAGTACTGGGGACGCAAAATTCAAAAAGAAATCTTTAGAAAAAATCAAAACATTACGTGGTGAAAATCGAGCAATAATTTTAGTAAGCCATGCACTTGCAACAATCAAGGAAATTTGTAACGACGTAATCTGGCTAGATAAGGGCAAAATTGTCATGCGCGGTAATCCTGATGAGGTAGTCGCTGCTTACAAGGAATCTCTTCAAGTTGCAAAATCATCGTCGGCTGATGAAGATCTTTAATATTCGCTTTTCAATTTCACTGATTTTCATCTTAATTTTTCAAACTCTTTCACCAATGCCTTCGCATGCAGTTGATGTTCCTGAAAAATTTGACTTCCGGGGTTCTGGTTATGGCCATGGAGTCGGAATGAGCCAAGTAGGAGCATTTGGAATGGCACGAGAAGGCAAAACTGCTACTGAGATTTTGACTCACTACTACTCCGGGGTAGAAGTTGCACCTGTAGATGATTCCGCATTTTTACGCATAAATATCGCTGACAAAATTCAATCTGTAACTTTTTCAAATGAATCGCTTTCATCCATCCCTAGTATTTCTAGCTCTCTCCAGATATTTCCTGGGGATCTTGCTCCTGGGGTAGTTGAAACTTCCACCGCGGTCACCACTTTGCCATTGGGAGGGTCGTTAACATTTTCGATCCTGGGACAAGCTTTGATCTCATCTATATCTGATCCAGCAACGGGGGCTAATACAGCTTTACCTCAAGGTGGAGTTTGGACGATTCGCTGGAGTGGTACTACAGCTTTCCCCGGAGAAAATTCTTTGCTTAAGATGAAGGTGGGAACAACCACCAAACGTTATCGTTATGGACAGGCGCAAGTTAAATTGGTTTCAGGCGGTTTAACTTCTGCAGCGATTATTGTTACAAATACTTTGCGACTCCATGATGAGTATTTAAGAGGAATTGGCGAAGTCCCCTCTTCCTGGCCCAGTGCAGCTCTGCAAGCACAGGTAATTGCAGCGCGAACATTTGGATTAGCCAAAAAAGATAACTTGCGTAAAGTTTGTGATTGTAATTTATATTCTTCAACCCAAGATCAAAATTTTGTTGGCTGGTCTAAAGAGGTAGAAGCGGTTTATGGTAAAAAATGGGTTGATGCAGTTTCTATTACTCAACCTGATACAACTACAGGTTTAGCTATTTTGTATAACGGAAAACCAATTTTTGCCTACTACGCATCTTCCACTGGGGGCGTGACGGAAAATGTGCAAGATGTCTGGGGAAGTGCAGTTCCATACCTGTTATCAGTGCCAGATCCATGGAGTTTAGATTCAACTATTAATCCTTCGTACAGCAGCTGGGTCCGTTCTATTTCTCAGGCGAACATGGCAAAAGCTTTTAATTTACCTGATGTCGCCAGATATGAAGTAACTGCACGTACTGGAGGAGGTGCAGTAAAAAGTGTTTCTGCTTTCAGTACTAATGGAAAAAGTTCGCAATTAACCGGCGAGAAATTTAGATCACTGTTGAAATTACCCTCAGCCTGGATTCAATTAAATGCCAAAGTAATCAGTACAGATTTAACAGATGAAATTGCGGTTGCTGTTGCCAAGAATTTTTGGACCACTTCGCAAAATGCGATTCTTGTAAATGTTGACGAAGAACCGGAAGTTACTATCTCAGCCATGGCCTTTGCTAATTCTCAAAAGACTCCACTTTTTGTTACTTCTGGACGAAAGATAAGTGAGGCAACAATTGCTGAACTCAATCGTCGAAAAATTAAGAAAGTAACTTTAATTGGAAACCTCAATTCACTGCCATCAAAAACAACTGTGAAAAAAGCCGGATTAACTTCAACTTTTATATCTGCTGCTGACTTCCAAAGTGTGGCCCTTACTCTTGGTCAAAAAATGACTGGAAATCCGCTAATTGTTTATAACGAAGAGATTAACTGGCTTGCAACGCAATCAAATACTCTGCTTTCAGCAAATGCACCAATTATTTGGAAATCATTTGAAAAAGAAAGCAAATCAGTTTTGCAATTTTTGGCTAAGCGGAAAAATTCTGGAATTTATCCATACCAGGTAACTGATAATCCAGCCCCTAGCAGAGTGATAGTTACCCGATCGCTTGCTGCGGCAATTTTAAGTGGGGCTTGGCGTTCACCAATTGTAGTGTTGGGTCCTGAAATCTCTGAGGAGCAAAGTGTAGAGATTGTGCGCGAGACTTTAGCTTTGTATCCCACTATTGCTTCCGTAACAATTATTGGTTCTGATATTCCTTCAGACCTTTACGTGGGAATTAATTAATTCGCGTGAAGAACAGAGTTTAAGCCACCCCAAGTTCCGGTTCGGGGAATTACTTCGAGTCCGCCACTTTGTGAATTACGACGGAATAACAAACCATTCGCACCAGATAGTTCGCGAGCTTTTACGATCTGGCCATCTGGGAGTAAAACTTTAGAGGCTGCTGTGATGTAAGTTCCAGATTCAATTACGCAGTTATCACCGAGAGAAATTCCTAATCCAGAATTAGCACCAAGCAGGCATCCTTTACCGATTGAAATAACTTCCTTGCCGCCGCCACTAAGTGTTCCCATGATCGATGCTCCACCGCCCACATCAGAACCATCATCAACAACAACTCCAGCAGAAATACGACCCTCAACCATTGATGTTCCAAGAGTTCCAGCGTTGAAGTTAATGAAACCTTCATGCATGACAGTTGTGCCGCTTGCAAGATGCGCACCAAGTCGAACACGATCAGCATCAGCGATGCGAACGCCACTGGGCATCACGTAATCAACCATTCGCGGGAATTTATCTACGCCATAAACAATTACCGGACCACGCGCGAGCATTCTCATCCGAGTAATTTCAAAATCATTGTTTTCGCAAGGTCCTTGCGAAGTCCAAACGACATTGGCAAGCAAAGGGAATATCCCATCAAGCACTAAGCCATGTGGCGCAACCAATCGGTGCGAAAGCAAGTGCAAGCGCAGATATACATCTTCAGTTGATTTAGGAGGCGTGTTCAGATCAATTTCAATTTCAACAATTTTTCTAGTAACTCCGCGGACCGGATCAGGAAGTGCCAGTTTCTCTAAATTCGACTTAATTTCTTCTGTTTCATCCGCTTTAGTTAAAGGACCAAGTTTTGGTGCTGGGTACCAAACATCTAATGTGGCGCCAGAGCTGGCAATAGTGGCAATACCAATTCCGGAAGCCGTCGTATTCATGGGGCAAACGCTACCGCTTCCCCTCTATCCTGAGCGCATGCGAATCTGTGTCTACTGTTCCGCCTCGGAAGCTATCGATGAAAAATACGTCGAGTTGGCTCATGCTTTAGGGCAGGCCATTGCAAAAAGAGGGTGGAGTTTGGTTTGGGGTGGCGGTCAGGTTTCAATGATGGGTGCAGTTTCACGCGCATGCAGAGAAGCAGGTGGCCGGACTGTAGGTGTAATTCCTAAAAGATTAGCTGATATCGAATTTGCAGACCGTCACGCAGATGAGTTGCATGTTGTAGATGACATGCGCGTGCGAAAAGCTTTGATGGATGATTTTTCGGACGCATTTATTACTTTGCCTGGCGGTGCTGGCACGATGGAAGAATTTTTCGAAATTTGGGTCGGAGGTACTCTAGGTTTTAGCAAAAAACCGCTTGTCATTCTTGACCCGACAGATTTTTATGCGCCACTTAGAGAATTTTTAAATCATCTTGAACGCGAAAAATTTGTGAAACCTCATCAACTCGAGGCTTTAGCGTGGACAAAGAGCATTGAAGATGCATTAGATGCCTGCATTAAGAAAATCTAAATCATGTTAGAGAATTTAAAAGTTTTACGCACTTACCCAGGTTTTACCAAACTTATTTCTGCGCGATTAATTTCAAATTTTGGCAATGGTTTTATGCCAATCGCACTTTCTTTTGGAATTCTTGGATTGCCCGGTGGCAGTGCATCTGATGTCAGTTTGGTGCTTGGTGTGCAATTAGCACCGACAATTGCATTTATGATTTTTGGTGGTGTAGCCGGTGATAGATTCAAGCGGAATCAAATTGTTGGCGGTTCAGACATTATTGGATGCTTATTTGTTTTTCTAAGCGCAGCTTCTTTTATTTTTGGATTTACCACAATTGCTCTTTTGTGTTTTACCGGGTTTTTCTTTGGCGTGTTAAATGCGTTTTGGTGGCCAGCATTTTCGGGAATGCTCCCAGAGATTCTTCCAAAAGAGCAGTTACAAAAAGGAAATGCGATTAATGGCCTCCTATCAAACTTTGGATATGTGGCTGGATCCTTAGTCGCAGGAATTCTGGTAGCAACCTTTGGTGCTGGTTGGGCGATTTTGATTGATGGAATTTCTTTTTTAATTGCCGGCATCCTGGTTTGGACAATTAACTTAACGCCAATTTCATCTGAAACTAATGACAAACCTCCTGCCATGTGGCGCGAACTGCGCGAAGGTTGGCACGAATTCATTTCCCGAAAATGGGTTGTAGTCGTTGTAATCGCTTTTAGTTTTATAAATCTCGCGTATGAGGCCACTCTTGGAGTTCTTGGGCCAATAGCTACCAAGGAACATGGTGGAGGACCAAAAGAATGGTCTTGGGTAATCGCCGCAATTACTTTAGGAATGATCGTTGGGGGAGTTCTAGCGCTAAAGATCCACTTCAGCCGGCCATTGTTAGTTGGAATTTTGCCGGAAATATTTGTTGGAGTTTGGATCTTTATAATTGGAGTTCCAAATCAACTAGTTGCGACGCTTTTAATCGCCTTTGCAACTGGAATTTCAATTGAAATTTTTTATGTTGCATGGAGCACGTCGATGCAACAACATATTCCGAGCGAATCTTATTCACGAGTAATTTCATATGACGCACTTGGATCATATGCATTGGCGCCAATTGGCCTAGTAGTAATTGGACCGATCATCGAAGCAATCGGAGTAGTGCAAACCTCTCGCTTGCTGGCAATCATGACAGTTATAGCTGTAGTTACCCCATTAGCTTTTAGAGAGGTCAGGAGTTTAAGAAATGCATCTTAAGTTAACGGTAGAAATTTCCGCACCAGTTGATCAGGTTTGGAACAAGATGGTTGATTGGGAGAGCCAAGGAAATTGGATGCTGGCAACAGATGTAGTGGTGGAGAGAAAAACCGAGGGAGTAGGAACAAAGATTGCAGCGTTCACTGGAGTTTTCCCGAAGCGAAAATTGTTTGGCATCTTGGACACAATGGAAGTGAATTTGTGGCAACCGCCAACTCGCTGCGATGTGATTCATACCGGCCGCTGGTTGCGTGGGAGCGGAACTTTTGAGTTGCAACAAATCTCGCCTACTTTGACTAGGTTTTATTGGAGCGAAGATCTTGAGGGCTGGTACCTCCCTTTGATAGCGCCATCCTTATTATTTGGTGTGAAACTCTCACTCA
>Ga0114978_10001450_pt1 | contig 19937 bp, 35 predicted proteins | sample S_140212_EF_Meta_FD_87027 | JGI IMG/M metagenome (GOLD analysis project Ga0114978, IMG submission 87027) | Freshwater microbial communities from Lake Simoncouche, Canada to study carbon cycling - S_140212_EF_MetaG | ecosystem: Environmental > Aquatic > Freshwater > Lake | place: Lake...
ACACGAGCAAGCCAGAGCGGGGAAGGTGGGCCAAGGATAGAACCTGGTGGTAAGGCTGTAAGGTCTTTAAGTCTGTCCAGTGCAAATGCGAAAACATGGCTCCAACGAGTAATGAACGCAGCACAGAGCGAACTGTTGTTTTTGAACACGGTAAGGCTGTGCTTTGCTCTTCCATCCACCAATGAGTAATAACACACTAGAGGATACCAGCGTGACACATGAACTAGCAATGAAGATACTGGACAAGGTTAAAGAAGGAACACCTTACCCACAGAGGGTAGTAGATAAGGCACTGGTAATGACAGGAGATCTGGATGAGTTACAGCAGGAAGGTAGTGAGCAATGCGGGGGACAGGGTGCAACTAGAGAAAGCCTTGGCTAGAGAACTGTACTCAACTTGGGAAACAACAAAAACCCGCATTTTTACAAAAGAACGCATTGAATTGATCGAACGCCGCTACTCAAAAGGATCAGTGGAGCGGGTTCGGAACTACATGAATATGATAAAGAATGGGGAATTGGAATGAGAGTCTTAGTTGCATGTGAATATTCTGGAGCGGTTAGAGATGCATTTATACGGGCTGGGCATTATGCAGCATCGTGTGACCTGCTACCTAGTGAGTCTCTTTTGGGTGACCACTACCAATGCAATGTGATGGACATTATTGATCATGGATGGGATTTGATGGTGGCCCACCCACCCTGCACTTACCTATCAGTGTCTGGAATGCACTGGACAACAAGAGGATTGCGGGATCCTAAGTTGACAGAAGATGCCCTAGACTTTGTCAAGCTCCTGATGGATGCTCCAATTGAACGTATAGCAGTAGAAAACCCCGTTTCGATCATCAGCTCTCGCATACGGAAACCTGAACAAATCATCCAACCTTGGTGGTTTGGACATGATGCAAGCAAAAAGACCTGCTTGTGGTTAAAAAATCTACCCTTGTTGACCCCTACAAATAAGTTGGAGGGAGACAATAAGACCCGTAGAGCTAACCAAACTGCTAGTGGTCAAAACAAGTTGCCACCCAGTGCTGATAGATGGAAGTTAAGGAGTATGACTTATCCAGGCATAGCAGATGCAATGGCCCAACAATGGGTATCAATATGACTTTTCAAGTAATGTTTACAGTAGAGGGCACACCTATCGGTAAGGGCAGACCTAAGTTTGCCAGGCGTGGCAATTTTGTATCAACATATACACCCACAAAAACCCGTGATTACGAAACTCTAATTGCAGAAGCTGCTAGGCAAGCAATGGGATCTTCTGAACCGCTAAAAACGCCCATAGCGGCCTATATCTACATCACAGTACCAATCCCTCAGTCTTACTCTAAAAAGCGGTCTGCGGCCTGTTTAAATGGCTTAGAGCGGCCCTGTAAGAAGCCAGACATCGATAACATCATTAAAGCCTTCTTAGATAGCATGAATGGCATTGTCTATGACGATGACACCCAAGTGGTCAGCCTCCATAGCACCAAGTGCTACGGCACTATCGGCATGGTTGAGGTGTTGGTAAAAGAAGACATCTAAGGGTTTGTCCTGATATCAAGTGCAATCAAGATGATAGACACTTGAGCTTCAACTTAATGGAGTCTGAAATGGAACGTTCTTATGATGATCAAGGTTTTTTGGTAGATCCAGAAACAGTAGATTGGCATTGCGATTGCCGCCAATGCCGTGAAGAGTTTGATAACTGGTGTGAAGATTACGACAACGAACAAAAGTCCTTGGAAGAGGGTAAGTTTTGGGTGGTTAAGAAATGAAAACACTATTCCCTTTGTTTTTATTTGGCTTGATAGTCAACATTGTTGGCATATTTGTTGTATTTGCGCCACAACTACCACCATCCCACCCAGAGTGTTCAGTAGCAGGGTTTCACCCTGACCTGTCTGTTAACCAAAGGGCATTTTGCCGTGAATGGAACAAAAAATGAAAAAACAAATCAAATTTGAAATTGCATTTGTTGCCGTTTGTGCAGTGATTGCGGGAATGATTATCTGGAGGTTTTATGAGTGGATGGCGTAAACAACAAGTGATGGAACTGGCGCGGGAATCATGGCTTGATGTTTACGGCCTTGGTCACGACAGGGAAAGTTTTATCAAAGCACTGGAAGCCTTTGCCGCTATGGTGCGTGAAGATGAGCGTGAGGCGTGTGCAAAGATATGTGATGAACTGCCAGCGCCAGATATTTACAACGACACAGACAAATCCATGTGGGATGTAACTTGTATGGACTGTGCCGCCGCCATCCGAGCAAGGGTAAAAGCATGAGAAAAAGTAGACATCAAATGATACGAAATATGCTATTGGAATCAAAAGATGGCATGACAGTTAAAGAAATCACAGAGCGTTTTGATGATGCTACAACCAAGACTATATGCAAGACATTAAAGTTAATTTACGGGATCTATGTAGACCGTTGGACCGTTGTAAAGCGAGGCAGTTACGCCGCTGTTTATATGTGCGTAGAAATACCACAAAACGCTCCACACCCAACAGAACGTTACATTGCCCAAACAATATGGGCAAAACCAGCCAGTAATTCTGAAAATATATGAAAAAAGAACTTTTAATTGGCTGTGGGTCAAATCTCACAAAGAAATTAGCAGCAGATGGCACACCAAGCTGGGACAACCTGACAACCTTGGACTACAACGAAGACCACAAGCCTGACGTTGTATGGGACTTGATGAAGCTCCCACTTCCATTTGATGACCAACAATTCGATGAGATCCATGCCTACCAAGTGCTTGAACACCTTGGACAGCAAGGTGACTACAAATTATTCTTTGCCCAGTTCTCAGAATTCTGGCGACTTTTAAAGCCAAACGGTTTCTTCTTGGCAACCTGCCCATCTAAAAGCTCAGTCTGGGCTTACGGTGATCCAAGCCATACAAGAATCATGCAATTAGAGCAGCTTGTATTCCTGTCTCAAGACGAATACAAACGCCAGGTTGGTAAAACTGCCATGTCAGATTTTAGGAATATTTACAAAGCAGACTTCAAAACTGTCTTTGAAGAAGACAACGGAGAAGACATCATGTTTGTATTACAAGCTATCAAGAATTGATTTTGTAGCTATAATTCAAGCCATGAAACAACGTGGCGGCTCAAGAAAAGGTGCTGGTAGAAAGAAAATCAGCGAAGAGGGTAGGACTATCCGAGCAAGGGTAGCCCCTATCCATGAGCAGGCATTGACTTTGGCGGGGAATGGTTCTTTGTCCGAAGGAATAAGACGGTTAGCAGAAAAGCATTGGAGATTGATTCATGGAGAGCCAGATAAACCCAAACAAAGCAATTCAGTATTTGATCGACACCGCACCCTTGTACGCCCAAGCCAAAGCGGATCGCCTGTACTTGGAGGAATTCCGAAAGTCCAAGAAGGCTCACCTGATGAGCCAAGCAGGAACGGAAGTGCTGGGTAAACAAGAAACCTTTGCCTACGCCCACAAGGACTATATTGAAGTGCTCGAAGGCATCAAACAAGCCGTGGAGAAGGAAGAGAAGTATCGGTGGCTAATGACAGCAGCCCAAGCAAGGATCGAGGTCTGGAGAACCACCCAATACTCAGCCCGAATGGAAACAAAAGCAACCCAATGAACAACAAGCTGAACAACAAGGAACGATTTCACTTAGCCAGGGTGAAGATGCTTCCTTGTTCAGTATGTGATGCACTAGGACCATCAGAAGCCCACCACTATAAACAAGGTCTGCAATATACATGTATATCTTTATGCAAAGACTGCCATACTGGTTCATTATTAGGATGGCATGGTCAAAAGAGAATGTGGCATATTAAGAAAATGGACGAGATTGACGCACTTAATATCACAATAATGAGATTACTAGAATTCCAACTTGAAAAAGATAATGCCTTTTAATATTGGGAGTTTCAAAAACTTTGAACTTCTAAAAATTGGTTAAATCGACTTCCTAAAAAGTAAACGCCACTTTTTTCAAAACCCACTTTTTTGAGTCCTGGCTAGGGTTTACCCTTGGTTCTACTGTGTTTTTCAACAGTTCTACTGTGTTTCTTTACAGTTGTTTTTTCGCAACAATCCACAAAACCTCCTAGAATCAACGAACGTCAAAAGTGATACCAGTGTACCTACAGCCCATAAAAAGCCCTTAAACGCCCGATTAATAGCCTTGCTGCGCTATTGCCTGAGACAATCGGACACGCTACCGCCTAGGCTTACCCCTATAGTAAATGAGACACGCTACCGCCTAGACCTAAAGCCTATAAATTGACGTACTTAAGCCTAGACCTAAGCCTAGAAACTAAAAAAGCCCCGAAGGGCTTTATGCGGTTTACTTACAAAAAGAACATTGTTTTACTTTTCATTAGTGACAGCCGCAAAATGGGATTGAGTATTTGAAATGAATTCAGCGATTGAATGCCTAGGGTGATATTGCACAACTTCCCAAGGGGTAACCGATTCATCATCATTATCCAACAATAAATACAGCACATCATCGAATGTGGCATTCAAGGGATAATCAGATAACCACTCATTCAAGGCAAATCGTTCTGATGTTTTCATTGTGTAACCTTATGATTGAATAAAATCAGAGATAAAAATTTCAAGAATATCAACTCGCTGCAACTCTTCAAAATCACCATTTGAATCATTCCATGTAATGGCTTTTCTTAATTCTTCTGTAGGTGCTTTGTAGATGTGCCATGCCTCTTCTGGCCTACCGTGAAACAACTTTACAAGTTGACCCTCTTTAAAATCATATGATGTAGACATTATTTGTTCCTCACGTTAAATTCTTGAATATTGAAATTCCTAATTTCATTTTCTTTAGCACATTGGAGGGCTAATTCTTTAGAAGAGAAAACAGCGACAATGTCGCCCTCTTCTGTCAATACATAAACCTTATGCATAGTGAATCCCTTTCAATGCAAAGCATAAGAAATGACAATGTCAGACCAACACATACGACAATCAACACAAGCCCCATCTTGAGTAGGAGCCTTGCAAGCTTCACCCATAGGTTTATCTGTATGCACATTAGAAACAGTTATCCCCTTGATGCCTTGCAAGCTTTTAGGCATCTTCACGGCTTGATCTGGATACATAGCCGATAATCTGACAGTCAGATTTGAAGGGATAGCCTTACCAGTAGCGACATAGTCTTTTATAAGGCTATATTCCCGTGTCGGTAACCAATGCCTAGTATTAGGGGTTTCAAGGCATACAGAAACAATCTTTTCAAAGTGTTCAAGGCTTTGCAGATCTCCACTATCGTGCCACCTAAAAAAGGCATCATTCCCGATAGCCGAAACCATTCCCGAAACCCAATATTCTGAATTGATAGAATCAAGCCTTGAAAATTGTGCGGGTTTAATGGTTTTGGAATACATCTTATAAAAGCCTTTATCGGCATAGCACATAGAACATATTGAACCTTCTATTTGTGCCATCTTGAAACCAGTGATACAAGCTTCAGTTGGTAGAGAATAACTCTTGCAAGGCATCTTAGATGTGCTTGTGAGAGTACCGCACACAATAGCCGATTGTGTTTTGGTCATTGGAATGATGGGGATTATTTTCATTGTCTTGCCTTTTCGTGAATATATTAAGACCCTAGAAACCTAGGCCATAAACCCCTATTAATAAGGGTTTACAGTCTAGACTACATATAAATAATGAAATATGCTACCATTGGACTAGAGATAATGACAGCGAATATTGTTGCATGGAATAAGTCAGTTATAAAGCTTTTCATATTAATATACCTCTTGTTTAGATTCTTCTAGTAACATACATCCGCGCATACATATTTCATCAATTGTTGACTCTTCAATATAATCAATAATATCAATACCCGACATTGTGCGAATAGTATTGATTGTCTCATTATAAATACCCGTTGAATCGTATTCATAAACCATTGTTACAGTAACAGCACTATGTCCGCATCCTAAAAAGGCTTGGAATTCATAAAATGATTCACCACCGATAGAAGCTTTTTGGTCGTTAGTTAAAAAATTCATGTTGCCACCTCTTCAATTGTGTTTGTCAAAACCCATTCCGCCCGATTACCATTCCAAGTTACCTTAGGTAAAATAATTTGATAATGAGAAACTACTTTCATTACATCATTATAAGTAGATTTATAATCGCATAATGGTAAACCTTGATTAATAAGAGTCCATCCATTTTCTGAAAATGATAAATATGTTGAATGATCTTGTGTGAGCATTGTGTGACCTCTTAAATCAATGAAATTGTGGTTTCGCCATCTTCTGTATCAGTCTCTACTAATCGCGCATCCTTGAGGCTTTGAAGGGCCTTTACGAACCCTTTTGTATAGCCTTGAAATTTGCAATCGTTCCAAGCATGGCGAAGACTACAAGGCCCATCAGCCTCAATCACTAACAATAGATATTCTTGAGTTGTCATATTAGGTTCCTTTGGTGTTGACAATGAAGGGTCAAAAACTGTGCCTTTCACTATATAAGCATAAAAGAATCGTGCCAGTTCTCGTAAGTTGTTGATTTCATTGATAGCTCCAAAACCCTATCAGTAGTTACCCTTAGAACGATTGAATACAGTTTGATTTTGTGGCTACAGTAAGAACCGCGAAACAAGGGATAGCCTAGGTCAAGGGCATTTAATATAGTAGGAGGGAATACAACAGACTACAGAGGAGTTTCCAGAGGAATGATAGGGATAGAGACAAACCTAAATAAAACAGAAACCCATTCCCTAAACACCGACCTACCTAAACTCTATGCACCCATGAGACAAATGCGAATGCGAATCATTCTCATTTAGATCTATGCAATAAACGCATAACCTATAACCCAGGGTTTACCCTATGCTGTATAGAAACACAGTACTGGATGGAAACACAGGAGGGTTTACCATAATAGGGTTTACCAGTAAGGGTTAACGTGTAAGGGTAGGGTTTACCCCCCCCATGCTAAAACGGCAGGGGGCGCTGTGGCAGGGGACACAAACAGACATCGACACACATCAACACCCCCACCCCTACCCCCGCCTACAAAAAGAGTCCTTCCAAAAAAATTTTTATAGTTTAGAATTTGTAGACATTAATTCAAGGAGAAGACATGGCTGGATTTCCTATGCGTAGGGCTTTGGAGAAGAAGATAGAGGCATTGGGGGGTATAGAGTTTGTTACTGCTCATATAGCGCAGGGAATGACTATTGGGAGGTTGGCTGAGTTTATAGAGTGTTCTAGGCCGATGTTGTCTTTTTGGATAAACCATACTGATGAGCGTAGGGATGCGGTATTGAATGCTAGAAAGCTAAAGGCTGAGAAGCTGGCTGAAGAGGCGTTGGAGATTGCTGATGATGCTGATGAGACTAGTAACTCAGGAGTTAACAAGGCCAGGTTGCAAGTTGACACCAGAAAGTGGATGGCCTCTAAGTTGGATCCTGAGAACTACGGTGATACGGCTAAGACGCAGGTGAACATCAGTCTAGGGGATTTACACCTACAGGCTTTGAAGCATATGGGTAAGGCTGAGATAGTTGAGATATTGGAAAGCAATGGCTAATAATCCCTTCATTGATTTTATTAAGCTGTACAGAAATGACCCTAATCGGTTTGTGAAAGAGGTTCTGGGAGTTGAGCCTGATGAGTGGCAGAAGGAGTTCCTACACGCTGTGGCTACTGGTGAGCGAAAGATCTCTATCAGGTCTGGTCATGGAGTAGGTAAAAGTACTACTGCTAGTTGGGCTATGCTTTGGTTCTTGTTGACCAGGTATCCGGTAAAGGTGGTGGTCACCGCTCCTACTTCTGCTCAACTGTACGATGCTTTGTTTGCAGAGTTAAAGAGATGGGTCAAAGAGCTTCCCAAGCCAATCCAAGATCTCCTTGATGTCAAGCAGGAAAGGATTGAGTTGAAGGCTTCTGCTACCGAGGCGTTTATCTCCGCTAGGACCAGTAGAGCAGAACAACCTGAAGCCCTACAAGGCGTTCACTCAGATAACGTTATGCTGGTAGCAGATGAGGCTTCTGGTGTGCCAGAGGCTGTGTTTGAGGCCGCTGCAGGCTCGATGTCCGGTCACAACGCTTTGACTATACTGTTAGGCAATCCAGTTAGAAGTTCAGGCTTCTTTTTTGATACGCATAACAGATTAAAGGATGAGTGGTGGACTAGGCGCGTTTCTTGCATTGACTCTACCCGTGTCAGTAAAGAGTACGTAGAGGACATGAAATCTCGCTATGGCGAGGAAAGTAATGCTTACAGGATCAGGGTGCTGGGTGAGTTCCCAAGGAGCGATGATGACACGATTATTCCTATGGAGTTGCTTGAATCTGCTAAACACAGGGATACAAGAGCTTATGAAGATGCTCCGATCATTTGGGGACTCGATGTGGCTCGCTTTGGCTCCGATTCTTCAGTTCTATGTAAACGTCAGTCTAATGTTGTACACACTCTTGAGAGGTGGAGGAACTTGGATCTGATGCAACTAACAGGTGCGGTGGTGGCCCAGTACGAAGCTTGTGACCACAAAACCCGTCCTACAGAAATTCTGGTTGACTCTATTGGTCTAGGAGCGGGTGTTGTTGATAGGCTGAGAGAGTTAAAACTACCCTGTCGGGGTATAAATGTGTCAGAAAGTCCTGCTATGGGCGGTACTTATCTGAATCTGAGGGCTGAGTTGTGGCACAAAACCAAAGCCTGGTTGGAGAAAAGAGACTGCAAGATACCTAACAATGAGGATTTTATTGCTGAACTGGCAACTGTAAGGTACACCTTTACCTCCAATGGGAAGATCAAGATTGAGTCTAAGGATGATATCCGTAGGAGGGGATTGAAATCTCCTGACATGGCTGATGCTTTTGTCTTGACATTTGCGTCAGATGCTGCCACCATCTCTTGGGGATCTAATTCATCTTGGGGTAAGCCTATAAAAAGGTTGATTCGAGGTTTAGTTTGATTGCTGTTGCTATTTTGAGCCACCGTAAAAAAGTGGCTCTTTTTTTTATTAACACACTATGGTAGTATTGGCAAACCTATTTGGAGATCCCTATGAATATGGATGAAGCCGCCAAGAAAATTGGCAAGGTTATGGGTGAATATAAAGACAAGAAGCTCAAGTCTTCTTCTGGTCAAAAGGTTAAATCCCGTGACCAAGCTGTAGCCATCGCAATGTCAGAAGCTAATATGCCAAAGCGTGGTCAACGCATGGCAACTAACCGCAGTAGAAAATAAACCAGAGGAAAATCATGGCCTTCTTAACTAGAGACAGTAATGGAAATACCATCCCTAATGTATTTAGGATTGGTACTAGCCAAGTAATTGCAGCGGCTAATACAACTGCTGCCAGTACTGCTTTTGCCGCAAGTACAACTCATGTCCGTGTGGCCTGCTCCTTGGGTCATTGTTATGTTTCGTTTGGATCTGCGCCAACAGCAACTGTTACAACCAGTATGCTGATACCAGCCAATACCAGCGAAATCTTTGCCGTAGCGTCTGGTGACAAGATTGCACTTATTAAAGATGCAACAGTTACTGGCTCAACAATCAGCGTAACGGAGTTGTTATGAAACCTGGACTTTATGCAAATATCGCTGCAAAGAAAGAACGCATAGCAAATGGCTCAAAAGAGAAGATGCGTCCTGTAGGTAGTAAGGGCGCTCCTACTGCCAAGGACTTTAAGCAAGCGGCTAAGACTGCTAAAAAGAAATGATTAAGCGTGGATCAGAAGAATTCTCTGGTTACAACAAACCAAAGAGGACTCCTGGTCATCCAGAAAAAAGCCATGCTGTATTGGCTAAGTCTGGTGAACAAGTAAAGTTGATTCGCTTTGGTCAGCAAGGTGTTTCTGGTAGTCCTGATGGATCTAAAAGAAACGAAGCATTTAAAGCCCGTCATGCTGAGAATATTGCTAAAGGCAAAATGAGCGCAGCGTACTGGGCCAATAAAGTAAAGTGGTGAAACTATGAACTGCCCTATCGCTACCTATGACATTAAAGTCAACCTGAAAGCCCGTGATTGGGCGTTTAAGAATGTTGGCTATGGTCCTGCTAATCCTGATGAAGACAATGTTGACTTCTGGATGAAGCGAGCAGATGAGTGGCAGACGGATGTTGAAGAAGCCCAGACCATGCGTTGTGGTAACTGCGCTGCCTTTATCCAGACTCCTGAGATGGAAGTCTGTATCTTAAAAGGTATAGACGAAGAGACTGATGGCTATGCCAAAGATGTCCAAGGTGCGGCTAATCTAGGATACTGCGAACTGTTTGACTTTAAGTGTGCAGGTAACCGAACCTGTTCAGCATGGTTGTCTGGTGGCCCTATCACCAAAAAGATGACCAAGAATCAGCAGAATATGTTGATGATGGCTAGGACTGAATACAACATGGAAGACGAGGAAGACTAAATGGAAGCTTTACTTGCAGCATTTCTTGAATCTTTACAAGCAGAAGCCGCAGCTGCAACAGCAGGAGCCGCAGCCGCCCCAGTAGCAGAAGCAGTGACAGCAGCCGCGCCAGCAATGGCAGCACCAATAGCACCAATGTCTCTTGGCGATACTCTTGGCGGCTTTGCACAAAATCAAATTAAAGAACAAATATCTCCAGCTATGGATTTATACAAAGGGATTACTAAACCTGATGCAACAATGGGTGATATGGCTCGATCAGCATTTAAGTATGAAATCGCAAAGAAAGAAGATGACAAACCTTTTATGGCTCCACAAATGGGCAACCCCTATGGTGGGATGGCTAACAATTACGTTGGGGGCATTCCTTCTATATTGCAGAATACTTATTCTGGAATCCTCCCTTACATAGGCGGTCGTTAAGGAAATAATATGTACGAAAATCCAATGTTGATGGCTGAGACTCTTCAGGGCCAAATGGAAAATGATGAGGTCATGTCTGAAGAGCAACTTCAAGGCGTTATCTCTGCTGAGATTTATGATGCCATTTCTTTCATAGATGACGACATTGGTGGCAATCGTGCATTGGCTACTGAGTATTACTATGGTCAGCCCTTTGGTGATGAAGAAGAAGGTCGCTCCCAAGTAGTTTCTATGGATGTACGAGATACAGTCCAGGGAATTCTTCCTAGCCTGATGCGTATTTTCTTTGGTCCAGAACGTGTAGTTGAGTTTACCCCCCAAGGCGCAGAAGATATACGCAGTGCTGAACAAGCAACTGACTACGTGGACTTTATCTTTAAGCGTGATAATCCTGGCTTTAAGATTCTTCATTCTGCTTTTAAAGATGCTTTGGTTCGCAAGGTCGGAATCATTAAATACTGGTGGGATGAATCTGTAGAAGTCAAAGCAGAATCATTTTCTATGCTTGACGAGCAGAGCATGATGATGCTGACAGAAAATACAGATGTAGAGATATCTGCTGTACGTGAGTACCCAATGCCTGGCAGTGAGCCAATGAATGATGCTCAAGGCATTATGACTCCTCCTCCTATGTTTTACGATGTAGAGATTAAGCGTAGAATTAAGTCTGGCAAGGTAAAAATTGAGGCATTGCCACCAGAAGAATTTCTGATTGACCGTAGGGCAAAGTCTATTGATGAAGCTACCTTTGTAGGCCATAGAACAATGAAGACTGTTTCCGATCTAGTTGCTATGGGCTACGACTACGATGAAATGGTGGAAGTTGCGGGTAACGGTAACGACTTTGACAATAACCAAGAATATACAGCCCGTAATCCATTTGCCGTTATCAGTACTGCAAACAATGGTGATCCATCAAGCAAGAGTGTTCTCTATATTGAAGGCTACTTGAAGGTAGACTTTGATGGAGATGGCATTGCTGAGATGCGTAGGATCTGCACTGTTGGCACAAGCAATAAGGTTCTCCGCAATGAGATTGTTGATGACCGCCAGTTTGCTGACTTCTGCCCAGACCCAGAACCACACACCTTTTTTGGTATGTGTCCTGCCGATGTGGTTATGGATATCCAGCGTATTAAGTCTAATGTCCAACGTGGCATCTTGGACTCTTTGGCCCAAGCTATCCACCCGCGTACAGCAATAGTTGAGGGGCAGGCCAACATGGAAGATGTGCTAAACACTGAGGTTGGCGCAGTTATCCGTATGAGAGCGCCAGGTATGGTTCAGCCGTTTACTACTCCTTTTGTTGGTCAAGCCGCATTCCCAATGCTTGACTACTTAGATGACATTAAACAGACCCGTACAGGCATTTCTAAAGCTGCTGCAGGACTAGATGCAGATGCGCTGCAAAGCACTACCAAGGCTGCAGTATCTGCTACTGTTAACGCTGCTCACCAACATATCGAGATGATAGCTCGTATCTTTGCTGAAACAGGTTTGCGTAAGCTGTTTACAGGCATTTTGAAGTTGGTAGTTGAGAACCAAGATCGTGCTCGAATGATTCGTTTGCGTAATACATTCGTGCAAATTGACCCTCGCTCTTGGGATTCAAATATGGACGTAGTAGTCAATGTCGGTGTTGGTGATGGCACTATTGAAGACCGAATCAATATTCTTAATCAAGTTGCTTTGCGTCAGGAAATGTTAATTAAAGAAACTGGCCCTGGTAACCCTGTTGTATCTATACCACAGTACACAAATACTTTGACTAAGTTATTGCAACTGGCAGGCATTAAAGATTCACAGAATTACTTTAACCAGTTACCTGCTGATTACCAGATACCACCTCCAGAGGCTGCAAAACCTACGCCAGAAGAAACATTGGCTCAAGTACAGGCTCAAGCTATTCAAGCAGATATTCAAAAGAAAGCTGCCGAACTGCAATTAGACCGTGAAAAAATGATAATGGCAGATGATCGTGAACGTGATCGTATTGAACAAGATGGTATTTTGAAAAGATATGAGTTAGAATTGAAATATGGTGTACAAATTCAAACTGCGGAAATTGATGCCGCAATGAACAAAGACCGAGAGATAATCCGTCAACAAGCTGCAATGAGTAATCAACAGCCCCAACCTATGATGTGATATGGATGAATTAGATATTAACCTCGCAAGAGGTGACAGAGCCAAGATGCTACTTGAAGATGAACTCTTAAATGAGTTAATCAAAAAGATTGAAGATGACTGTTATCGTGAGATTCGTTCTTCCAAATTAATGGAAGGACCAGTTAGAGAGCAAGCTTATTTGCTTTTGACAACAGTAGACATCTTGAGGGCAAAACTACGCTCTGTTATGGATACAGGCAAGATGGCTGAAGTCGTTCTTGCTCGCCAGCGTGGTCGCCCACCAAAGGCACGATGATTGTTAAACTAAGAGGTAAATATGTCCGATAACGCAAATGCAGTCGGTTCGATTACAGTAAACCAAGCCGCGCAAAGCTTTGCTACTATGCTAGACAGCCAAGAGGGTGTTGACACTAGTGCAGAGGCGCAACCGGAGGAGGAGCAATCCGAATCTGAGTCTGAGGAAATGGAATCTGCGGAGCCACAAGACGAAGCAGAGGAAACTTCTGAGGAAGTAGAAAGCGAAGACGAAGAGTCTGAGGATGAAGCCCCAAGGAATGAGAAGTTTATTGTCAAAGTTGACGGTAAAGAAATCGAAGTCCAAAAGGAAGAACTTATCCGAGGTTATCAACGTGAAGCTGACTACACACGGAAAACGCAGAAATTAGCAGAAGAACGCAAAATTGTCGAATCTGAATTTCAGCAAGTACGTGGAGAGCGTGAACAATACTCTCAGATATTAGGACAATTGCAGCAAAAATTGCAGCAGTTTGAGCCTCCAGAGCCTGATTGGAACCGTTTAGAAGTTGAAGATCCGACTGAATATGCCCGTCAATGGACATCACATCAGCGTAGACAGCAACAACAATACGCAGTACAAATGGAGCAAGTGAGACTTAACCAGTTGTATCAAGCTGAATCACAGAAGCAATTACAAAATACTTTAGCGCAGGAAACTGTCATATTGAAAGAGAAGATTCCAGAGTGGAATTCTCCAGAGAAGGCTAAAGCAGAAGGTAAGGCTTTGTTGGAATATGGTCAGAAATTGGGTTTTACTGAGCAGGAACTGAACGGCATCTCTGATTCACGGGCATTATTGGCGCTTCACAAAGCGTGGAAATATGACCAGATGATGAGTAAACGTCCAGAATTCCAAGCAAAGATTAAAAAAGCACCAAGGATGGCTAGTCCAGGTTCAGCAGGTAGCGTAAGTTCTAAATCTAGTGATATAAATAACGCAAAAAAGCGTCTTGCACAAACTGGAAGCGTCAGAGATGCCGCATCCCTTTTCGAGAAATTTATTTAAGGATTTATCATGGCTGCTATTACTAACACCTATACTCGCTTTGATGCGAAGGGCGTTCGGGAAGATCTTTCGAATGTTATTTATCAGATCTCTCCAGAAGAGACACCATTTATGAGCAATATTGGGCGTGAAAACGTTACCAATACTTTCTTTGAATGGCAAACCGATGACCTGGCTGCTGCCAGCACAACCAATGCTCAGATTGAAGGCGATGACATCACTTCTTTCACAGCAGTTACAGCTACAGTTCGTTTGGGCAACTACACCCAGATTAGCCGTAAGGATGTAATCATTGCTGGTACATTGGAAGCTGTTGACAAAGCAGGCCGCCGCTCAGAATTGAGCTATCAAATGGCTAAAAAATCTGCGGAAATTAAGCGCGATATGTGCTCCACAATGTTGGCTAACCAAGCCGCCACTGCTGGTTCTACATCTGCCGCTCGTAAAACCGCAGGTTTGTTGGCCTTCTTGAAGACCAATACAAGCGAAGGTACTGGTGGTGGTGATCCTTCATACACTACTATCCCTGATGCGGCTCGTACTGATGCCACAACAACTAACTTGCGTTCATTCAGCGAAGCATTGCTGAAAGACGTAATTCAGAAGGTGTGGACAGAAGGCGGCTCACCATCTATCGTTATGGCTGGTCCTGTTAACAAGCAGAACTTGTCTAAGATGGCTGGTATTGCTTCTAGCCGTTTCAACATCAATGGTGGTGCTAAACCCGCTACTTTGATTGGCGCTGCAGACATCTATGTGTCTGACTTTGGTAACGTAAGCATTGTGCCTAACCGTTTCCAACGTGAGCGTGATGTTTTCGTGCTTGATCCTGAATACGCAAGTGTTTGCTATCTGCGTCCCTTCCAGACAGTTGAGCTGGCTAAGACCGGTGATGCCGAAAAACGCATGCTTTTGTGTGAATGGGGTTTGAAGATCAAAAACGAAAAGGCTCATGGCGCTGTCTATGACTTGAACTCTACAATTCAGACTTAAGCTGAATAAGGGGTGGGCTAATAACCCACCCTTTTTTATATGCACACAAAACTATTTGATATAAATCTTGAAACTGGTACTCGTAAGATGTGGCATTACGATGCTAAAAAAGACGAGGCTACCATTGAAACAATAATTGATGCAACACAGATTGTTGCAGACAATAAAGAACGATTTAATTCTTTTGATGAGAAGGCTAATTGGAAGGGTGAGATGCACCATGTTGCATCTATTCCAATGGCATTGTTTTATCAAATGAAAGCTGAAGGGAAATTAGAAGACCAAGCTTACATGAAGCGTTGGCTCAATGACCCTGACAATCGTGCATTTCGCACAAGACCTGGAGAAGTTTAATGGATAGTAAGACCATTGGGATTTTGGTTCCAACACGGGATTTTGTTAACTCTGGATTTGCTTTTGATTTAGCTAGGCTAGTTGGATATACCGTAGGAACAACAAATCATAAAGTGGTTATCTACACTAGCTCTGGCACATTGTTGTCAGCACAACGTCAGGATTTGGCTAGGGATGCTATTGCGGCTGAGTGTACACACACCTTGTGGCTAGATAGCGATATGAGGTTCCCAAAAGATTCCATCATTCGCTTGTTAAAACATGATACGGGTATTGTTTGCGGGAACTATGCCAAACGTAGGTTTCCAACAGAACCCATTGCTGTGAAAAAAAATACTCCAGATATGGATGCAACATTTATCAATCGGGTATATACTGATGATGATTCAACAGGACTTGTTGACGTAGACTACTGCGGGATGGGTGTAATGCTTGTCAAATCCGAAGTCTATAAATCTATGGAATATCCTTGGTTTGCTATCCCTTGGGTTCCTGCTGCGGAGGACTACATAGGAGAAGATGTTTGGTTCTGCCGCAGAGCCGCCCAAAATGGGCATAAAACATATGTTGACCAAGATCTTTCTAAAGAGATCTTTCATATCGGAACATTTGAATTCAGACATGAGCATACACTAGCGTGTAGGGATGTAGAAAATGGCACTTGATACTTTTAGTGGACTAAAGACAACCATTTCTGATTATCTTAATCGGGATGACCTGACTTCAATTATCCCTTCATTTATCACTTTAGCAGAGGCAAAATTTAATCGTAAGCTGCGTATCCGGCAAATGATAAAGAGGGCTACTGCCACTATTGATACGCAATATTTTGCTTACCCTTCCGATTGGCTACAGGCCAAAGAGTTTCAAATAAATACAAGTCCTGTTGTTAGGCTTGAATTTGTTACTGAATTTTATGGAGATGAGTTAAAAGAAAACAGGTATATTTCTATCGGAAAACCTGTTTACTATACAATTATTGGTACTCAAATAGAGGTAATACCTGCTCCAGATACAACATACACTGGTGAATTGACATACTATGCCAAGATCACCGCACTGAGTGATTCAAACACAAGCAACTTTCTATTAACATATGCCCCAGACTTGTATTTGTATGGTGCTTTAATAGAAGCGAGTCCATACTTAAAAGACGATGAACGTCTTAACACATGGGGTCAACTTTACTCCAATTCTTTAAGCGACATTGAGATAGCAGATCAAAGGGCATCTGTTTCCTCAACTCCGGTTGTTCGTGCCCGTTCTTTAGGATAAAAAATGTCATCTTTTAGCGATTACACAGAAAATCTTGTACTAACATATTTGTTCACGACAGGCGCGGCAACTCGTCCTACTGCTTGGTATGTTGGTTTGTTTACTGCCGCACCTAGTGATACTGGTGGCGGTACTGAGGTAAGCGGAAATGCGTATGCAAGGGTTGTTACTGGGACTATTTCAGGTTCTGGAACAGCCACTACTTTTAGTAATGCTGCAGCTATTGAGTTTGCTGCTGCTTCTGGTGGTAATTGGGGAACAATTGGTTGGGCAGGTATTTTTGATGCCAGCACTGCTGGGAATCTACTTGCTTGGGCGCCATTGACTACATCGCGTGTTATCAATGATGGCGATGTGTTCCGAATTCCTGCAACAAGTTTGACAATTACATTGACTTAACATGGCTGCCTATGGTTCTGGCCCATACGGACAAGGAAAATATTCCTATGGTGTAAGCCTTGGTGCTTTAGCCATTTCCGATACCAGTACCATGACACTGGCGGCAAAACGCATCTGTATAGGTGCTTTAGCCGTTTCTGATACTAGTTCTGTTGCTGTAAATGCCAATGTTGTAAAGACATCTGGTTTTGCAATAAGTTCAGCTAGTTCATTAGCTGTTTCTGCGAAAAGAGTTGCAATTGGTGCTGCAGCTATTTCTAGTTCTAGTTCCATAACAACTTCTGCAATAAGGGTTGCAAGAGGTGCGGCTAGTATTTCTAGTGCAAGCAGTATATCTGTTGCGGCTAGGCGTGTTGCCATTGGCGCATTGGCGGCAAACGATGCAAGCACATTAGTTATTAATGGGGTTAGGGTTGCTTTTGCAACAATGACTGTGGCTGATGCTTCAGTTATTGTTATTGGATCTCAAGTTATAGCAAATGCACAATTCCCGATTGTTGCTTCTAGTAGCTTGGTGATTAATGGACAGAGAAGACAGAATGCTTCTTTAAATATTACTTGTGTTTCAAGCATGAGTGTTTCGGGTAACTTAAAATGGTTGCCTGAAAGTGATGTATCTGAGAGTTGGTCAGCATTGCCTGATATAGACGAAACCTGGACTCCAATTACAGACGGATCTGAAACATGGACTGCAATTAGCGATACAAGTGAATCTTGGACTCAAGTTGCAGATAATAGTGAATCTTGGCAAATTGCCGCATGAGGTGAAAAATGGCTGATACCACAACCACAAATCTAGCACTTACTAAACCAGAGGTCGGTGCATCGACTGATACTTGGGGAACAAAGATCAATACCGATCTGGACACCATTGACGCATTATTTGATACAGGTCCATTGCTCAAGGTCACTAAAGGTGGCACTGGTGTTGGCACAAAAACAGGTACTGGCAACTTGGTGTTGTCAACAAGTCCCACACTCGTTACACCTTTGCTGGGTACGCCGACATCCGGTGTTGCAACTAACTTAACAGGTCTACCCCTGACCACAGGTGTCACAGGTACGCTACCCACAGCAAACGGCGGCACAGGACTAACATCCTTCACCTCTGGCGGTGTGGTCTACGCAAGCTCTACAAGTGCATTGGCTACTGGTACTGCGCTGACGTTTGATGGGACAAATTTGGGTATTGGGACGAGTTCGCCTGCTGCAAAACTGGATGTCCAAGTAGCTGGCGTTGGTATTCAGTTAAAACAAAACGCCACTGGTTCCTCCACTTATTATGTGATGGATAACACCATTGAAACTGGCGGTAAACGCTGGCGCTTTGGTTATACGGGCGCGGCTGGTATTCCATGTTTTTCTTTGTACAACCAAACAGACGCAGTTCTTTCTTGGGTTGCCGATGCCTCCGGTAACCTTGGACTGGGTGTTACTCCGAGTGCTTGGGGAAGCAACTGGAAGGCAAATCAAACCGGAGCCACGGGTGCAATTGCTAGTTCAGGTTCTGGGAATACTGCGGCAGATATGGTTTCGGGTTGTTACAACAACAACACAAATTGGATATATCAATACTCAGGTCTTGGTGCGGCTCGTTATGAAATGACAGGAGCAAATGCCGGAAGCACTCATGCTTGGTATAACTCAGCAGGTGGCACAGCAGGTAATGCCATCACGTTTACTCAAGCGATGACGCTAGATGCCAGTGGGAATTTGGGCGTGGGTACAACAAGCCCTGACATTTTTGGAAATGGTTTTGCGAGAAATGTTGGTGTTGTTACGACTTCGGGAACTGCCGCAATAAATGTCAGTGGTTCAACGGCATCTAGGATTCAGTTTGGTGTTGGGTCAACAAGATATGGCCTTATCTACCAAGACTCAACCAACTTTATGCAGATTGGAACTACAACCGCATTACCAATTTCTTTTATTATCAATGGCTCAGAAGCCATGCGTATAGACTCCAGTGGGAATTTGCTGGTGGGGGCTACTGCAACTTCTGGGGGTGCAAAATTGTACGTTAAAGGATCTGGCGCAGCAAATGCGGCTGCTAGATTTTATAACGCTGACCTCACCGATAGTAATTTCACGCTTTACGTTGACAAGCCATCTGCGACAACAACAACTAGTCAGGTGTTTATTGGCTTTACTGTTAATGCTCAAGGAACTGGCTCTGGACAAATCAATGCCAACGGAGCTTCGCAAGCGGCTTTTGGTTCTTTTTCTGATGCACGTTTAAAAGAAAACATCGTTGACCTAACTCCGCAATTAAGCAACTTAATGGCTTTGCGACCTGTGGAGTTTGATTACAAAGATGGCTCTGGTCATCAAACGGGTTTTGTCGCTCAAGAGATGCAACAGGTTTATTCTGATGCCGTTGGTGAGCAAAACGGCTACTTGACTGTCTCCGGTTACGGCAAAACAGAGGCCCGACTTATCAAGGCCATCCAAGAACAGCAAGCCCTTATCGAATCACTCACAACCCGCCTCACGGCACTGGAGCAAAAATGACTACCACTTGGACAATTACACAGACCGACTACCTTGTCGCTGATGGTTTCATCACCACAGCCCATTGGACTTGCACTTCCGTAGATGGTGAATACACAGCCTCTGCCTATTCCACTTGCAGCTTTGCGCTTGCAACCCCTGCCATCCCTTACGCAAGTGTGACTGAGCAAGA
>Ga0114978_10001453_pt1 | contig 19906 bp, 15 predicted proteins | sample S_140212_EF_Meta_FD_87027 | JGI IMG/M metagenome (GOLD analysis project Ga0114978, IMG submission 87027) | Freshwater microbial communities from Lake Simoncouche, Canada to study carbon cycling - S_140212_EF_MetaG | ecosystem: Environmental > Aquatic > Freshwater > Lake | place: Lake...
GAATTTTTGCTGCCGGAATGTGAAATCCTGTTCGAGCCGGACAATGGGGGGGTGGGGTCGCTGCGATCCCTCGTGATTCAGCGACCTGGAGCGATGGTGATTAAAAATCAACAGCTTCCACCTCCACTTCGGTCATTGAGAATTGAAGCTCATTTAAATCGCCTGGGCTCGCTGCGAGAACAAACTGTTCCGCCCAAGGGGGCGGTTTCCACGTCCAAACCGGCCGATACCGTGGAGGATTTGAAATGAGAAAACGAGCCCAGGCAAGGATTCAACGGGTTGTTACGCGGTCAGGGGCGGTCATGATCTTCGCCCTGATCGCCCTGCTGGTCACGTCGCTGATGATCGGGTCGTTGCTCAAAATTGCCGCGATGTCGCATCGTCAGCTAAAACGAGATGAATATCGGTTGCAGGCCAGTTTTCTCGCCGATGCAGCGTCTGAACGAGCCCTTGTTCGATTGAAAATCGATCCGGGATTCCTCGGTGATGAATGGCGGGTTCCTGCCGAGCAGCTGTCACCGGGAAAAACCGCAACCGTTCGTACTTCTGTTACTCCCGATCTCGTGAACCCAAACCGACAAATCATCGAGGTGATGGCGGAGTATCCCGTTGGACATCCCGACTTTGTGCGGATTACGCGCCAACTTCATTCCCACTGAACATTCACGATGCCGTTGAAATTAAACCTGTTAAACATGAGGAATTAGTGAACCATGCCCTACTTGAAGTCAAATCCTTCTCGACGCCAAACCAAACATCGTCGCGGTTTTACCTTGATTGAACTGCTGGTGGTGATCGCGATCATTGCCGTTTTAATCGCCTTGTTGCTTCCGGCGGTGCAGCAGGCACGTGAGGCGGCTCGAAGGACCCAATGCAAAAACAACGTGATGCAGATTGGACTGGCATTACACAATTACATGATGGCTTTCGAAGTCTTACCACCAGGAACCCAGAACCCCACGGGGCCAATCCAGTCGAAAGAGGGGGGTGGGTATCACATGAGCTGGATCACTCAAATTCTCCCTTATCTCGAACAACAGAATGTCTACAGTCACATCGATTTTAATCGCTCGGTTTATGATCCGGCGAATGCCCCCCCGCGTCAGCAGCGAATCGCGACGTTCATTTGTCCATCGGATCCTGGCAACGGGACCAATCCCGTCGCCGCGGTGACCAGCTATAGCGGCGTCCACAATGATTTCGAAACGCCGATTGATGTCAATCAGAATGGCGTGTTGTTTCTTAACAGTTCTGTCCGATACGAGCAGATTCGCGATGGCAGCTCGAATACGATTTTCGTGATGGAATGTCGATTAGCTTCGGGAAGCGATCTCGGCTGGATGTCGGGTACCCGCGCCTCGTTGCGGAATGCCGTGATTGCTGTCCCCAATTCGGTGGCCCCGATTTCTGACGCAGAAGATCAAGATCCGACAGGCGCGGGGGCGAGCGATGTCGCTCCGGTCTCAGTCACGTATCGTCTCCATGCAAACACCGCAGGAAATTTCAACGCGGGAAACTTGCGGCAGGAACTGGCCGATCTGGAATCAGGGCGCGAGTTTGTCGGGGGACCGAGTAGCTTTCATACCGGGGGAGGCCACTTCCTGATGGGGGATGGTTCGGTTCGGTTTATCAGCCAGAATATCGATCCCCTCACATTTCGAAATTTAGCCAATCGTGCTGATGGGGAAATGTTGAAAGACTTCTAAATCCTGGTTGATCACGAACCGGCCTCAATTCGCAGGTCGCAGCCGGACGGGAGTCTCTGGAATCTGTTCGATCAATTCATTCGGTTTCCCGGACTGCTTTTTGAGCGTGAACCCATCGTAAGGGGTTCCCGTGGCGGTCCGGGCCTGATAACGAAGTTGATCGCCGTCAATCGTGATGATTTGAAACAGTTGAGTCTCTTCGGCCACACGCTGAAATTCGGGCCTGGTTGGTTTTCCAATGTCATACATCTTGGGGCCGCTCACCGAGACCACATAGATGGTGCCGATTTCCCCTTGTGCGGCAACCCCGGTGGTGCTGTTGAGAAGGTGCGAGCGAGCGTAAGTATGGTCATGCCCCTGTAGCACCAGGTCGACGTGGAATCGGTCAAACAGGGGCTGCCAAGCCGCTCGCAATTCTTTGTTGTCCCGATTTTTCGCGCTCGAATAAATCGGATGATGAAACGTGATGATAGTCCAGTGAATCGATTCTGGCCGCGCAGCGAGTACCGCTTCCAGCCAGGGAACCTGCTCGAGGATTTTCTCGTTGGAATTGAGTGAGATGATCCGAGTTCCCTGGAAATCGACGTAATAGGTCGTTTCCTGCAAGTCAACGGGACCATTTGGCGGCAGGGCAAATTGCGGCTTCCAATGCGTGGAAAGGGTCGGAGTCAACGTCAATCCGACTTTGGAGTATTCGTGATTTCCTGGGGTAGCGATGCTGGGGGTCATTGCATTCAGCCATCCCCCCGCCTGATGCCATTCTCCCCATTCCGCATCGCTGTTCGTGTGATTGATCAAATCCCCCGCATGAAGCAAAAACCGAGCTTTGGGTGCGTCGGTAAACGCCTCGCGCACCACCCGAGACCAGTGTGATTTGATATCGTTCTGAGCATCTCCAAAATAGACAAACGTAAACGGCTCAGGTTGGTCACTGGCAGTGGTAAAGTGGAACCATTCACTCCAGTTCTGTCCATCACCGACGCGATAGGCGTATTTGGTTCGCGGGGTCAGCGCGGTGAATTCGACCGAATGATAATGCGCGTGCGACAGGTCGGAATCGAGTCGCGTGGTATGGGCTTTTAATTGCCGTGACACTTTTGCGAAACTGGAATTATCCGCCGCGACCGCAATCTCGGCCAATCCGACGGCAATCGTGGTGTCCGTTCGCCAGGTGACTGCCTGAGAACGAGTGGGATCACCGGTCCACGTCAGGATCAGGCGATCCGGCAGGGGTGATGGTGCATAGGCCTTGGCATCCTGGACTTTGACAGGAGGAGGCGTCCCGGAAGGATCCGTGCTGTCCACCGCATGGATTGCCGCACCGCAGCCGACAGACAGCATCATGAATAAGCAGCAAACAAACCCGTTGGTGACCCGTTTCATCGGGATGAAACTCCTTGTTCGAATAAGATCAATCCCGACCCAGAATACCAGAATCGTCTGGCTAGAATAGTGGCACAACCGGTGATGCCGCCAGCTGGCTGGCAGATCGCCAACTTCCCCTCCGCGAATCGGAGCGACACTGTGCCAACCCAAGTCAGAAAAGAGCGGATTGAGAAATCGAGGATCCTTTGAATTCACTCGACAAATTCTGCATTGAGACATGGGGAATCTCACGCGGGAGCTCGGGATGGTCTCGGGTGCAATTTCTGGAATCCGGATTCCGTTTGATGCAGAAACTCTGCTTTGCTTCGAGCAATTGAAGCGCGTGTCACTTCCCATGGCGACTGGAAAATGCGATATCTTTCCTTGACGCTGAGTTCGAGTTCATTCGAAAGGAATTCATTCTCAGCCAGACGAGCAAGGCAGGGGCGATTTTTCCGCTGAAGCGCAACGCAGAAAGGTCTGTGCGAAATCACGGAAAGTTCTGAATTGTTGGGGAAAAATAAGTCCGTCGGCGGGTTGCGAACGGTGTCCCATGTATCCCATGGCAATCGCACTCGATGGAAATCGCACCGGTGTGTCGTGAAACATTTGGGTAGTAGTGAGTCGGCCCTGATGGGCATGGATGGCTTTCATGACGGATCCGCATCAACCACGAGAAGTTGACTTGAAACGTGTCGCCGCAGAACTGCATCTGCGATCAGATCAGGTGTTGCATACCGTGCAATTGCTGGACGAGGGAAACACCGTCCCGTTTATTACGCGTTATCGCAAAGAGCGAACGGGCAATTTACATGAAGAGCAAATTCGGGCCATTCAAGAACGGGTGCTGTCACTGCGGCAGATGGCCGAACGGGCCTCGGATATTTTGCGACTGATCGATGCACAGGGGAAGTTGACACCGGAATTGAAGCTGGCGATTGAACAAGCCGACTCGCTCAAACGACTCGATGACCTCTATCTTCCCTTTCGCCCGAAGCGACGTTCTCGCGCTACGATGGCGAAGGAACGGGGGTTGGAACCGTTGGCCGAGGCGGTCTGGAATCAGTCGCTTTCCAGTTCGGAACTGAGTGCCGCCGCCGCGAAATACATTTCGCCCGAACAAGAGCTGGTCGATTCGACCAAAGTGCTGGAAGGGGTGGCCGATATCGTTGCGGAACGAATCGGGGATGACGCCAATCTGCGAGAACTCTGCCGCAAAGTCGCCAAGGAATCCGGCCGGCTTGCTTCGTTCGCGACGAAGGGTGCTGATCAGGCCCATCCCGAATTTCGGGATTATTTTGAATTTACCGAGCCGGTTTCCAAGATTCCTCCACATCGGATCCTGGCCCTCAATCGGGGAGAAGAGCTCAAGGCCATTCGCGTCAGTTTTCATTGGGACGATGAGCGAGCCACTCGAGTCACTTCAGACCATCTGGAAATCTCGCGACATCGCTGCGGAGAATTCATCATGACCTGCGCAACCGACGCGCTCGGACGGTTTATTCAACCGGCACTCGATCGAGAATTTCGCCGCGATCTGACCGAAAAAGCGGAACGGCATGCGATTTCGGTTTTTGCACAAAATCTGCGGAACCTGCTCTTGCAACCGCCACTTCATAGCCAGCGGGTGCTTGCCATTGATCCAGGATTTCGTACAGGGTGCAAACTCGCCGTACTCGACGAAGTCGGTGGCGTCGTCGTGATTGATGTCATGTATCTCTTATCGGATGAAAAGAAGCAAGAGGCCAAAACGAAACTGGCGACGTTGATTCGCGAGTACCGATGCCAGGTGATCGTCATTGGAAATGGAACCGCTTGTCGTGAGACCGAAGAACTGGTTGCGGACCTGATCGCTACCGAATGTCATGAAATTCAATACATCGTGGTCAATGAGGCAGGGGCGAGCATTTATTCGACCAGTGCGGTGGCACAGCAAGAGTTTCCGCAACTCGACGCGATTGCGCGCGGGACCATTTCGATTGGTCGTCGCTTGCAAGACCCTCTGAGCGAACTGGTCAAGATCGAGCCTCAGCATATCGGTGTGGGGATGTATCAGCACGATCTGAATATCAAACAGCTCAAAGAAGCGCTGGATCAGGTGGTCGAATCCTGTGTCAATTTTGTGGGTGTTGATCTCAATCGAGCCAGTTCATTGCTACTGTCGCACGTCTCGGGCTTTAACCAACTGTTGGCCAGACGGATCGTCGAGTACCGTGATAAACAGGGGTCCTTCACCAATCGTCTGCAATTAATGAATGTCCCCGGAATTGGCCCGGCGACCTTTACGCAGGCGGCGGGTTTCTTAAAGTTGGATGGCGATGAACCGTTCGATAACACCTGGATTCATCCGGAAAGTTATGAGATTGCCAGAAAACTGCTGGCACAATGTGCCATCTCACCCGAAGAGGTCCGCCCCTCGGCCGATCGCTCGATCTTGAAAGAGCGTTTAAGTGGTGTCATCGCAGCACGGTTGGCTGATGAACTCGGGTGCGGCATTCCCACGCTGGAAGACATTCTGGAAGACTTGCAACGACCGGGACGTGATCCTCGATCCGATCTACCAGCTCCCGTTTTTCGGCAGGGAATTTTGTCGCTCGGTGATATTGAAGTGGGCATGGAATTACAGGGGACCGTTTTAAACGTCGTCGATTTTGGTGCGTTTGTCGATGTCGGGCTGAAAGACTCGGCACTCGTTCACATCAGCCAGATGTCGACCCATTTTGTCCGTTCACCACACGATGTGCTTTCGCTTGGCGACGTCATCAAAGTTTGGGTTCTTAGCGTCGATCGTGATCGAAAACGGATTGGACTCACGATGATCCCACCGGGAGCGTCGGTCGCTCCCCCGGCAGGTTCAGCCGCTTTACCGCGCAGCCCATCAGAACCGCGTAGCAAATCAGAGCATCGCCCCCCATCGTCATCGCCACCCAAAGCGAAATCGGTTGAATCCAAACCGAACCGAACCGGGACAATGAAGGGCTTTGATGAGCTCAAGCAACAATGGCAGAAAAAAAAGGATTGAGCGATGTTCAGCGGAGACGCGAAAAAGGACTAAAGCATCGCCAATCGAGGCAGAATCCTTATGGTAAACCATTGAGCTTTCTGAGTACCCATTCCCCCATCAGCAGCGAAAGTAGTATCATCAACCAGGGCCAGCGATCCCATAAGGCGACTTCCTGGTTTGCTACCGTTGTCGCTTCGAACTGACGAAACATACCCGGAAGATTTCGAACTTCATCCGGGAGAATTAATCGCCCTCCACTCGCTTCCGCAATTTTTTCGAGCAGCTCTCGATTAACGCTCAGATCACTCATCTCCAAACTTGTCCGGTCTTGAACCAGTAAAGAAGTCACGATCGGTTTCTCGCCGAGATCCGCCTGGTTGGCCTGTAATCGAATCTGGTATTCGCCTGCGGCCAGTGCGGCAATTCGCCCCTCGTGTTGCAACACTTGTCCCTCAACCGGCAACAGATTCACGGTTGTCACCAGGCGATCCATTTGGCCTTCGCGGAGAAAGACTTCGGCGCGGGGTTTGATCTGCGGATATTTTGCCAGAAACGGCGGTGTCCATCGCGCACGGACGGAAATCGGCTGGCCCGCCTCAACATTTTCCTGATCGATTCCGAACCGAACGAAATCGTTTCCTGCCGACAGTTTATGAGCGGCAGCCCAGCGTGCCAACTGTGCCCAGAATCGGTGGTGATATTGGTCACCTACTCGATATCGCCAGCGCCAGGTTCCATCGATCCCCAGCCAGACAACCTGTCCGGAACCAAGATACTGATGCACGATGACGCCCCATTTGCGATCTGCCGCCAGACCCTGAACCTGGCCTGCGGGAAGGGTTGTCGTTGCCCAGACCGTGGCACCCGGTTTTGCATCTCCTAACATTGCCCACATTTGTCCGGGGAGTCCTTTCCAAATCCCGATATTCTCGGGAAGCTCTGTGGAAAATTGGAGCATGGGCAGTGTTTGCCCCTCGACAGTCAACTGCAGTGGCAAACCCCGCCCGCGGGGGGACGCTGCCTGAGTCTGGTCGGCGAGTTGAAACGGAATCAGTTTATTGACGGGAAGCAGTTGATTCAGTGCCGCCGAGTGATGTCCGAGCGGAAAATTTCGTTGACCAGCAGACAGGACGAGTGTCCCTCCTTCAGAGACATATTTCAAAAGCTGCTGCCAGTGCTCCTCGGTGATCTGCTCAGGTGAAACGTCCCCGATCACAATCAGGTCTTGGTCAAAGCCAGCGTTTTTAACAAGTTCCGCATTGACCGGTGAAAGTGGTAATTGCCGAGGAAAGAACGGTTGAGGCAGCACCCTCAGGTGAGGCTGTTCAAACAGAACGTGGTCGAAATCGATGCGTGTATCACGACTAAAAGCGGCATCCAGATAGCGGAACTCCCAGCGGGCTTCAGCCTCAATCAGCAGTACTTTGGCGCGGTCGTCAACGACCTGAAACGAAAATGCCCGCAGGTTGTTGTCCCCGCGTGATTCTCCCTCCTGGAAAGGGATTCGGACCTGGTAACTCTGCCGTCCGAGGACCTCGGTCGCCAGGGTGAATTCAATGGCCACGTGACTTCCGCTACATAAGACCGACTTTCGGATCGGCGGTGCATCCGGATTTTCGTCCGAAATCAGCTCGAGATCAATCGTTTTCCCTTCAAACCCCGCCGTTCCGACAGTCACTTTGAGTTGGGGATGATCTCCCTTGTATACCGAATGCGGATGCTCAACCAGCAGAATCGAGAGATCCCGAGGGCGATAACTCGATCCGATCAAAACAGGATAGACCGGCGAATTCGTCATTTTCAGCGAAGCGGCAATTTGTGAGAGATTCTGGTTTGCCTGATCCCGTCCATCCGTCAGCAGGATTGTGCCGACAACGTTCCCCTCAGAATTGCTGGCCGGTTGCAGTCCCATCGCCAGATCCGTCATGCCTGTCGACAGGCTGACCGGCGGGGACTTAATCGTGTTGGCAAGTGATTCACGATCGATCGCGGTCCACTTTCCGGCAAAAACGAAAAGATCCACGCGATGAGATTGACTCAAACGATCCAGCAAAGGATCTTTCGTCGCAACGAGCAGTCGACGAGCAATTTCGCTGCGGCGCAATTTGTCGATTTCACCGAACAGCGATTGCAAGAGCTCTTTGCGTGACTGGGCGAGTCCCCCTTGTTGGGATTCATCGGCGTCGACCCACTCTGGTTCTCGTTGCGTCTCGAATGCTTTTTGCCATTGATTCAACCGTTCTTCCGTCGCCGCAGTTCCAATAAACTCCAAACCACGTACGACACGCAGTTTTTCTGCCAGACTGGCCTGTTCGTCAGTCGTCGCCATGCTGTCCGACAAGTCGATTCCAACAAGAATTCGCCCGGTCTGCTTTTGTTCCAGCGTTGATTGGAGGGTTGGCTGCATGAGCATCAAGAGAATGACGGCCAGTGCCGCGATACGCAGCAGCAGCAGTTTGTACCCCAGGGACTTCGAAATCAGTTGCCGCTCATAGCCGGAAAGAAGAACCACCAGCAAGAGAGCCAAAACGACGGCAACCAGATGAAATACGAGAATGGCGCTCGAATGCGTTCCCTGAAAGACAAGTTGTCGTAGATGCGGCGGCATGAGTTGGCGTCTTCAAGCGGATTGCAACTGGCGAATCAGAGTTCTAATATACGGGTTCTTATACCATGAACTGCATCCACAGTCCCCTTTTCAGCCTCATCAACCAAACAAAAGCAAAGCCCTGCAGCGACAAACGACAATTTGGGCGGGTCACAAACAGTCAAGTTAAACGGGTACTATGGGATTCTGTTTCGGTGAAAATGAAAACGGCGGATGGAATTGTCCTTGAAAGAGAGGGGTCGATGCTTCAAGTCAAATCATGTGGCGTCATCATTTTCCGTCGAACACCAGAACTCTCGTTCCTCTTGATGAAACATTCTCACCGGTACGATCTCCCCAAAGGTCACATGGAGCCGGGGGAAACGGAACTGGAAACCGCGCTACGCGAAATGTGGGAGGAAACCGGAATTCCGCGGGACGCGGTGAAAATGGATCCCGATTTTCGCTACGAAGAACGATACTTCCCGGTCGAACCCCGTTTCGGTACTGAGCGAGTTGAAAAGACTCTCGTCATGTTCCTGGGCTGGATCTCGCAGAATTTTCCGATCGCGGTCACCGAACACGCCGGTTACGAATGGAAACGCTGGCACCCACCGCATGATATCCAGCGATTCACCATCAACCCATTGCTCTCGGCATTACTCGTCCACTTTGAAACCCATACGCTTCCCAACGACTGATGTCTGCTCTTCCCCATGGCAGCATTTCGTGACCGCGCGGAGTGGGGGTATCACCCAAAACCGCCCCATTTTCGACTTTCAACCTCTTGCGATCTTCCTCTTCTCAGAGACCGTTCCCATGACGCGATTTCGTTTGTTGTTGCTTGGCATCTGCTCGTTATTCCTCTTTCCCATGACGACGCAGGCTTGGAATGATGCCGGACACATGACGATCGCCAGAATTGCCTGGGATTTTCTGTCAACGGACGAGCGTGCCTCGATCAATTCGATTCTGAGACAACATCCACACCTCGATTCGTTACTGCGGCAGGGACAACCCGAAGAGATTCCAGCGGAGGAATGGGTTTTTCTACGCTCGGCCGTCTGGGCCGATTACGTTCGCCCCCCGAAATCCTTTCCCCGAGAAGAGATTGCAAACCATCCACTGCACAAATATCACCGTGGCAACTGGCACTATATCAATTTTGCCTACGAGCCCCGGACCGCCAAGTCCGGGATGCCAGAGAAACCGCTGCCAGAAGAGACAAATCTCCTGAAGCAACTCGATTTGACGATGAGAATTCTTAATCGAGAAACGAAGGAAGACCCGGGGCGAATTTCCGGACTGACTGATGAACAAAATCGGGCGGTGCGGATGACCTGGTTGTTTCATCTGTTGGGTGACCTGCACCAACCGCTCCATACCATCGCCTTGATTGAGCCGCAATCCTTCCCTGATCCACCGCACTCGGATCAGGGAGGGAATAAGCTCGCGATCCGAGCCAGCGAAACGGCGATGCCCAAAAATTTGCATTGGTTATGGGACGAAATGTTCTCCACGGAATCTCAGTTTCAACAGATCTGTCATAATGCAGAACGTCTGACGCATGACCCGGCACTTCGGCCTGACCAGTTGCCGGAACTGGGCCAAAACCTGACTTTTGAAGCGTGGGCCGCCGAAAGTTATGAGGGAGCAATCACACATGCATACCAGAACGGTCAGCTGAAACGAGTACTCTGGGACGATCTCAATCAGGGGAGAATTCGTGACACAGACGTTCCGACACTCGAAGCCAGTGCCTGGAAAACCTCACGAGAGTATGCCCAGCGCAGGGTGCTGGTTGCCGGTCATCGTCTGGCGCAAAAACTCCGAGAAATAGCCAAGAAATAACTCGAAATCAGTGTGTCAAGCTTAGCTCAGTCACCACCGATGTTGGCGTGAATTGCAGTGACGTCATTGTACTCGCATCTTCCATGCTGATCATCCCCTCTGCCACCTTTTGAAGTGCGTCCTTTTGTAAGGTGCAGGTGTCATATTCCTGAATCAGTTGACGCAATTCCTCTTCGGATCTGCCCGCTTCGATCGCATGCACGATTCCATCATCCGAGGTGATGAGCTCAAACAGGCCAATGCGATCAAAGTATCCCGTCCCGTGGCAATGCGTGCATCCCACGGGATGGCGAATCGATGCGGGGACAGGAAGTTTAAGTTCCCGAAAAATGGCCGCATCCTGCTCGTTGGGAGCCTCGGCTCGACTGCATTCCGGGCAGAGTCGACGAACCAAACGTTGCGAGATGATTCCGGCAAGATTTCCTGCGAGCGACCGGTTATCGATATGTAAATCACGCAGCGCGGTCACGGTCGAGGCGACATCGCGTGTATGCAGACTGCTAAAGACATATTTGCCAGAACTGGCGGCACGCATCGCCGTTTCCGCCGCTTCCGCGTCCCGGATTTCCCCGACGAGTACCACATCCGGGTCCAGACGCAACAGGATTCGTAATCCGCTGGTCATGGTGATTCCATGCTTCAGATCAACCGGCAGTTGTCGGAACGTGGGAATGTCGAATTCAACGGGGTCTTCAATCGTAACAATGTTTCGCGTCCCATCGTCCATGGCAGATAACAGCGAATATAATGTCGTCGTCTTGCCAGAACCTGTCGGCCCGGTAACGAGCACCACCCCCTCGCCATGCCGCAGCATCTTTTCGATTCGGTGATAGGCCTCCGTTGTCAGGCCAAGTTGCTGCATCGGTCGCATGAGCCGCAAACGACTTAAAATCCGCAAGGAAACCGCCTCGCCATCAATTACGGGAACCGTCGTGATGCGGACTTCCAGGTCATGTAAGGCTTCGGGCAAGGTCAATCGACCCTCTTTCGGATGGAAGGGGTCTGAAATATCCAGGTTCGCGGTGATCTTCAGCTGTGTGATCAGGGTTCGCCCAACTTCCTTACTCAATCGACAATAGTTTGAGATCTTGCCGTCAATTCGAAATCGGACATTGTACTCTTCTCCCATCGGGTCGATATGAACATCGCTGGCCCGCGCTCCCTGCGCGCGTAATACCAAGGTGATCGTCGGATTGTCCCGGAACTCGGCCTGCAGTCGCGTCCCCTCTTCATCCGAAAGCGTCGGAACAAGAATATTGACCATATTGTTGATTCCCAAAACGTAGACGAGATCACAAAAGGAGCCCCGGTGAAACTCAAGCCGATACCTGATTGTCACCGGTTTCGTCGATACTGTTCCAAGGTGGAATCCCCGCGCAATGTCTTATTCGACGCAACATTTCGCCGGAATCTGAGCCAATCCGGTGCTGATTACGAGGCCTCTTCGTTGACGAGAAACTGATGCCCTTTAGGATGCACGGTCAACACGGGGCACAGCGAAATCCTCACCAACTTCTCGGCAACGGAACCGATCAACAAACGTGAAAGACCGGTATGTCCATGTGTGCCGACAACCAGCAAATCGATTTCCTGTTCTTTGGCATAACTCAGGATTTCATCGACCGCTAAACCCATGACGGTGCTGTGGACGACGACATGTTGCTGAGACCAGGCAGAATCCACCTCTTTTGCCAAACGCTGATTTGCGGCTCCGATCTGAAGCTCGGTTTCACTTTGCGGTAACGCATATGGAAAGGCGGCATCAGGATAAGGAATCAACGGAGGAATGACATGGAGCAAATGAAGTTCTGCACCAAATTTTTCCGCCAAAGCCATGGCATAAAGTTGCGCCTCTTTCGCAGGCTCGCTGAAATCCGTGGGAAAAAGAATACGCTTGATAGAAATGATCATGAAATTAAGCCTTGGCCAGAGGGAAAACGAAGAAACACGCCAAAATGATAACCCATTCGACTCAGAATCAGGTACTCAACGTGGCATCGACCGCACCAATTGCAGTCGTGGAGGAAATGAATGACGAGACTGGCTGACGTAAAATCAAGACCGGGCAATGAGCTTGCCTCAGAATCCCTTCTGCGACACTGCCATGCAACTGCAGGTGAAAGCGGCTTTGCTGATGCGATGCAATGACAATCAAATCCGCTTTTTCTTCATGGGCGATATTCAGAATGGCTGCCACCGAATACCCATACGTAATGCGAAACGAAACCGGTAAATCCCCGGCAACAGCCTTCATCTTCACGATTTTTTCGCGACAACAACGAATCATCGGAGACGATTCATCGATCGAATCATCGGTGGCCGCGTCAGCGGGACGACATTCCGCGGGAAGGATATGGGCAATCACCAGCGATGCAAATTGATCTCGAGCAATGCTGCAAGCCAACGAAAACGCCTGTTCTGACTCTTCGGTAAAATCAGTCGGGTGTAAAATCACATCAAACGAGCTCACGGCCATCTCCTTGGACAAACCCACCGCGAAACGGACCCGTTCTCGCGATGATTTCAGCCCCCTCACATTAAGGGGGACCTCGAATCACCTCCGCGAAACATTCAATGGACAGGGGCACATGCAGAAATCCTTTTCCGCTTCTGCATGTCCCCTCACCGACCGGCGTCGATTAGGCAAGGTCGACCCAAATCAAACCCTGTGTTGTCCGGCTTGTTGATTCATCTCCACCATGCAGCATAGCGCGTGCCATACGTGTCCATTTCGGTTTTTTTCAGTATCCACGCAGGCGGCAAGCGGCACAGCGTCTGCCACGGTGGTCGGTTTTATGCCATCTGGTTAAATTTCGCTCCGTCTGAACTCCGTCGAAAAATCCCTATCGAAAAACAGACAAGAGGCCGAGTCCTTCTGTGTCGAGTCCTTCTGTGTTGTCCCGGAAATCGGAAACTGCGGATCAAATCGGCTGGGAAATCAATTGGCCTCATCCAGTCCGAGCTTTTTACGCCCCTCGTTGCTCAAACGATTGGAACTCCAGCCAGGACTCCAAGTCTGTTCCACCACAACTTGCTTCACTCCAGGGATTTTTAATAGCCGTTCGCGCACCGGAAGTGACAGCGTCGGATGTACCGAAATTGATCCGTCGATGAAGTAACCGAGCAACGGGCGACCTCGATGTGGCATGGCCATGATGACCGTCACGACAGGACCACGAACTCGTAAATCATAGACCAAACCCAGATCCACCACGTCGATATCCGCGGTGTAAAGTTGAGCATCCTTACAGTCACGCAAGGCGTTCCACAGGATTTGTTTCGAGGGAGTGCAGTCGCCCGCTTCACCCCGTCGGGCGAGACGATTCGTCGAATTCTCTTTCACTCGTGGCGGCGTCACAACAGAAACGGCTTCAGATTTTATTCCCTTTCCGCCGGACAAGACCAGAGGATGAACCAGGCGATTCCGCAAGGTCTCGATCTGGGCAGCTCCCTCGGTGGGAGTAAACGGAATCGACAGGTAAGCATTTTTTTGCGTCAGCGCCGCTCCGGCTGGCACCGTCGTGACCGGCAGCGGATACCGGCTCCAGACGCTGCCGTGCCACCGGTAAAACATTTGTGGAGCTCCCGAGTGCTTCAGTTCCGGCAGCCCCTCGGCCTGATGCTCTAAAAAGAGGGCCATGAACGAGTCATGACTCTCTTTGTGAAAGAAACCAACACCCCACAGATCCTGTTGCGCTGCAGGAGGCACGTCGCCGATTTGTAATTTGCCATCGCGCCCCATCCAAAGCGGATCCGTAAACGATTGACCGGAAAAGACCCATTCATCATCACGCAGGGCCGCCGCTTCAAAGTTTTGGATCGCCTTCATGGACCCCAATTTATGGAACCACGGCAGACCGCAATAGAAACGATACTCAACCGAAATCTGTAATCGTGCGGGTGTGTCAATCGGATGGATGGGAGATCGCGGAAAGCCCCACCTGCGAATGATCGTGCAGAGCGGGCCTCGAATCACCTCGTAATCAGGGCAGTTCTCCCACAAAGAAATCCGTAACTTTTGGAAATTCCCCTGATCGACGTAGTCGTGAGCCCAATCGATCCCTGGTGGCTCGCCATGTCCCTGCCCCCCGGAAAAGAGCTCAAGCCCGTGTTCTCGACGTAATGTCAGGCGTTCCAGTTGTCCTGTCTGCCGCGAGAGTGTCGCTTTGAAGTACGAGTTGGCAATGTCCAGCCCGAAACCTTCACCTTGGGTCGTCAGATCCGAAGGGTATTCCGGCAACTCGGCATCAGAGTTTCCATAGAACACCAGATAACCCTGTTGCTGATGCAGCTGACATTCGGCCATCCAGAGAATTTTGCAGAACCGCTCGGCTCCCCGTCGCACCTCGTGGTAGACCTGCGAGGGGACTTCGATCAGACCTCCTTCACTGATTCGCGCCACGCGGACTTCCCGAGCCAGCGATGTCACCTGTTCGGCCGGAAAACTCAGCAATACCTCGACCGGTTCAAAGGATCGCGATTCTCCCGCCGTTTCCGCAACCGAAATCTGTTTCACGTATTTCCAGCCCTGGCCCCATTGTTGCCAGGCGGGATCAAGCGAACTGACCAATTGGAATTGCGCACTGGCGAGCAGCGACTTCCCCGGACTGGCGGATTCCGCTTGCGTCTGAATCGCGGTGTCCCGGAGCGAATGCGTCAGGGAACGAACCAAATCGTAATCCCCGTTTTTCCAGGCCGCTTCAAGCAGTTTCATTTTGATCTCGAAGGAATCGGTGCGAACCGCAGCGGGTGGCGCTCCCCGCAATTCGTTCGAAGTCCCCGTCAAACAGAAGCTGACTGCGAGAAAACAAAGGACCGATCTAATTGAACCAAACTGCATGTGTCCCCCTGTTCATCCCCTTGTTCAGGGTGAGTGAATCGTGGTTGCCCGTTGCTGAAAATACCCGAACGTTGTTGAATCGCACGAGTGGACCTGTTCGGGATAGCGGATTGGGGCCTTCCTTGCAACCATGCAGAAAAGGGGATGTGTTGGATTGGTCACGACGGACCCTCACTGGTAGACTGAGTGGGCGAATAGCGATACGGAAGCGAATCGATCCGATAACGAGAGTGAGTAAAACCCGCTTGCCACCTTTTTCGATCAATTTGTTCCGTCCGCCTCGGGTCCGGCGAAGAAGTTTCACGTGATACGGAGTTTTCTCGGCATGCTCAATTCTCAATCCACGACGACGCGTCGAACGTTCCTCGGAACCACCGCTTCACTGGCCATCGCAGCCACCGGGGGTGCCCCACTGTTCCTTCCCAACCAAAGTCTGGGTCAGGTTGGTCCCAATGATCAGATTCGGGTCGGAGCAATTGGTGTCGGTGGACGAGCTTCACTGTTACTCCAGCAACTTCCCGAGTCGGCCAAAATCGTCGCCTTGTGTGATTGCAATCTTCCCCGTGCAGAAGCATTCAAAGCCAAGACCAAAGAGTCCTGGCCGGTCTATCAGGACTACCGCCAGCTGCTCGACCGCAAGGATATTGATGCGGTCATCGTCGCCACCGGCGAATTTCAACGTGTCCTTCCCTGTATTCACGCCTGTCAGGCCGGAAAAGATGTTTATGCGGAAAAGCCGCTGACTTTATACGTGAATGAAGGACGCGCTCTCGTGAATGCCGTTCGTAAGTACGACCGTGTGCTGCAAGTCGGTTCACAACAGCGGTCCATGGCGATGAACCGTGTGGCCTGTGAATTGGTTCGCAATGGCGGACTCGGAAAAATTCTGCAGGTTCAGGCAATCAATTACGGTGGTGCCGAAGCCTCCCCCGCGAACCCGTTCCCCGACGCAAAGGTCCCCGCAGGTCTCGATTGGAACCTGTGGCTGAACCAGGCGGCATCCCGACCCTTTCACCCGGATTGGATGGGCTGGATGCGCTGGAAAGATTTTGCCGGTGGCGAAATGACCAACTGGGGCGCCCATGGCGTCGATCAGATCCAATGGGCTCTTGGAATGGATGACACCGGTCCCGTCGAAATCAAACCACTCAGCCCAGGTCCGAATGGACAGGTCATGATGCGTTATGCGAATGGGGTCGAAGTTCATTATGTGCTGGAATCGGGACGCGGGCCGATGGGAGGGGCCGTCTTCATTGGTGAAAAGGGGAAGCTGGAAATCAACCGTAACAAGTTTTCCTCAAACCCCCCCGAGATCGCCGAGCAACTTCGCAAACAGGTGGATTTCGTGGAAGAAGAGCGAAAGTGGAGCGACAGTTTGGCGTTGTGGCAGGCGCGCTGGCACATGCAAGACTGGCTCGATTGTATCCGCTCGCGCAAACGACCTGTCGCCGATGTCGAAATCGGGCATCGCTCGGTCAGTGTCTGTCACCTGGCCAATATCGCGCGGGCTGCAGGGCGTCCCCTGCGCTGGAACCCGGAAAAAGAGCAGTTCGTCGACGACGAAAAAGCCAACGGCTACCTCGATCGCCCCCGGCGATCCGGGTTCGAATTGCCGACACTTTGATCATTTTCAGCAGGGACTGAGCAGAACCGCTGGGATTTCAGCACGTTTCCGAGTAAAATTCCAAGCGCAAGATTTACGGATATTTCAGGAGAGATCGATCGTGGGGATTCGCAATTTGAGCTGGTTGCCCGTCTGTTTATGGGCCGTGATGGGTGCCTCATCCGCTTTATCGACACCCAACGTGTGGGGAGCAGACCCCTCGACCCCGTTCGAGCTGGTCGACGGTGACCGCGTGGTGCTGTTGGGGGGAACATTTATCGAGCGGGATGGGCAGTTCGGCTATCTGGAAACGGCACTCACCACCGCCTGGCCAGACCGAAAGTTAACGTTTCGGAATCTGGGATGGAGTGGTGATACAGTCTGGGCAGAAAGTCGAGGAATCTTCGACCCGGCACAAGTCGGTTACAATCGCATGCTCGAATTGGTCAAAGAATTAAAACCGACCCTGATCATCCTGGCATATGGACAAAATGAATCGTTTGCCGGAGAAGCGGGGATCGGTAAATTTGTCACCCAATACGACAAACTCTGTGATGATCTGGTCGCCACAGGGGCTCGATTGGCATTTATGACCCCTCCCAAATTTGAGCGACCGCCAACACCACTTCCCGATGCAAGTCGACATAACGGCTCGCTGGCCAAGTATTCTGCGGCCATCGCAGAACTGGCGACGCGTCGACGGGCTCCGCTGATCAATCTCTTCCAATTATCGTCTGCGTCTTCAAACTGGACCGAGAATGGCCTGCATTTTGGTGAACGGGGCTACGCGGGGCTCGTCACCGCACTGCAAGCACAGGAACACTGGAAAAGCCTCCCCGTGAATGACCCCAAAGGGGCGGCGGTACGGCATAAAGTGGTCGAAAAAAACATGCAGTTTTTTCACCGGTGGCGTCCGCAGAACATTACGTACCTGACCGGATTTCGTAAGCATGAGCAAGGGAACAACGCGGTCGAAATTGCCCAGTTCGATCCCCTGGTTGTGGATGTCGAACGGGAAATCGCGGAACTGTTGCGTAAATAACCTGACAAGGATTGCCTCCTCATGCGTACTCATCTCGTCGTCCCGACTTTTTTGATGGTGATCGTGATCGGGTTGGTATCAGGTTGTGGTCCGGGTGGCAGCCAGCGACCACCCCGCCCCACCCGTCCCGAATCCGAAACCAACGAGAGCAATGCGGCGGTCAAACCCCCCGCAGCTGCAGTCATTACTGGCGACAACCCCCATTCCGTCACCCCGGATACGAGTTCCGATTCCCCGAATGCGAAAGTCCATGATGTCGCGCTGGTGGACGCAACCTGGCCGGAACTCCTCGCGCTGGTCGAGCAGCATCCGGGGAAGATCATCGTGGTGGATATCTGGTCAACCGCCTGTGAACCCTGCATGAAAGAATTCCCCTCCCTGATTGAACTGCAACAGCGATTTCCCGATGACGTGGTCGGGATTTCCTTCGACGTCGATTATGCCGGGATGAAAAATAAGCCCCCCGCTTATTACCGTGAACGGGTGCTGGCGTTCCTTGGTTCCCAGCAGGAAAACCAGGTACTGCATCGCATGTGTACCGAGCCCGCCGAAGAATTTTTCAACAGCATTCAGCTCGATTCGATCCCGGCGGTCTTTGTGTACGGACGGGATGGAAAATTGTTGAAGCGGTTTGAGGGATCCAGCGGCGAATCCGCAGGGGTCTCGTACGAAAAGCAGGTCATCCCCTTCGTTGGCAATCAGGTCAAGGCACGTTGACGAATACGGTTTCCTTCGCAGCAGTCAGCGGGCGTCGTCATGCAATTCTTGTTAACAATGTTACGAAAGTGACCCCCGATGGCCTCCCCATTCAACCGGTCTGCAACAATTCACCACCGACGATTGGCAATCCTCGTCGGCGCGATCTGTTCTCTCGGAATGTTCGCGTGGCCATTGATCTCGTCTGCCCAAGAGATGCCCCCCGTCCAAACCTTCACGGCCAAGGATGGGCTCTCTCCTGCGGAAGAGTCCTCGCAGGATGCCCAGGAATGCCTGCAAGGGCTGTTGTGGAAACCGGGGCCGTTCGATGTGACGCTCCAGCCGAATTCTCATCCCCTGGATCCGGCCATCGTCCGCTTTGCTTCTCCACGGCCAAGTGGTGTCAAAGTCAACGACCTGGTCGCACTCGAATGGTATTCGGCCAAAAACGACGCGGATGAAGTGATTGACGCTCCGGCCATCGTGGTCGTGCATGAATCGGGATCGCGGATGGAAGTGGGGCGATTGATCGCGAAAGCACTGCATGCTCAGGGGCTGCATGCGTTTCTGATTCATTTGCCGACGTACGGTTTGCGTCGCCCCGAGCAGGCAAATCCCAACGCGGAATTGATCGATGTCGTGATGAAGCAAGGTATCGCCGACGCCCGCCGAGCTCGTGATGCGGTGGCCGTCCTGCCGCATGTGGATGCCCGTTCGATCAGTATTCAGGGGACGAGCCTGGGTGGTTTTGTCACTGCCACCGCTGCAGGGCTTGATCGCGGTTTTGCCACCGTTCACATCATGGTTGCGGGGGGCAACTTGTACAATGTGGTGGCCAACGGAAATCGGGAAGCGGGAAAAATGCGGGAAGATCTGGCCAAGGCCGGCTTTACCGGAGACAAACTCAAGCAATTGTTTGCGGGGATCGAACCCTTAAGGTTGGCTCATCGGTATGATCGAAAAAACACGTGGCTCTACACCGCCAATCGTGATCAGGTCATCCCACCCAAGCATGCGACCGAATTACGGATTGCGGCGGGGCTTCACGAAGACCACGAAATGATCCTGCTCGCCGATCATTATTCGGGGATCATCTATGTCCCCATCATCGTGGCTGACATCGCGAAGAAGATTCGTCAGGAACTCGAATCACGCAACCACCCCGCCCCGTGATCCGCCACCCGGAAAAAATCGCAAACGGGGACTGGCTCC
>Ga0114978_10001454_pt1 | contig 19904 bp, 15 predicted proteins | sample S_140212_EF_Meta_FD_87027 | JGI IMG/M metagenome (GOLD analysis project Ga0114978, IMG submission 87027) | Freshwater microbial communities from Lake Simoncouche, Canada to study carbon cycling - S_140212_EF_MetaG | ecosystem: Environmental > Aquatic > Freshwater > Lake | place: Lake...
ATCGCGTCCCCTGATCGAGTCCATTTCAGAGGTTGTATTTGCCCCGATTCGGTGGAGCTCTTTCGTTCGAGGCGTTATGTTTGGAACGGTTCTTCCGATCACTTTCTGAGGCCTCATTATGAAACGCGTTGCGATCGCAGTTTGTCTTTGTCTCTGGGCTGGCCGTACACTTCTCGCCGGAGCAGCCGATGGCCGGCTGGATATCTACTTTGTGGATGTCGAGGGAGGAGCCGCCACCGTCATCGTATCGCCCGCAGGAGAGTCGATACTGATTGACTCGGGCTATCCGGATAATGGTGGTCGTGATCGCGACCGAATTCTGAGTGTCCTCGCGGATGTGGCCAAGCTGGATCATCTCGATCATGCCGTCGTCTCGCACTGGCATCTGGATCATTTTGGCAATCACGCTGCGATCGCAGCCAAATTTAAAGTCGCGAATTTCTGGGATCGAGGGATTCCGGAACTGCTGCAGGAAGATCCTGGTTTTGTTGATCGCGTCGCTCCTTACCGGGCCGCAAGCCAGAATCGGTCGAAAACACTGAAAGCGGGTGACCTGTTGCCGGTCAAGTCGGGTGGCACCCCGCTGAAGGTGCAAGTGGTCACGGCGAGTGGCGATGTCATCCCCAATCGAGGGGAACCGAATCCGTTCGCCAGCGAGCATCAGCCTCAGGCCGAAGATACCTCGGACAACGCAAAAAGTATTAGTCTTTTGCTGTCATTTGGGCGTTTTCGGTTCCTCTGCTGTGGTGATCTCACCTGGAACACCGAAGCGAAGTTAATGACGCCCAACAACCCGCTGGGACAAATTGACCTCTTCATGGCCACGCACCATGGACTGAGTGTCAGTAATAATCCGGTGATGGTCCTTCCCCTCGACCCACGTGTTTGCGTCAGTTGTAATGGACCGACGAAGGGAGCCGATCCCGAAACGATTGCGACCTTCCGCCGCGTGAAGTCCCTTCAAGCGATGTATCAATTGCATCGGAATGTCCGCCTCGACGAGGCTGGGCAGGCACCGGTTGACCACATTGCCAATCTGGCCGAGACAGCTAACTGCAAGGGGACCTGGATCAAATCGTCCGTGGCCAAGGATGGTCAAAGTTATACCGTGCAAGTCGGGGCTGCCGGTCCGCTACGAACATTTACCACACGATAGTCGTGCGGATTCTGCCTGTTCTGGAAGGTTTTGTGCGATTGTGATGGATGTCCCCCGTTTGCTGGCCGAGTCCTGCCTGAGTCGCGCCGATTGGCTCGACCAGATCGATTCGACGAATGATCATGCCCTGCTTTTGGCGAATCAACCCGAGATTGAATCTCCCTGGTTGATTGGCGCCGAACAGCAAACGGCGGGGCGTGGCCGGGGTGCCAACCGCTGGTGGGGTGCCGAGGGGTCACTGCTATTTTCCCTGCTGATTGACATGCCGAAAATGGGGCTGGTCTCTGCCGACTGGCCCCGTTTCTCGCTCATCACCGGCTTGGCCGTGGCGGAAACTCTCTCATCCGTGGTTTCCTCGGCGGTTGTTGGGTTGAAGTGGCCGAACGATGTCTGGCTGGGCCGCCGTAAAGTCTGTGGAATTCTGATCGAGCAGTCGGATCGATTTCCCGAGCGACTGGTGATTGGTGTCGGCCTGAATGTCAATAATTCCTTTCACGACGCTCCGGATGATCAGCAACGGATTGCCACGTCGATGGCGGATGCCAGCGGCGGAAATGTTTTTTCCCGCACCGATGTCCTGATCGAATTTCTCAACCAGTGGCGATTGCTGTCGCAGTACCTCGCCGAAGAGAAAATTGATCTGGTTGAGCGGTGGTCGCGAAAGTGTGTGCTGACGGGAAATCCGGTGACGCTGACCAGCGGTCGAAACGAGACGACAGGGGTCTGTGTCGGGATTGATGGTGACGGAGCGCTGCTGCTGCGTACTGCATTCGCAGTCGAACGGCATTATGCCGGGACCGTTCGGTTGCGCGACTAATTCTTTTGTGAATTGACGAGATCCATTCGTTTGCCTGGATTGCAGATCGGTTTTACGAATTCGTTACCGAACCTGTCTCCACTGATTGGATTCCGGAAATCGGTCTTCGAACGAAAAACTGACCCCACCTTTTTGATTGGAAAAACTCCAGATCGTCGCCACCAGAATTGCTGCCAGCATCGCAGCAAAGGTGATTTTGACCCAGCTGTAAGGGCGTTGGCCGGACACCTCGCCCGTCGCGGCGTTCATCATCACCTGGTAAGTCTTGTTTTGGTAGCGATAAGCCAATAGCCAGACCGGGAGTAGGATGTGTTTAAAGGTGACGGCAGAGTAATTGGTCTGCTGTGAATCGACCTGCTGCACATCACCACCAATCCGCTGCCGAACATCCATCGAAAGAGCGGCCTCCATTCGCTGCCGCGCACCGCGAAAACCGTCTTCCAGCTCAACGTCATAAGTGCGAGAAAAGAAGCCTGCCAGAACTTCCGGGGTAAATGACATCAGTTGATCCAGCGGCCAGGGCTCAAGGGCCTCGACCAGATCCAGGTGTTGTTTCGTCGCAGCAATCATCATTACGTCATCAAAGAAACGATTGAAGGCCCCCTCGCGATAGCTCCAGCGAATTCGTTGTTCCGTACGGCGATTATTTCCCTCGCCAACCGTCACGAAGTAGGTGTCCCCCCGTTGGCCGGAAAAGCGGGTTTGTGTCGCCGCATCATAAGTAAAATAGGGCATGTAGACCCCGTTGAACTTTCCGTTGGCTCCCTGTTTCAAAAATTCATTCGGTGCCCACCAGAGGGATTTCACCCAAGTGCGCAGGTTTGCCGCAGCCTGAGTTTGCGGGACGAGGAACGGCAAGACACCATCCACGGGAAGTCGCGACACCGAATCATGAATGTTGTCACGCTGCAGCGGTGATGCGCAGTAGGGACACTGACTGCTGGTGAGTGTTCCCTGGAAAATGACGTCGGCTCCGCACGAGCTACAGCGGATCGCGTGTTCGGTTGTTGACGATTCATCATCATGGTTCGGCTTTTCCCGCAGACGCTTTAATCGCTCGATGGCCCGCAGGTAGTCTCGTTCGACGATCGGGACTTCTGCGGGGGGTTCAATCTGCTTGATCGCGGCGCAGTAAGGGCATTGCAGGCTTTGTTCTCCGATGGAAAAGACCAGATCGGCACCGCAACGGTCACAGGGAAAGGTGCGTCCCTTCCCCGAGTCGATGGACTCACCCGGTTTCACTCGCAGCGGTTTGTCTCGCAGCGGTTTGTCGGGGGTGATGAGATTGGGAAAGGGTTGATCAGGAATCGGCATCGATTGTCTCGAACGAAAAACGATTGATGAGGATGACAGGACGACAGCAATCTGCAGACATTGGAACGATTCGAACCGAGATTATTCGAGCGGAGTCAATCCGAATGCCTCGGCACAACGAGGATGATTAAACATTTTTGTATGGTCATGATCAATGTCTTTGGCGATGAACAGCTTCCAACCAAAAGGCCATTGCCGGTCTTCGGCCATTTTTTTAGCCGCAGCAAACACGTTCTGGCCTCGCTCGAATCGAGTTTGCCCCTGCAGATCGGCTGGGGGGGAAACATCCAGATATTCATCCCGTTCCGTATCATGGGACCCCAGATAAATCGTCAAGGGTTGTGCAAGGTAGAACCGCAGTTTGGCCTCTGTTTGCAAGGTTTCTGGCAAGCCACCGAATCCAAACGGAAATTCCGCATCACGTGTCGGGAATAAGTGAGTCCCCGGATTGGCGGCAACAATCCGGGTCGCGTCGGTCTTCACGAATGCCGAAGTGCGCACGAGAAACTGACCACCCCCAGAATGGCCAATCAAGTAAAGCGGCATTTCAGGCTGGTTTTCCCGCATTCGAATGTCTTTGGTGATCCGATTGATGTACTCGCCAGTCCATTCGTCACTCGGAGCAGCTTTCCCTTCATTCAGGATACCGGCAAACTGATATTTGGATTTGGGAAAAACCGTTTCATCGAACAGGGGTGCAACAATCAACGCGCGAAAACGGTCCCCCATTTCCACCGAATCATCCCGGTATTCGTCGGCATTTCTCAAGACCCCATGAAAGACCATCAACATCGGCCCGGCGGAATAATTCGGGGGTTTATAGGTGAATAACTTCAACGAGACTTCGCCGAAGCGAGCTTCCACCATCGATTTCCCGACCGGAATCGATGTCGAAGTCGGCTCTGCCATCAAGACGCTCATGAGTAAGAATGCGTGCATCCTTGCGAATTCCTTTTTTGGAGTGCGCAGTGCGATGGGGGACACCCACCGCACTGCAGACCGCGATCTGAACAAAATTTATTGCGGGTCACATTCTTTCAGTGCCATGAGCGCAAAGGCAGTCCCTGCGTGGGTGATATAATGCCGGCTGTCTTTGTGCAATGACCGCGTGAACCAGCGTCCACTTTCACGTTGATGAGTTTTCAGCCAGGTGACACCTCGTTGAATTCGTGGATCCGTCGCAGCGAGGCCTCCCCGTCGCAGAATGTACAAGGCAAAACCGGTTCCATAGCCATCACTCGACTCAATGTCCTGCGGTTCCGCATCGGCTCGTTTCCAGTCCCCCAGTGTCGCCAGCCCCCAACCCCCGTCTGGTTTCTGCAGGGCCAGCAAGTCGTCGATAATCTGCTGTTTTTCCGTGTCGGATAAAAGGCTGTCCAAATAAGAATTTCCCCACAGAACCATCGCACGATGGTGAAGCGTGGGGCCGGGGTTTCGCTTCAGGTAGTCTTGCAGCTTGGCCAGACCTTTTTGGGCTGCTTCCGTTTTGCTATAATTGTTGGGGGCGCTGCCGATCGCGATGACGGCGAGCGTGGCGCCATAATGATCGTCGGATTCCATCGGTGGCCAATTGCATTTGATCCAAGTGAATCCCCCATCGTCTCTCTGTAGTGTGAACATGCGATCCAGGGCGGTACGAGTCAGTGGATGCAAATGCCCCGTCGTGGCGGCATCGTTAAAAGCCAGTGCTGCTGCTGTGGCAATGACCTCAGCATCCCAGCGTGGCCCGGCATCATTCCAGCGTTTGGTGATCAGCTCTTCGGCGAACTTGCGGACTTCTACCGCCGCCGGCTCAACCGCCGCTGTCTCGGGGCGGGCATACAAATGCGCGTAATTGGTATGGCAGGTAAAACACTTTTGTTGTTTCTGCCAATGGAGCGCGGCGGTATCCAGAAACGCAACCGCTTTTTCCAGCGAAAACTGGGTGGCGATCGCTTCATCTTGCCGATTGGCTCCTAGGTCTACCGCATTTTCGAGTGTGATCGCTTCCGCTGCGGAGCTGATTCCGGAAGCCATGAGGGACCAACAGAATCCGAGGATCAAAACAGGCTGGCAACGGTACATGGTGAAACTCGTTATCGAGGAAGTCGCTGTCTCAAAATCACAATCCACGGAATGGGACGGAACTTGCAAATCCGATGACACTAGTGATATCGCATTACAGAGCGAGATTCCATCGCTGGCGGGATCTCACCAGAACGCGACTTTAAATCTGTTCCCGTCATGGCCGGCCCACGGAATCCCAAACCGCGATCGAGACTTCGTCGGTTCGAGCGATTCCTACAACCGATGTGAGGTGTTTCTTCCTCTTCAATACGTCTCTTCCTCTTCGAAACGAGAGACTCGCGTTGTCATCCCCTGGAGGGGGAGGATTCTTCATCCGCGTGGCGCATCGCGATGAGGGAATAACCGATTGCTGTCACCAGGGCGATGCCACTGGAAGTATGATAAATCGCCGGAAAGCCATAGTGATCGCCGATGCGCCCCAGAATTGGCGAAAAGACCAGTGCTCCAAAATCGGTGAATCCCAGAATAATTGCCGTTCCTGCCCCACGACACTCTTTGGGAAACGCGCCGGATCCGAGCGAGACGACTGCGGGAAACAAGAGTGCATGACCAAATCCGCAGACGATCGAAGGGAGGATAAACTGCCATCCTTCCGTGACATAACCCAGCAGAAAATGGCCCGCAGCATGTCCCAATAAGCCGCGCACCAGCATCCAGTGCAGGCCCAGGGTGCGGCTCCAATTCTGGACCAATAACCGAAACACGAAGGCGGAAATTGCATAGCCGGTAAAAAACACGCCGATCCCCTCAATCTGTTGCGATGTGGCATATCGCGTCAAAAATGTCTGCGTGGCAGTGACCCCTAAACCCATAGTCATCGCTGCCAGCACGACCGTTCCTGGCCAAAAGCGAAACATCAACCGCAGGGCCGTCGGCGATGCGGGACGACCATGAGCCTCTTCGTTCCACGTGAGCGCGATCACGATGGCCAAGTAGAAAAGCCCGATCAGTCCGGCCCCCCCAAACAAAATCAGAAATTGCAACCGTGGCTCATGCACCGAACGCAGGATCCAGTCGCCGAGATTTGAACCGAGGATCATCCCTACAAAACCACTGCTCCCCAGATTGCCGATAATCTCGGTCCTTCGTTCTGACGGAACGTGATTTTGAATGTGTGTCATCGAACAGGCAAACATGCCTGTCAACCCGACGTAATACGCGATTCGAGCGATGTATAAAAATCCGTAAAACTGAGTTGCGCCGATAAAGAGCCCGCAGCCCGCAATAAACAATAAAGAACAGATTGGCCACAAGCGGCGCGTTCCATAGTCATCCAGCACATGGGACACACTCAGTCGAACCGCGACTGCGATGAGCGTTCCCAAGGCAACAATATCCCCCACGGCACTTTCCGAGCCACCGAGATAGTGAACTAATTCCGCAAAACGAAACGTGAGCGCATTGGCCATCACGAGGGCTGAATTGGCTAAGTAGGCGAGCCAAAAGATCCGACCATAAACTCCCGACGAAGTTTCACTTGGGGAAGAGATCATAGAAGGGGATGCCATGGTCGCGATATCAGTAAAAAGGCCGGTTGTTGTGTTGAGTACGCAATCGAAATCGTGGTCTCAACCGCCGTAAGCGCTATAGCGACGGAGTCCCCGTGAGAGTGCAATTCGGTTTAGAGCGAACAACACAATCACCCACAGGAAACCCTGTAATAATTCGATCATCAATTGGGCATGATCATACTTCCCCAGCAGGATCCCGGCCGGGACGAAGGCGAGGTATTTGAAGGGGAGCATTTGGATTCCCCTGGCATAAGGTTCTGGCAGCCAGTCGAGCGGCAGCATGTGACCCGAGAGAAAGTAACTCAACATCATGTAGACAAACACGAGAGAGCTGACTTCCAGGAACCAGAATGCACACAGCCCCATCAGGCTTTCAATCAAAAAACCAACAACAAAGGCTAAAAGCAGCGAAACCAACCCCCCTGCGAAAGTGATCGAATCGGGCCACGCATGAAAATAGTCTCGGCAGAGCCAGAAGACAAAAACAAACGGAAAAAACGCGACCGCATAATATACCAACTTGTGGGCCACGCGATGCCAGAAAAGGTAATCGAGCAGATCGATCGGCTGTATCAGGAATTTTTTCACGGCACCGTCGCGGATATCGCGGGCAATTCCCGTGGTCAGGCCGGGCATCGACGAAAAGGCACGACTGACCATGACCAGCAACGAGTAGGCGACCATGTCACCAAAGGTATAACCGTTGATGACTTTGGTATCATCCGGCCCGGTCGCATCGTAGACGGCCCCCCACAGAAAGACCTGTGTCACAATCGGCAGAAAGCGAACCAGGGTGGCGAAGGCAAAGTCGGCCCGATAAACAAGCCTTTCTTCGATCGAGGTTCGCAGGATGCACCACTTCACCCGCATTGTGGAAGTCATCCGTGTCATTGATCAGAACTCTTTTGGCTAAATAATTGTGCGATGGCATCTTCCAGCGGGCGTTCTTGAACTCCAACATCCTCAATCGCATACCGATCGAGCAGCGCCGCCAGGATCGCGGGAAGTTCTTGCCTGGGGACCTCGAGTTTGACGCGGGGTGGCACCTGATCGATCACTTTTCCATACCGTTCCAAGTCGACGGGAATTTCGTTTCCCGCGAATTGAAGGTGAATCTGTTTCACGCTGCTGAACCGGTCGACAATATCCGCCAGCGGGCCATCATGTTTGATTTCCCCTTCATTGATGATGATCGCCCGACGGCAAAGGGCTTCCACATCTTTCATGTAATGACTGGTCAGTAGCACCGTCATTTGCTGTTCGGCCTGATAGTGGCGCAGAAATCCCTGCACTTTACGCTGCGAGACCACATCCAGGCCGATCGTCGGCTCATCCAGCAGCAGAACTTCCGGTGAATGTAACAGCGATGCAATCAGTTCCATCCGCATTCGTTCACCGAGTGAAAGTTCACGCACGGGCTGTTTGATCAATTGCCGAACTTCCAGTAAATCCGTCAGCTCGTCGAGTCTCCGCTGAAACGGGACCGGTTCAATATCGTAGATTTCTCGATGAAGGATAAAGGATTCTTGTGCGGGAAGATCCCACCAGAGTTGATTCTTTTGCCCCATGACCAGGGCAAATCGTTTTCGGTAGGCATTATATCGCTGCCAGGGGATATACCCCAGGACAGTCGCGGTCCCCGAGGTTGGATAGATCAGGCCTGAGAGCAACTTCAGCGTGGTGGTTTTTCCAGCCCCATTCGGGCCAAGAAACGCCACCATCTCGCCCCGTTCAATTTGAAAACTGACCTCTTTCACGGCGCGAACCGTATTGTATTCGCGATGGAAGAGACCTGCGATCGAAGCGCTCCACCCGGCGTTTTTTCGAAAAACCTGGTAATGCTTCGCCAGTTGATGGACTTCAATAATCGCCATAAAAATACGGATCTGCTCTCTGAAAAATCAAGTCTCGGGAAATTCGATGGAGTCGAGCAACACCACACCATCAGTGATCAAAACAAAAAACGTTCATGATCCGCTGATGCGGGGCATAAACGTCTTTCGTTGATCGATTAGACTTTCAAGAATGAGACAGTCACCTTATCGAGTTGCTGCGGTTTTCTGGCTCTTTAAAAGTCCCGTGTAATCACTGGTGATGTAAAGGAGCTCATTATTATATTCGGTCTTGGCGAAGACCGGAGCCGTTTCGCTTTTGGTCTCGTGCTCTTCCTCTTCTTTTTCGACTTCCTTTGCAGCCTTGTCCTCTTCGCGTTCGGCTCGTAGGTTGTCTTCGTTCAAAGAGACCGATTTGCGACTCTTCCGGGCGAGATAGCGATCAATGTCCTTGAGCGTTTGCTGGAACTTGGGATCCACGGCAATTCGCTTTTGGCTGTTGTCTCGCAATGTTCCGACCAGTTGAGCATTCACAAATGGTAACTGGGCATGTCGTGCAGCGGGGACGTGATCGAAGGCCAAGGCGTTGTCGAGGAAGGATTCTCCCAAGTCCATGTTGTCAATCAGTGAGGGAATGACGACATCCGACTCGACGCCACGGTGCTGGGTACTGTCACCGTTGACGCGATAGAACTGGTTAATGGTCAGCTTCACTGCACCGCGATCTTTCCCTCCTGGGATCATTTTAAACATCTGGCTGCTCACGGGCATGACGTTTTGTACGGTCCCTTTTCCGTGGGTGGTTTTGTCACCGATGACAATCCCGCGACCATAGTCTTTGATCGCTGCAGCGAAGATTTCTGAAGCAGATGCCGAGAGTCGATTGCAGACGACCACCAATGGTCCCCCATAAACCAACCCGGCTTCCTCATCATCGTGGCTTTTGATTTTCCCGTTTTGTTCTTTGACCTGAACAACTGGGCCCTGATCGATGAACAATCCGGTCACTTCAATCGCTTCGCTGAGGGCACCACCACCATTCATTCGCAGATCGACCATGACGGCGTCCACGCCACCATTCGCCTTGAATTCGGCCAGAACTTTGGCAACGTCTCGAGCGGTACTTTTGAAATCGTCTTTACCCTGCTGGGCGCCCGAAAAGTCCCTGTAAAACGACGGAATGTTGATGACACCAATTCGATACTTTGGCGAACCTTGTGCATCGCCCAGGCGTTCACTGGTTTGGATGATTTCCCCTTTGACCTCAGACGACTTGAGTTCGATCGTCTGCCGGACAAGTTCGATCATCGTGGTCTGGCCGGCTTCGCGTAGAACCTTGAGCCGCACTTTCGTTCCACGCTCACCACGGATCAGTCGAACAACCCGGTTGAGCTTCATTTCGATAACGTCTTGGAAATCACCATCGTCCTGGCCAACGCCAACGATCTTGTCCCCCACTTTCAGTCTGCCATCTTTTTCGGCCGCACCGCCAGCGACGATCTGGGCCACGGTGGTCATTCCATCTTCAGACCGTAAAGCAGCACCAATCCCCTGCAGACTTAATCGCATCTGAATCTGAAAGTCTTCGACGGTTTGGGGCGACATGTAGCTCGAATGCGGGTCGAAACAATGTGCGACGGACGATAAAAACATTTCGAGAACTTCGTTATCTTCGGTATCGTGGGCATTTCGCTTGATCGTCTCGTAGCGCTTATGCAAACGCTTGTGTGCTTCGTCGGTGGCCACCTTGTCCAGTTCCAACGACAGCAATTCGTACTTGACCCGCTTTCTCCAGCGATCATTTAATTCTTTGACGTCGGGCGCCCACGCCACTTGTTCACCGTCAATCATCATCGATTCATCAAGAGAAAAATCATGTGCCGCATCAATCCACTGATGGGCGACAGCAAGCCGTTCATCGAGACGTTGCAGATAAAGCTTGAAGACTTCGTGTGCAAAATTGACGTTTCCGGCCTTCAACAGGTCATCCAGTTGGTCACGATATCTGGCAAAACCATCGATGTCGGACTTGAGGAAATACAGCTTTTGTGAGTCGAGATCCTTGATGAATTTCTGCAAAATCATGGCAGAGATACGGTCATCAAGCGGCTTTTGGCTGATGTGATACTTGGTAATCATGTCAGCTACAAGTTTCACAGTTGCCTGCTCGGGCCCCTGAGCACCACCAATTTGTTGAGCAAAGATGGTGGTTGCCACCAGAAAAACGACACTGATCGTCAAAACACCCGATGTGCGTGATGGAGCGTGCAGCTTCATAAAAGGTATCCGCTGATGAGGGGATTTCAGAAACGGTTGACAGTCAAGTCAAACGAGTTGTGCCAGTTGAACTCAGGCCAGCAAATCATATCCCTTGCATCGTAGTCGAACACCAAAATCACGACAAGAGGCATCAGGAATTCCGAATTTGTGAGAATTTCGAATTGGCTGGAAAGAGACTTGATTGAGCAAGATTTAGCCGGGAAAGACCAGATTTAGACGGGGGTGAATTGTCTTCGATTCTCGGAATTAAACGGGACAAGACAGTACGGTGATCCGAAAGTTCTCGACAAGAATTGTTTCGTTGTCGGAAACGGATTATTTTTGCGAATCGCGAGCAATCGCCCGCGCCAGTTCTTCAATCCGTTCACGATTGATGTCGGATTCATGATTCGTCAACCATTCAATTTCCTCGCGTGCCTGCTGCCATCGTTGAGTCTCGTAACTCAGGAAGGCTTTCACGAGGTGATCTTGTGCGGAATTGGGTGCCAGCACCAGGATGGCTTCTGTGTACCGTAACATTCGATCCAACTCACGCAGCTCGTAAGCGGCATTGAATAAATTTCGCAGGATCCGTTCCAAAGTCGCCTGCGGGGTGATCGAATTGAGATAAGACTCTTTCCAAGGGGTCTCGCTCAATTCCTCATATTTTGTTTGCGCCTCGGCCGAGGTCAATCGGCGGCCACGCTCGAAAACATCAATCAGCTGCGTCCCCCCCTGACGGGGTTCATGCCGTGCCAGAAAATGTCTCGGCATTCCTACTCCGACCACATTCAAGCCCAAGTGTCTGGCAATCTCGATATAGGCAACCGTCAGCGTGATCGGAAGTCCCTCGCGATCATCAAGAACCTCGTTGATGTAGCTGTTCGACCGATTGTCGTAGTCGGTTCGGCTTCCATGAAACCCTTGCTCGTCGAACAGGTAACGATTGAGAGCGCTTAATCGATCGTCTTCGCTGGCATCGGCAGCGACCCCGCTGCCGACTCGTTTGGCATGTCTTTCCACATCTTGGATGTAGCCCTCGATTTCCAGATCCGGGTTATCCAGCTTGGCGATCAGCAACGCCCCTCGCAGTAAATCGACCGTTTCCGCCTGAATGACACTTTCGAGTTCCGCCAAATTTTTTTTGACGTGAATTTCGCTCGCCAGCCGCCTTACCGAGGCGGCTCGTGATTCGAGGGATTTCGCTTCAAGTTCAAGCAACTCGGCGACATTAGCCTCTTCCGTCGCCAAGGACTTCAGGGTTGAGGCTTTGGCGAGTTCATCTTTGAGCGTTAATCCATCGACCGCCTTGGTAACCCGCGAGAGAAGCTCGTCCGAGGCACGGGGCTCGCTCAGGTTTTCGCCGACGCGAAACCCTTTGAATTCGGCTTCCGTTTGTCGGAATTTGCACAAACCGACTTTGCCCGTCTTGTAGGTGGCATCTTTCGTTTCAAAGACCAGCACCCCATTGAGGTAGCACAAAATCCGCTCGGATTCGACACGTACTTTTAAGGCATTCCAACCCTCTTTTTTGAGTGCCGGCGAACGGATTTCACTCAGAACCGCCCACGAGTAAACGTCAGCACCATCAAAACGACTGAGCCGCATGTTCCCGCTGCTGGGATAAAAACCGTAATGTCGGTCGCCACCATCCGCATGAAAAGCAAGTCCTGCCGCTCCGTCACCCGGTGTGAATTTGACTTGGACAGCGACTTCGTATGGGACCTCCCTCGGAATTTCGGCGGCGAGGCACAGTGCGCGGCCACCAAAGCCTCCACCACGACCATCGACGGCAATCTGGCCGGCTCGCTGCCGCCAACGGGCACCGGGGAGAACCAGCCACTCATCGGGATCCATGGCACCGATGGTCAGCCACCGGCTCATCGGAATCGGATTGGGTTTTACGAGCAATGGTTTCAGGGAATTCACAGCAATGGCAAAGCCGAGATTTTCAGTCTTCAGAGATTTCAAGGTTAACAGACCATGCACACGTCCTTGCAGATCGAGCAGGGGGCCGCCGCTATTACCCCGTTCGATTGGCAAGGCAATTTGCAGCATCGATCGGCCTTCAATTTCCCGCCGACCCGAGAGAACGCCACTCACGACACTGCGCTCAAGCCCCAGCGGATTGCCGATCGCGACCACAGCCTGCCCTTCTTGCAATTCATCAGAATTTCCCAGCGGCAGCACAGGAAGTTCCTTGGCATCAATCTTTAAGATCGCTAAGTCTTGCGAGCGTTCTGTTGCGTGAACGGCGACGACATCAAACTTGCGACCATCATGCAATTCGACCTGAATCGGACGCGCTTCACCGATGACATGCAAATTGGTCGCAATCAAACCCTCGCTCGTCAGAATGAAACCCGCCCCCAGCCCCTGCCGCTGGCCATCGCGCCCTGTAAACGTCACGACCACAACCGATTTCTTGGCTTGGAGAGCCAATTCCTGAACCGATTTGTCTTTTGGTAAACTGGCTGCCGCGTCGACAGACACAGGCGATTGGATTTCCGTGGGGGCCGTCGGTTGGTCCGCTTGTGGTCCCTGCGGAACCTGATCGTCCGACCACACGGACTGGGACCACAGGGACTGGAACGCGAACGCGAGGATCACAACACAGGCTAATTTTAGGCCTGAACAGCGAGCGTGACCAATCATCAGACGATCCTCGAATCAAGGGCTCGAACCGTGTTTATCGACCGCAGTTCGATTCTAAGCATCCCAATCCGGTCCGTCCAATCAAGCGTCCCGGTTTTACAGGGATGTCCAATCTTCGGCCAAGGGTTTTTTCTGAACGCCAGCCATGGTTACCATGTCGGATGTTCCCCTGTCCGATCACCAATTCCCCGAATCGAGTCGAGTTGAATCGATTCGAAAGCCAACGGAACCACAAGAGATGACATCCTCACCATTCGAAATTCGGCCAGCGATCGCAGAAGATTGGGAAGTGATCGCCGATTTGAATACGCGATTAGCAGCCGAAACCGAAGGACTCGAACTGGTTCCAGCCGTCATCGGGGCAGGAGTTCGGGAATTATTGAAAAACCCGCACTACGGCCGGTATTTTGTCGCCGTGTCCGCTGGCCGTGTGATCGGACAAATCATGCATACTTCGGAATGGAGTGACTGGCGGAATGGCGAAATCTGGTGGTTGCAGAGCGTCTACGTGCATCCTGACTTTCGGCAACGGGGGGTGTTTCGGCAGCTGCACGCTTACTTGGAAGAGCTCGCCCGGTGCAGTCCAACCGTGGTTGGCCTTCGACTTTACGCCGAACAATCCAATTCCAACGCCTTAAACGTCTACCATTCCCTGGGGCTCGAACAAACGGGATATATTGTGTTGGAGCGGTTTCTGCGGAATTCACTGCGAAAAACGGAGCGAACCGAAGGGTGAGGTTTTGATTTTGGGGCATCCATTGCGGTCTGTTCGGGTGCTGCAATCCAGAATATTTCGCACGGGCGAAAATCCCTCTTGGGTGGGTTGGTCTACGAGTGCATACGGAGTATCATCCGAACTTCGTGCGAATGAGCACACACGGAATGAATTTCGAAGGAGAGTCAATCTCTTGCCGAAGACGTGGATGTGTGTACTGTTTTGATCGATACAATCCGGGAACGTTTTTTTGCCTGATCCAAGTGGATTGAGCCCTGTTTTGAAGCCAAATTCCAAATTCGTTTTGCGTTGGTTTCTTCGCGGTGAAATGAAAATTCTTCCCTCAAGGACATGCTGTGGCCGACCTCTATCATGAGTGTGGAATTGCCGCGATTTATCATTTGCCTGGTGAGACCAGCCGACTGGCTCCCAAGCAAAATCCTGGACAGGTGTCGCGCCACATGTCGCGACTGTTGCTCGAGATTCAAAACCGTGGTCAACTTGCCGCCGGGATGACGGTTTATCGACCTGGGCATCCGCAATTGATCGATACCTACAAAGATGTCGGTACCGTGACCGAGGTCTTCCATCTCAATCACCAAAATGAGGCGACGGCCCTGATGGACCGCTACGCGGGGCCAGCGGCGATTGGGCATGTTCGTTATGCAACCTGCGGCGCGGATGATCGCGGCAATGCCCAGCCATTTGAGCGTCATCATATCGAGAAACATAAATGGTTTGCGTTCGGTTTCAATGGCCAGTTGGCAAACTACACACAACTTAAAGACGAGATCCTGTCGGTTCCGAACTTTCATCTCGCACGGGATACCGACACCGAAGTGCTGATGCATATCATCTCACAACTGTTGTCCGGTGATCGTCAGCCCACCTTGCTGGAAGTCCTTTCGCATCTCAGCGAGCGATTAGATGGTGCGTGGAACGTTGTCTTCCTGAATGCACTTGGTGAAATGTTCGTCGCCCGGGACCCGCTGGGAATCAGGCCACTTTGCTACGCGGTCGAGGGGTCGTTATTTGCTGCGGCGAGCGAAAGCGTTGCTTTGGCCAATCTGGGATTCAAACAGGATTCCATCAAAAACGTTCCACCTGGACACGCAGTGCTGATCCAGAATGGAAAACTGGAAGTCAAACAGTTTGTGGCCAGTCCTCGACGTGCCCATTGCTTTTTTGAGTGGATCTATTTCGCCAACGTCGCCAGCACACTCGACGAACGAAGTGTCTACCTGACACGCAAACGCCTCGGCGAGGAATTGGCAAAACAAGAACGAAACAATCCCGTCTGTCCACTGGATGATGGGGACACGATTGTCGTTCCGGTTCCCGATACCGCCAAGGCGGCTGCCGACAGCATGGCCTATACGCTTCGCATCCCCTGTCTTGAAGGCTTGATCCGCAATCGTTACATGGGGCGGACGTTCATTGATGGAGCCAATCGCGAAGATAAGGCCCGCATGAAATACACGCCACTTCCCGAAGTGCTCGCAGGAAAACGTGTGCTCCTCGTCGAAGATACGATTGTCAGATCCACCACGATGAAGGTGCTGATTTCACAGTTGCGGGATCGCGGGGGTGTGCGCGAGGTTCATGTTCGCGTCGCTTGCCCGCCGATTTTGGCACCTTGCTTCTACGGCATTGATATGTCCACCACCAGCCAATTATTTGCCCCGAAATTCATGAGTGCCAATGATACACTGACCCCGGAGATCGAGCAGCAAATGGCGAATGCGATTGGTGCGGACAGCTTGCGATTCTTGTCCCGAAGTGCCATTGCCCGCAGCGTCGACTTGCCCGGTAGTTCACTCTGTCAGGCCTGTATCGATGGACGATACCCGACCGAAGCGGGGACCCGATTGTACCAGGCAGATATTAATCAAACCGGGCCGGCGGGCTGTTCCACCACCCGCGTGTTTGATTCACCTCGTCCAATCAGTGCTCAGTAGACGTCGTCTTGGTAGTCAGCTCAACAGTGTAGTAAACTCAACAGTGTAGTAAACTCAACAGTGTAGTAAACTCAACAGTGTTGATTCAATTGCCGCGAGCCAGCGCCAACGCACCGTGAACCACGACAGTCTCACCCAGTTCGGCGGGGACCAGTCGATAAGCATCGCGGAGTGGTGGGAAAACATATTGTTGGACTGCGGCTCTGAGCGGTGCGAAGAAGACCTCTTCACCCACCAGCGACACTCCTCCCCCCACTACGACCACTTCCGGTGCAACCAGCGTGATCAACTGTGCGATCCCCCAGCCGAGCACCTGAGTTGCCTTGCGATACTGCTCTCTTGCCAACAGATTCCCGGCGATGGCGGCTTCCCCAATCGATTTTGTCGTCAAGCGGAGAAAATCGCCGTGACAGCGTTCGCGAAGATCTTGAAAATCGCGAGTTGCGTCGCCAGCGATCCGCATGGATTCCAACCGCCCTTGCGTGGCGAGAGCGATTCCGGGGCCGGCGGCCTGTGATTCGATGGTTTGCTTTGAGGTGACACAATCCAGACCCGGTCGCAGGTGCCCGATTTCCGCAGAGGCCGGGCGATCGGTTCCATGGATTTGTCGATCGAAAACCAGTCCACCACCAATTCCCGTCCCAACGGTCACGTAGAAGACGCTGCAAGCCCCGCGACCTGCCCCGAAATTGGCTTCCGCCAAGCAGGCCACATCACAGTCATTGCCCAGTTTTGTGGGGACACCCAGTTCCGTCTCGGTCCACTGACTCAGTGGAAAATCGTCCCAGCCTGCCACCTGATGACTAGTCTGAACGATCCCGCGTGAGCCAAAAATCGGACCACCGAAACCATAAGCTGCCCGCTGCACCTGATGGTCCGCCACGAGCTTCCGGCCCACCTCGCGAATCTGTTCTCGAATCCCCTGGCCACCACGAGCGATATCGACATCCCGGCGTTCGAGAGCGACGAAGTCAGAACCATCCCCCAGACCAACTCCCAGTTGCAGCTTGGTCCCACCGATTTCGATTCCCAGAAACATATGCGAGATCATCCTTGAATGTGCTACTGAGAGGATGTACCACCCTCATCAGGTGGCCCCCTCATGGCGATTTTAGGGCTTTAACCCGAGTAACTCGAATCCAAAAGAATTTCCCAGACAACTTTTGTTGGCCGGGAAAGGATAGTAATAAAAGCAGGCTCTGCATCGGTTCAATGCAGAGCCTGCTACAGGTGCGGATCAAACTCAGTTACGAGCCAATTCGGCGGGACGTGATGACTCGACCGTGGTCGCGGGACGCTGCGGGTTCTTGGCAACGGCGGAAAGTTTGCTTTGCTTCGTCACAATCTGCATCCGCTCACGTGGAACGATCGCACGACTGGTCAGCCGTCGTTCAATCTGCAGGGCTTGAGGTTCGGTTTCTTTAAACGATCCATTGGCGTCGTGGTTCTGAATCGAGGTCCCCCCCTCGCCCTGACCAGGAATCGACAGCACAGGCTTACGATTTTCTTCTTCGGTCGGAAGATTCGAGGGAGCTGTTCGGCCACGATTGATCGGTGTCTGGAAGTTGTTGGGATTTGCCGAGTCCGATTCAATCGACATTTGCTTCCGCCGTGCAGGAACTTCTTCCTCGAGGTAAGTGCTCGGCTTGTACGGTTCAGGAATGTAATCCGCATTCTGACGTTTCAAAAATCGCTCGGTCTGTTTTTCCCGATGGTCCAGTTCTTCAATTTTCCGCTCCAGATCGCGGATGCGGCTGGTTTCTCCCCGCACACCATGATTGGAATCGGGTACTGGTCCAGAAATGCCCGCCGGACCGTAGCCGCTGGTGGTGGATCCAGAGTTCACATTGCAGTTTGAACAATTGGCACCAGTCGAGCAATTGCCAGATCCACACGTTGAGCAGGCCGCAGAAGCATACCCCTCATTACCCATAGAAGGACCGTAATAGGCCGCTTGACTGCACGAATTGCACCCGGATCCGCTCGAGGAATATTGGGCCATCGACACAGGCGCGTACGACACATTGTAGGGTGCATAGCCGACCGAATACGGCGCGTAGCCTGCGGAATAGGCAGGGGCGTAGCCGACTGACATGGGATACCCACCACCGCCACCACCGCCGTACATGCTGCCAACGGGGCCAAAAATGGCATCGTAAACCCAGGGGATAACGCCCGCTTGGCTTTCGACGGGAGATCCGATTGCAAAGCCAACCCCCGATACCAATACGAGTACAAGTTTTGCAAAACGAGCCATCATAGAAATTACCCTCTCACAAAGACATTCAGATCAACAGCCTTGAGCGCCGAACCTCCCTGACGCAGACCATTCATCACACGGATCCCACCGTGCTTTACTCGCAACTCACATTCTTCCACAATTCCGTTTTAACGAGCGCAACCAAGCGGTGTCAACGAGTTCACTTTCAAGAATCAGAAAATTCTAATTATCGGGCTCTTTCATCAGAATCCCATCGACGTGTATTCAAGACGTTTCTGTTGCCGACTTGCAATCGATAGCTCTCATCTCTGCTATGTGCAAATTGAAACAGCCCGATTGAATGAATCAACCGGGCTGTTTTTTGAAAGACCGCAATCACATTACGCTGAAGGTACAACTGCGAGTTCGGTAGCAGGAGGAGCTTCCTGAACCGAGGCTTCGAAGTCAAGTTGCTTCAAATCCCCCACACTCTTCACGTTGACCGTAATCGTGTTCGAGCCTTCGAAGGATCCTTGAAGCAGGTTTTCTGACAAGGGGTCTTCGATATAAGTCTCGACCGCACGACGAAGTGGACGCGCACCATATTCCATGGCATTCCCCTTCGAAATGATGAACTGCTTGGCTTCCTCGGTCAGAACCAGTGCCAGACCTTTCTCTGCCAACCGCTCAATCACTTTCGCCAGCTCAATCACCACGATTTGTTTCAGGTTCTCTTCCGTCAACGAACGGAAGACCACCACTTCATCGAGTCGACCGAGAAACTCGGGCTTAAACTCCCGTTCCAGCTCATGCTGCAAACGTTCTTTCATCCTATCGTAACTGGTGTCGTTATCTTTCGGAGCAAAACCAAATTCGTTATTGACTGCCAAGGCACCTGCATTGGTGGTCATGATCAGAATCGTGTTTTTGAAGTCCACCTTCCGACCAAAACTGTCGGTTAAATGTCCTTCTTCCATGATTTGCAGCAACATATTGAAGACATCAGGATGGGCTTTTTCGATTTCATCGAGCAGCACAACCGCGTAGGGACGTCGACGGATCTTCTCGGTCAGCTGTCCCCCTTCTTCAAATCCCACATAACCCGGAGGAGCACCAATCAATCGACTGACGTTGTGCTTCTCCATGTATTCGCTCATGTCGATCTGGATCAGGGCATCCTGATCACCAAACATGAATTCCGCTAAGGTTTTCGCGGTGAGTGTTTTTCCGACACCGGTTGGACCAGCAAACAGAAACACACCGGTCGGTCGACGTGGATCTTTCAAACCGCTGCGGCTGCGTCGGACACACTTGGCAACTTGCTTGATCGCCTCGTTCTGGCTCACAACACGCCGATGCAGTTCTTCTTCCATTCGCAGCAAGCGAACCGCGTCTTCGCTCGAAAGGCGTGTCAGCGGAA
>Ga0114978_10001457_pt1 | contig 19884 bp, 19 predicted proteins | sample S_140212_EF_Meta_FD_87027 | JGI IMG/M metagenome (GOLD analysis project Ga0114978, IMG submission 87027) | Freshwater microbial communities from Lake Simoncouche, Canada to study carbon cycling - S_140212_EF_MetaG | ecosystem: Environmental > Aquatic > Freshwater > Lake | place: Lake...
CATTGTTTCGCTTGAGCGTAAAAGACTCGACTTTTGTGCATATACGTATTGTAACTCCTGCCAGATCAGGTTCCCGCCACGGCAATCGAAACACGGCGGAACGCTGGGCTACCCACCTGAGGTCGCTGGACCATCAGGTAGACATCGCTATCTCATGGACTGGCCAGGCGTGCGATGTGCTGATCGCACTACACGCGCGTCGAAGTCATGCTTCCATCAAGGCCTGGAAAAGCGCATATCCAACGCGACCGCTCCTGCTGGTACTGACCGGCACCGATTTATACCGGGATATTCACTCGAACGAGGATGCACGCGAATCGCTAGCAATCGCCGATCATATGGTCGTACTGCAGCGGGAGGGCCTGTCTGAACTGAGCTCAGCATTGCGCCACAAAACTTCGGTGATCTACCAATCGGTACGGGCCGTCAAACGTCAAACACCCCCTCGCAGCTATTGTCTGATAACTGTCATTGGTCATCTGCGCGAGGAGAAAGACCCCTTCTGCGCCGCCCACGCGCTTGCCCAACTGCCAAAAGACATGCCCACACGCGTTGTCCACCTCGGCAAGGCAATGTCGCCGGCTTTCAAAAAAGAGGCCGGAATTCAGATGCGCGCGGAACCGCGCTATGAATGGTTGGGGGAATGCGATCACGCAACCGCTATGCGCTGGCTATCACGCAGTCACGCTATGGTGATATCAAGCCATATGGAAGGTGGCGCGCATGTCGTCTCGGAAGCCATCGCTATCGGCGTTCCGGTCATCGCCTCAAAAATTTCTGGAAATATCGGACTGCTCGGCAAAAACTATCCAGCCTTTTATCCTGTTGGTAACCACGCAGCCCTGTCACTTCTACTCGCACGCTTGGCACATGACGTTCAATGGCGAGAGAAGCTCGCATCAGCTGTCAGGTCAAGGCAAGACCTGATCGACCCAGCGCTGGAACTGCATTCCCTTTCAAAAGTGCTCACAAAAATTACCCGTCACCAATCAAGATCGTAATGATCGGGATCCGGCCGGCCGAAATACGGCACTACCATTGGCGAACGCCGAACAATTTATTACCCAAAGAAAAAATGAATGGCAGGAAGGTAATAGATCGCAGACCGCCTCTGCCAGAATTAGAAGATATCTTTCTGGTAAAAAAATTGGCTGCTTGAAATAAACTTTTGCAGTACATCATCGCCAACCGGGTAAAGAAAATGCGCAAAACCAGAATAGTTTGGGTAGCGCAAGCGCAGCGTTGGCTTGCAGGTTTTGGAATGCTGAGTGCTTTGCTGTTTTGCTGCAACTTTGCACTTGCAGAAAAGCCACTTAGCATTGGATCTAAACGTTTCACAGAATCGTATATTTTGGGTGAGCTTGTGCAGCAGACGGCCGCCCGTGGCGGACCCTCCGAGCACAAACCCGGCCTTGGCAATACCGCGATACTTTATGCGGCGTTACGCGCGGGTTCGATAGATGCTTACCCGGAATATACGGGCACGATCGCGCGGGAAATTCTAAAGTTGGAGGGTAATCCATCCGTCGCAGTGCTCAACAGGGAGTTAAAGCCTCTCGGACTCGCCATATCGGTATCATTTGGGTTCGATAATAGCTATGCACTTGGCGTAAGAGAAGTGATCGCCGCACGATATGAGATTCGTAATATTTCGGATCTGGTTAAGCATCCCGGGTTGAAGCTAGGCTTGTCGCCAGAGTTCTTGGCCAGGAGTGATGGCTGGCCTGGTATGTCGCGTACCTATGGATTAGCGGGAATGTCACCATACGGTCTCGAACATGGTATTGCTTATGAGGCGCTGGCTGCCGGGCGTATTGAAGCAGTCGATCTTTATTCAACCGATGCCAAGATAGTACGCCATCAAATTCGTGTTCTGACTGACGATAAGCAATATTTCCCGCGCTACGAGGCGGTATTGCTACATCGTATTGAGGCGCCGTTACGCTATCCGCTGCAGTGGAAGGGTATCGCCGCGCTGCAGGATTCTTTGGATAACGCTGGCATGATTCGCCTCAATGCAGCCGTCGAGTTAGAGGGGCGTAGCTTTGCGCAAGCGGCAGCGCTTCATTTGGATGCAGTGAAAGGCGCGACGCCTCGCCCCCCCGCGCAACAAACGTCTGGATTTGCAACACAGCTGTTCGGACCTGATCTATGGCGTCTTACTGGAGAACACCTGTTGCTGGTATTCGGGTCTCTGGTCGCCGCTATTCTGGTCGGATTACCCCTCGGCGTCGCGGCGGCGCGCATGCCACGTCTAACGCAACCGATCTTTGCCGTCATGGGTGTCGTCCAGACCGTGCCTTCGTTAGCACTCCTTGCTTTCCTTATATCGCTGACGCATTCCATAGGCCTGCTGCCGGCAATGATCGCGCTGTTCCTCTATGCGCTGCTGCCGATCGTCCGCAATACCCATACCGGTTTGGTAAACGTGGGAAGAGGTGTCGGACACGCCGCACTCGCTCTGGGTTTGTCAGAGAAAGACAAACTTTTTTTTATCGAACTACCACTTGCGTTACCTACGATCCTGTCCGGTATCAAGACATCGGCAGTCATCAACGTCGGCACGGCAACTATTGCCGCCTTCATTGGCGCAGGTGGTTATGGTGAACGTATCGCCGCCGGTTTGGCGATCAACGATACTTCCTTGCTACTCGCTGGAGCGATACCCGCCGCGATCCTCGCGCTAGCGATACAGTATTTTTTTGAGTGGCTGGAGAAGCGAGCGATACCGCCTCATTAGACTGAAAACGTATGCGAATGAAGATCTCTCGCATTTCACGCAACGTGGGCTGGATCGGTGCGCGCGGATGCTCAAGACACGTCCGCGAAAGTCGTTGGAGTTTCGAACGCCTGCAGAAGTCTTTTGTGAGCACTGCATCTCAAAAAATTTTACTAGTTCCCCTTGTTACAGTTGAACCTTGAAGCTGCCAATACTGTTCTTGGCGAGGCAAGAACAGTATTGCGCCGCCGAACCGCTCCCGGCGAATTTAACTCTAGAAAAGCCTAATCGCGGAAATTCTTGAACTGCAGCGGCACTTCTTCGATCGAGCGTTTCATCAGTGTGATCGCGTCCTGCAACAGATCTTTCTTGGCGCCAGAGACCCGCACCGTGTCGCCTTGTATGCTGCCCTGAACCTTCAGCTTGCTGTCCTTGATCACGCGCACGATCTTCTTTGCAAGTTCCTGTTCGATGCCGTTACGCACCTTGAGCGGTTGCTTGACGGTATCGCCGGCGGATTTTTCCACTGTGCCCGGGTCGAGTGCGCGTGCATCGACACCGCGCTTGGTCAGTTTGCCGATCAGCACGTCCTTGACCTGCGCGAGCTTGAAATTGTCATCGGCAAAAACCATCAGCACGGTTTCTTCGCCTTGTTCCTGGATTTCGACGCGGGCGTCCGAGCCCTTGAAGTCAAAGCGGTTGGTGACTTCCTTGTTGCATTGGTCGACCGCATTTCTGATCTCGACCTTGTTGACTTCTGAAACGATATCGAACGATGGCATGCCGTGTTCTCCCCGTGGTTACCGTTTTTTTAAAGTGACTGTTTGCACAATCGCCGGCAGTGCGGTCGAGTCGTCAAACTCGGCGGCGGCCTCGACCGCGCGCAATGCAATCTGTTCGGCAGAAATTTTTGGATCATCGTAGATCCCGTACATTGCGCCGAGTGCCAGATCGGTGCCGCTGCCGATGGCGTAGAACTTGACGTATTCCTGTACCGTGCGATGGGCGCCGACGCCGAAGATGCCGTGCGGATTAGCAATCAGCACATCGAAGCGGCTCGATTCGATGGTGTCGTCCTTGTCGCCGCCGGTGACAAGAAAATACTGGTCCTTCAGAGCGCTGTGCAGCGCCTGCCAGGTCTTGAAGATGTTCAGCGTGGTGTCGAAACGCGGCTTGATTTTGGGGCGCGAAAAGTAATCGCGCATGATGATCTTGAAGGTCGCGCCACCGGCGGCGCCAATCCAGCTGTCGCCGGCGTGCACGATCTTGTCGTTGTTCGCGATGTATTTCGCCGACTCCTTGCCGCTGCCCCATTTGGTCAGGGTGTCGGCGGCGATGGCGGCGATACCATTCTTGCGGACGACGACGATGGTGGTCATGCGTGGTTCGGCTTAACCGAAGTGGCAGACGTAATGCAGCGTCTCGCGGGTCTCAATATCAAACCAACTGTCGGCGGGGACGTTGAAACTCTCACCGGCGCCGTACGCCCGCGGTTCTTGCCCGGGTAACTTGATATGGCAGCTTCCATCGATGATTTCCATGATCTCCGGGGCGCCGGTCTTGAAGGTCAGTTTGGAAGGCAGGATCACGCCGACCGATTTGCGGCTGCCGTCGGCCAGCTGCACGGAGTGGCTGACGCACTTGCCGTCGAAGTAGACATTGGCTTTTTTGATGACGCTGACGTTATCGAACTGTGACATATAGACTCCAAATCAAAATTATTTCGCCAGAGGACACTGACAGCAAAGAGTTCCGTGCGGGAAGGTTACACCGCGGATTTTCTCTGCGCCCTGTGTGACCTCTATGGCTATTTTTTCTTCTTTAAATTGGCAGCGATGCGCATACGCAGCGCGTTGAGCTTGATGAAGCCGGCGGCGTCCATCTGGTTGTAGGCGCCGGCGTCGTCTTCAAAGGTGGCGATGCGCGGGTCGAACAGCGAGTCACCGTCGGAATCACGACCGACCACGATGACATTACCCTTGTAGAGTTTGATGCGCACGTAACCGTTGACGTTGCCTTGTGAGGTGTCGATCATGGTTTGCAGCATACGGCGCTCCGGGCTCCACCAATAGCCGTTGTAAATCAGCGAGGCGTAACGCGGCATCAAATCGTCTTTCAGATGCGCGACTTCGCGGTCAAGCGTGATCGATTCGATGGCGCGGTGGGCGCGCATCATGATGGTGCCGCCGGGTGTTTCATAGCAGCCGCGCGATTTCATGCCGACGTAGCGGTTCTCGACGAGGTCGAGGCGGCCAATGCCGTGTTTGCCACCGAGCTGGTTGAGTTTCTCCAGCACTTTGGCCGGCGTCATTTTTTTGCCGTTGATGCCGACGATATCGCCCTTGCGGTATTCGAGGTCGATGTACTCGGCGCGGTTGGGCGCTTTTTCCGGCGACACTGTCCAGCGCCACATCGATTCCTCGGGTTCGCGCGACGGGTCTTCGAGCATGCGGCCTTCGTAGGAGATGTGCAGCAGGTTCGCATCCATCGAATAGGGCGAGCCGGTTTTTTTCTTCATCTCGACCGGGATGCCATGTTTCTCGGCGTATTTCAGCAGGGTCTCGCGTGAGGTCAGATCCCATTCACGCCACGGTGCGATGACGCGGATGTTCGGTTGCAGCGCGTAGTAGCCAAGCTCAAAGCGAACCTGGTCGTTGCCCTTGCCGGTGGCGCCGTGGCTGACTGCATCGGCGCCGGTTTTTTTCGCGATTTCGATCTGGCGCTTGGCGATCAGCGGACGCGCGATCGAGGTGCCGAGCAGATACTCGCCTTCGTAGATCGCATTGGCACGGAACATCGGGAACACATAGTCGCGCACGAATTCTTCGCGCAGGTCTTCGATGAAGATTTCCTTGACGCCCATCTTCTTCGCTTTGGCACGCGCCGGCGAGACTTCCTCGCCCTGGCCGATGTCGGCGGTAAAGGTGACGACTTCGCATTGATAGGTGTCCTGCAGCCATTGCAGAATGACCGAGGTATCCAGCCCGCCCGAATAGGCGAGCACTACTTTATTGATGTCCGACATGCTGGGTTCCGGAGGCGAAAAGGCAGGATTTTAAGCGTCTGCTGCGGTCAGGGCCAGCGGAATCAGCGCCTCGTTGGCTGCGTTGGCGTACCTGTCGTTACGCCGGACGACGATGGAAAAATCGCCCGCTATCGGTCAAACTACGCCTCGCCTGCGGTCGCTGTTGCCGGGGCTTTCCAAATTCACCAATCATGTCCGCCAAATGCTGCGCTGCCTTGGCAGGGGGCGTGCGGTCGTTTGGGCCGGGACGGCGAGGAGTGCTATGCGTTTAATCAATGCGGTTCTGGCAACAGTAGTGGCGGTTGCGATTGGTCTGCCGGTGGCGTACGCGCAACCGGCGGTGCAGGGCGACTATCCGACCAAACCGATCCGCGTCGTCGTGCCCTATGCGGCAGGTGGGCCGATGGATTACATCGGCCGCACGCTGGGGCGCAAGATGCAGCACATCACCACGCTGGTGATCGACAACCGGCCCGGCGCCGGCGGTGCTCTTGGCAGCGATCTGGTGGCCAAGGCGGCACCCGACGGCTATACGATGCTGCACACCTCTTCAAGTCATGCCAGCCTGCCTGTGATTACCAAATCGCTGCCCTATGATGCGGTAAAAGATTTCGCGCCGATTACCCTGATCGTCAACAGTGTCGGTTTCCTGCTGGTCACGCATAACGCCGTGACCTCACGCACCGTGCAGGAATTCATCGCGGCGGCCAAGGCGCAGCCGGGCAAGATTACTTATGGTTCCGGTGGCGTTGGCAACGTCATGCATTTCGCCGCCGAATTGTTCAACGACAAGGCCGGCACGCAGTTGATGCATATCCCTTACAAGGGCGTGGGTCAGATTATTGTTGATTTGTCAGCCGGGCGTGTCGATAGTTGTTTCGGTCCAGCCACCGCGCTGTTGCCGCAAATCAAGGCCGGTCGCATCAAGGCCATCGGCATTACCGCGCCGACACGCTGGAGTGGTTTGCCTGACGTGCCGACCATCGATGAGTCAGGCGTGAAGGGTTACACCTATGTGCCGTGGTATGCCTTGTGGTTTCCGGCGCGCACCCCCGCCGCCTATGTGACGCGCATCCGCAATGAGGTGGTTACAGCCTTGCAGGATCCCGAAGTGAAAACGGCGATGGGCGAGCAGGGTTTCGTGCCGGTGGGTTCGTCACCGGCGGAATTTGCCAAAGTGGTTGTCGAGGAAATTCAAACCAACCGTCGTCTCGCTGCAAAAATAAATCTGCAGCCGGAATAAGGTCGCAGCAGCACACTATTTTTTTTTGATGAAAATGAAATCTTAATGTCACAGCCACTTGAGGGAATCAGGGTTCTCGAACTCGGCAATTTCATCGCCGGACCTTTCTGCGGAATGTTACTCGGCGACATGGGCGCCGATGTCATCAAGATCGAGCGCCCGGCGCGTGGCGATCAGACGCGCGCCATGCCGCCGCTGGTTAATGGTGAGAGCGCCAGTTTTGCCGCGCTTAACCGCAACAAGCGCAGTCTCGTGCTCGATCTCAAACAGCCCGAGGCGCGCGATATCGTGCTGGAGCTGGCGAAAAAGAGCGACGTATTTCTGGAGAACAACCGGCCCGGCGTGCTCGACAAGCTTGGGCTGGGCGCGGCACAAGTGCGCGCGGTCAACCCGGACATTGTCTACACATCGGCTTCGGGTTTCGGTCAGAGCGGGCCGTATCGCAAGCGTGCTGGTGTAAACCTCATCGTCGAAGCTTTTTCGGGGGCGCTGTCGGTGACAGGATTGCCGACGGATATGCCGATGCGCACTGGGATTCAGGCCGCGGATATCTTTGGTGCGATGTTTTCCACCTACGCCACGCTGTGTGGCCTGATCGGCAAATTGAGCGGCAAGGGCGGGCGCACGGCTGATGTCTCACTGGTCGAAGCATCGATCTCGGCCGCAGCGTGGGAGACGGCGTTTTATCTCTCCACTGGCGAAGTGCCGGTGCGCTGCGGACACCAGCATCGTTTAAACACGCCGTATCAGTTGTTCGAAACCAGCGACGGCCATTATCTCGCCATTGGCACGCCAAACGACGAATTGTTCCGTCGCTTCATGCAAGCGGTTGACCTCGAGGCGGCGATTGCCGATCCACGTTTCGCCACCTATGTCTTGCGCAAGCAGAACGAACCGGCGCTGCTGGAGATCGTCACGCCGGCCGTGCGCAGGAAGGAGGCCGCCGCACTGGAGGCGCTGTTGATGGAGGCCGGGGTGCCCTGTTCGCGCGTCAACAATATGCAGGAGGTTTTCGACAACCCGCATATTCAGGCGCGCAAGGTGGTCGAAGAGGTCGAGCATCCGAAGATGGGGCGCGTTAAAAGCGTGCGCAATCCGGTGCTGTTTGACGAGGGCAGCCCTTCGATACGCCGGCCTGCCCCCTTACTGGCGCAGCACACTGCAGAAATTTTGCGTGAACTTGGCTATAACGAGGCGCGTATTGCCACACTGGCGGCGGCGGGCGCGGTTATGCTGGCGAAATAATGGCCTTAACAAGGGAGCCCTGCCCCCTTGTTAAGGAATCAGATCAGTATGTATTCATCGATTTAACTGGAGATCATCATGCGTCTATGGCGTAGCCTTTTGTTCGTGCCGGCCAATCAAAAGCGAATGCTCGATAAACTCGGTTCGCTGCCGGCAGACGGTTTTATATTCGACCTCGAAGACACGGTGCCGCCGCCAGAAAAAGCGAATGCGCGCGCCATGACCAGGGATGCTATTGCGACCGTCGCCGGTAACAAAAGCTGGGTGCGCGTCAATTCGGTGCCGAGCGGTTTTCTGCATGAGGACCTCGAAGCCTTCGTTGGTATGCCAGGTCTCGCTGGTTTCGTCGTGCCCAAGCAGGATAGCTACGGCGATGTGGCCGCGGTTGACCGCATGATCGCCAGTATCGAGACGCGTAAGGGGTTGGAGATTGGCGGCACGCCCATCATCGTCATGATCGAGAGTGCGGCGGGTGTGTTGTCGGCGCGCGAAATTATCAGTGGTGCGAAGCGTATTGAATCGGCGGTGTATGCGGGCGGAGAAGACGGCGACATGAATGTATCGCTCGGTGCCACCTGGTCGAGCGAGGGGCCGGAGATGATGTTCGTGCGGCAGTTTACTTTCGTCGCGGCGCGCGCTGCCGGCATCCAGTATCCACTCGACGGCGTGTTCTCGAACGTGCGCGATGCCGAGGGCTTCAAGCGCGATACCCTGCTATCGAAACGTCTGGGCTTTCGCGGCCGCACGGTGATTCATCCGGGGCAAATCGAGGCGGCCAATGAAATTTACATGCCGACTGCAGTCGAGGTTGATTACGCCCACCGCGTGATCGCCGCGTTTGACGAGGCGTTGAGTCGCGGCATCGGCAGCACCACGGTTGACGGCAAGTTGGTGGACGTGGCGATGGCGAAGACCGCGCATAACATTCTCGAGCTTGTCGCCAAGATCAAGGCGCAGAACACCTAGTTTTGCGGCGCCACTTCCAGGAGTGGCGCCATTGCGGCGCGGCGTGCGGCGTTGTCGGCGTAGTTGTTCAGGCGTGCGCGCGTGGCCGGGGCATGCAAAGCCGGCAGTGCCTTCTCCAGTGCATCGAGTATGGCGGGGGTCAGGCGGTCGAGTTGCGGGCGGATGTCGCGTAGCAGATCCGGCGCGTCGCTGAATGCGGGTTGCTGCGTCGCCCGCCACTGCGCGAGGCGCGCGTTCTGAATCATCTTCGATGCTTCGATTTGCGCCTGGAAAAACTGTTTGGCCAGTGTCGGCTCAAGGCCATGGCTGGCGGCTTGCGCGCTGATCGCATCGACGATTTCGCCTTCGCGTTTGAGATCTTCGATCGCGGCACCTGAATTCCATTTGCTGCGCGCGACCTCTGCGCCGATGGCCAGGCGCTGCTCAATCAGGTTGAGCAATTCGGTAATGGGGTCAACTGGTGCGGCAGGCGTTGCGCAACCACCAAGCAAGGCGATGATCAGCGAGCCGAGTGCACATGCTGCGCGTAACGCCTTCATGCTCAACCCGCACCCCTCAGATCATCAGACGATGGTGCGGCCAAGCAGCAGAAATTCAATCAGCGCTTTTTGGACGTGCAGACGGTTTTCGGCTTCGTCCCACACTACGCTTTGCGGGCCGTCGATCACTTCGGCGGCGACTTCTTCGCCGCGGTGCGCGGGCAGGCAATGCATGAAGAGAGCATCCGGTTTCGCCAGACGCATCATGTCGCCGTCCACCTGCCAGTTTTCGAAGTCGCGTTTGCGTTCTTCGTTTTCGGCTTCAAAGCCCATGCTCGTCCAGACATCGGTGGTGACGAGATCGGCGTCGCGCGCCGCATCATGCGGATTTGCAAACGATTCGAAATAGGCGGTGTCGATGCCGGCGATCTGCGCGGGCTGCAGTTCGTATCCGGGCGGCGTTGATACGTGCACCTTGAAACCGAATATCGGCGCGGCCTGCAGCCAGGTGATACAGACATTATTCGAGTCGCCAATCCATGCCACGGTTTTGCCGCGGATGGATTTGCGGTGCTCGATGTAGGTGAAGATGTCCGCCATGATCTGGCAGGGATGGTATTCGTTGGTCAGGCCGTTAATCACCGGTACGCGCGAATTCGACGAAAAGCGCTCAATGATCGATTGCTCGAAGGTGCGGATCATGATGACGTCGACCATGCGTGAAATCACGCGTGCAACGTCTTCGAGCGGTTCGCCGCGGCCCATTTGTGTGTCGCGTGTCATCAGCGTAATGACTGAGCCGCCGAGCTGGTTCATGCCAGCCTCAAAAGAAACGCGGGTACGTGTCGAGTGTTTTTCAAACACCATCGCCAGTGTGCGGTCGACCAGCGGCTGGTAAGGCTCGTAGCGTTTGAATTTGTTCTTGATCCAGATGGCGCGTGCGAAAAGGTACTCGTACTCTTCGAGAGAAAAGTCCCTGAATTGCAGGTAGTGGCGGAGTTCCATCGCTGACGTATCCCGTGCTTTTAGAATCGCTTAGGCGGTTTTGGCTTTGGCCGGTGCGACGCGGTTGGCCGCGAGAAAAGCGGTGATCAGGGCCCCCAGCTGGGCGATGACTTGCTGCGCTTCGGCGCGTTGCATGATCAGCGGCGGCAGCAGTCGGACTACATGGTCGGCGGTGACATTGATCAGCAATCCGTCGGCAAGCGCCAGTTTGACCAGCTCGCTGCATTCGATGTCGAGTTCAATGCCGATCATCAGGCCCTTGTTGCGGATTTCGTGGACACCGGCATGGCCGGCGAGCGCGGCGCGCATGCCGCTGTTGATGAACTCGCCAATGGCAACGGCGTTCGCCATCAGCTTTTCATCTTCAATGATTGACAAGGTTGCCAGCGCTGCGGCGCAGGCGAGCGGATTGCCGCCAAAGGTCGAGCCGTGGTTGCCGGGTTTGAATACACCGGTGGCACGGCCAGACACCATGCAGGCGCCGATCGGCACACCCGAGGCGAGGCCTTTGGCGAGGGTCATGACGTCGGGTTTGACGCCCGAGTGCTGGAAGGCGAACCATTTGCCGGTGCGGCCGATGCCGCTCTGCACTTCGTCGAGCATCAGCAACCAGCCGTTGGCGTCACAGATCTCGCGCAGGCCCTGCAGATAGTCGTCGTGACAGATATTGATGCCGCCTTCGCCCTGGATCAGTTCGACCAGCACAGCGACCACGTTATGGTTGTTGCTGGCCACTTTTCTCACGGCGGCAAGATCGTCGAAGGGGACACGGACAAACCCCGGCACCAGCGGTTCAAAACCGGCCTGCACTTTGCGGCTACCGGTGGCGGAGAGGGTGGCGATGGTGCGGCCGTGGAAGGCCTTTTCGAGGACGATGATGGCCGGCGTATCGATACCTTTGCCATGACCGTAGAGCCGTGCAACTTTGATTGCCGCCTCGTTGGCTTCGCAGCCTGAATTACAGAAAAAAACCTCATCCATGCCGGAGATCGCAGCGAGGCGGTCGCCAAGTTGTTCCTGACGTTCGATTTCGTAAAGGTTCGAGGTGTGAACCAGTTGCGCAGCTTGTTCACTGATGGCTTTGACCAAACGCGGATGGCTGTGTCCGACGCCGCAGACGGCAATGCCGGCGAGCGCATCAAGATAACGTTTGCCCTGTTTATCCCAAAGCCAGCAACCCTCGCCGCGTTCGAACGTGACGGGAAGGCGCTTGTAAGTGTGCATGACGTGCGACATTACGATTCAACCCCCAAAAGCATGACGGCGGCTATCGCCGCCGTGAACCCTGAATTGATCCGCTGAATTTAAATCACCGGATGCCTGCTGATTAGTGTGTGCCAAACCCGCGCCGCGGCGCAAGTGAAATTTTCTTGACTTGCCACACTGGTAAACTCGCCGCCATGCTTACTGATGCACTCGAAATTGTTATTGTCGGCACCACCATCGAAGGATGCCAGTTCAGACCCGGCGATTGGGCCGAGCGTCTATGTGGAATGATGTCGATATTTGGTGAGGATCGACACCTCAGCTATTCGCCTTATCTCAAACCCGTGGTTGCTGCAGGTGTGAAGTGCGTGGTGATTGATCGTCGGCTTGAACACATCGATCCATCCGCCTATTCGTTTTTGCTGGCTTTCGCGCGCGACAACGAATTGATGCTGCGACCAGGGCGGCGAAACATCCGCCCGGAAGACGCGGCGCCTCGATTGGGCGCCGGCGTTGCTACGCCATCGCTTTGACGGCGGAGTTGAGGCGGCTCTTGTGACGTGCTGCTTTGTTCTTGTGCACGATCTTTTTGTCGGCAATCGTATCGATTACTTTGCCGGCATCGCGCAGAACGCCATTGGCGGCGGCTTTGTCACCGCCTTTGATGGCTGCCTGCACGCGTTTGATCGCGCTACGCAGTTTTGAACGCAGGCTTGCATTGTGCGCGCGAACTTTCTCGCTCTGACGCGCTGCTTTTTTCGCTGATGCTGTATTTGCCATGGATTACCCCGCTGGCCGCCCCTTCTTTATCGGGACGGTTAAAAAGGGCGCTATGATACGAGCGTTCGACCCATTAAGCAAGCATACTCACCAGTTTAGCGCGACCACCCTAAACAGGGCATAACACCATGAATTTGTTGAAGGCGCTTGCCACGGTGAGCGGTATGACGCTGGTTTCGCGGGTTCTCGGCTTCGTCCGCGATACGGTTATTGCGCGCGCCTTTGGTGCCGGGGTCGCCACCGATGCGTTCTTTGTTGCTTTCAAGATTCCCAACCTGCTGCGGCGCCTGTTTGCCGAGGGGGCTTTTGCGCAGGCTTTCGTGCCGATATTGGCCGAATACAAGAACCGGCGTGGTGATGCAGATACCCGCATTCTGCTTGATCATGTTTCAGCGCTGCTCGCGCTCGTCCTCTTCGTCGTTACGGTGATCGGCATAGTGGCCGCGCCGTTTATCGTGCAACTCAGCGCGCCGGGCTTTGCCGCCGATACGCAAAAATTTGAACTGACGACGGTGCTGTTGCGTGTCACCTTTCCCTATATTTTTTTCATTTCACTGGTTTCGCTCGCCGGCGGCATACTCAATACCTATAGCAAGTTCAGCGTGCCGGCGCTGACGCCGGCCTTGCTGAACGTGTCATTCATTGTTTTTACGCTGTGTTTCGCCCCCTATTTTGATCCGCCAGTGAAGGCGCTGGCGTGGGGGGTGTTTTGTGGCGGCATTTTGCAACTGGCTTTTCAGGTGCCGCATTTGTGGCGGCTCGGCCTGTTGCCGCGTTTCAAACTTGACCTTGGGGACGAGGGCGTGTGGCGCGTGGTCAGGCAGATGGGGCCGGCGGTTTTTGGTGTCTCGATCAGCCAGATCAGCCTGCTGATTAATATTATATTTGCCTCGTTTCTCGTTACCGGCAGCGTTTCATGGCTTTATTACGCTGACCGTCTGATGGAGTTTCCGACGGGCCTACTCGGCGTCGCGCTGGGTACGATATTGCTGCCCAGCCTCGCCAAGCACTATGCCGATCAGTCGCATGACGAATACGCGCGGCTGCTCGACTGGGGGCTGCGCCTGACCCTGATGCTGGCCCTGCCTTCGGCGGTGGCGCTGGCAATACTCGCCGTGCCTCTGATCGCCACCCTGTTTCATTACGGCGAATTTTCGGCCAATGACGTGTTGATGACGCGTAACGCATTGGTCGCCTATAGCGTCGGCTTATTGGGCTTGATTTTGGTGAAGGTGCTGGCGCCGGGTTTTTATGCACGGCAAAACATCAAGACGCCGGTGAAGATCGCCCTCGTTTCCTTGCTGGCGACGCAGGCGATGAATTTTATTTTTATGGTGCCGTTGCAGCACGCCGGGCTGGCGCTGGCGATTGGTTTGGGCGCCTGTTTGAATGCCGGCCTTCTCTATCGCCAGCTACGTTTGCACGGTATTTACACGCCGCAACCGGGCTGGCTGTTATTTGCGCTGAAAATCGCGATCGCCATCGCTGCGATGGCAGCAGTGCTGTGGTTAGCCGCTGGCCATGGTGAAGACTGGCTAGCCGCCAGCGCCCTGCATCGCGTCGTTTGGCTCTCCGGTGTGGTGTTGGCGGGCGCGCTGACTTATTTTCTGGCGCTGTGGCTGATGGGTTTCCGTTTAAGCGATTTCAAGCGCCGCGCTGCTTGAGCATTTGCGTGCAGGCAAGTATCCTACGATCCCTATGAATTTTCTATGCTGCCTCGTGCGCAGATCCAGTGCGCGCCGCTTATCCAGGCCGCCCTCCCGCTGAGAGGGCGCCGCGTCGTGCACGCGGCATCACTTTCGTTCTTTGGGAACATTACTTTTTAGAGGAAATCTGCAATGAATGAGCCATTGTTTGACCGTGTTTTTCGCCGTCTGTTTGTCGTTGCTGCAATACTGTGTTTTACGCCGATGTCGGCGTCAGTGTTCGCGCAAGCAGTACTGAAAGTCTCAGCGATACCGGACGAGGCGCCGACTGAGTTGCAGCGCAAGTTCGCTCCGCTTGGCGCCTATCTGGAAAAAGAAATCGGCATGAAGGTCGAGTTCACGCCGGTGACCGATTACGCCGCGGTGGTTGAGGGTCTTGCCGCCAGGAAACTCGATTTGGTCTGGCTGGGCGGGTTTACCTTTGTGCAGGCACGGCTGCGCACCGGTACTGCGATTCCGATCGTGCAGCGCGAGGAAGACCGCATTTTCACCAGCAAGTTCATCGCGAATGCCGCGGCTGGCATCAATACGTTAGCCGATCTGAAGGGAAAGAATTTTTCCTTTGGTTCGGTGTCTTCGACCTCGGGGCATTTGATGCCGCGTTACTTCCTGCTGCAGAACACGCTCAATCCGGAAAAGGACTTCAAGCGCGTGGCGTTTTCGGGCGCCCATGATGCCACCGCTTTGCAGGTCGAGTCGGGCAAGGTCGAGGCCGGAGTGCTTAATGCGTCGGTGTGGGACAAGATGGTGCAGGAAAAGAAAGTTGATGTGTCCAAGGTCAAGGTGATCTACACGACGCCGACCTATTTTGACTACAACTGGACGGTGCGCGGCGACCTTGATCCGGCATTGACGAAAAAACTGACCGATGCCTTCCTCAAGCTCGATGCGAAAAATCCAGTGCACAAGGAGATCATGGATTTGCAGCGCGCCAGCAAATTCATTACGACCAATGCCGATAACTACAAGGGCATAGAGGCGGCGGCGCGCGAGGCAGGGCTGCTCAAGTAGTCGCCCCGTTTTGTGAGCGTTAATCTCGACCGCGTTAGTCTGGTCCATCCGAACGGGCATCGTGCCCTTGCCGGCGTCAGCCTGAAGGTTGATGCCGGTGAATGCGTTGCCGTCATCGGACCATCGGGCGCTGGCAAGACCAGTTTGTTACGCGTAATCGCGACGGCATTGCGGCCCAGTGGCGGCGTGGTCCAGACGCTGGGTGTCGATCCGTGGGCACTGGATCGCCGCGCGCTGCGCCGCTTGCGTGCGCGCATCGGGATGGTGCATCAAGCGCCACCGATTCCTTTGCGGCAGCGCGTCGTCACCGCGGTGCTTGGCGGGCGGTTGGGTAGCTGGCCTTTGTGGAAGTCGCTGGCATCGCTGGCCTATCCAGCCGATATCGATGGCGCGCGGGCGATGCTCGGTCGTATGGAAATTGCGGATAAATTGTTTGAGCGCTGCGATCGATTGTCGGGCGGACAGTTGCAGCGCGTTGGTGTTGCGCGTGTGCTCTATCAGCAGCCGGATTTGCTGCTTACCGATGAGCCAGTGTCTGCGGTCGACCCGGCCCTGTCCGACCGCGTGATCGGGGAACTCAGCCGCGAGGCGCAAGCGCGCGGCGTGACGCTGATCGCGAGTCTGCATGCGGTTGATCTCGCGCTGCACTGGTTTCCGCGCATCGTCGGCGTTCGCGCTGGCGAAATCGCCTTTGATCTACCGCCCGATCAAGTCAGCGACGACATGTTGCGTGAGTTGTATGCGTCGGAATCCGCCGTGGTGCCGACGCAGATGGGTGAAAAAAACAGCGCGTTAGCGCTGCGACGCAAACCGCTGTGCTCGTAACGTGACTGCGACCGCAACATTGAGTGCACGCGTGGCGCGCGACCCGGCGGCGCTGCCGAGGTTCGTGCTGACGGCGCTGATCGTGGTGCTGCTGATACCCGGCTTCAAGCTGACGGAATTCGAGCCAGGCGTGCTGTTTGACACGCGTAACCGCGAGACCATCGGCCGCTTTCTGGGTACGTTTTTTCCGCTTGCGCTGTCGGCAGATTTTCTGCAACTGGTTATTAAGTCTACTATCGAGACCCTGGCGATTGCCACCGCCGGCATGGCGCTGGCGCTCGCAATCGCGGCACCGCTATCGCTTTTGGTGACGCGCAGCCTGTCGATTTCGCGCATCGGCCCGGGGCCGGGTTTGTGGAGCGGGCGTGTGCTGCGCACGCCAGTGCGCCTGGCACTGATGCTCTGTCGCAGCGTGCCAGAGATCGTCTGGGCGCTGTTGTTCGTGCGCGCGGTCGGGTTGGGCCCGACCGCGGGGGTGCTTGCCATTGGCATCACCTACGGCGGCATGCTCGGCAAGGTCTATGCAGAAATTTTCGAATCGGGCGATACGCGTCCGACCGTCGCCTTGCTCGAGTCTGGCAGCGGTCATTTGCCGGCATTCCTCTACGGCATGTTGCCGGTTGCTCTGCCCGAGATTGTTTCCTACAGCGTCTATCGCTGGGAGTGCGCGATCAGGGCTTCGGTCATCATGGGTTTTGTCGGTGCCGGCGGACTTGGCATGCAGATGGAGTTATCGATGCGCATGTTGAGCGGCGGCGAAGTCAGCACCATGCTGCTGGTATTTTTGCTGCTGGTCATGCTGGCCGACGGCATCAGCGCCGCACTGCGCAGAGTGATCGAATGAACGCACGGCACTGGATTGCGCTGGTGCTGATGTGCGCCGCGGTGATCGGCAGTTTCACTTACCTTGCAATCGACGTGCGGGCGTTGTTTTCTGTCGAGGCTGCGGCGCAGATGTGGAATTATTTTGCGCGTTTCTTTCCGCCGGATTTTTCGGCGGATTATCTGGCGCAGGCCTGGCGCGGTACGCTGGAGACGATTGCAATTTCGGGGGTTGGCACGGTGCTGGCGGCGGCTTGCGGCATGTTGATTGCATTGCCGGCGTGCGGGCGCTTCGGTCCTGTCGCACGGATAGTCTCGCGCTTTGTGTTGAATTTTCTGCGCTCGATTCCGGAGCTGGTATGGGCGGCTCTGATGGTGTTTGCCGTCGGACTTGGACCGTTTGCCGGGACGCTGGCGCTAGCCTTGCACACCACCGGTGTCATCGGCCGGCTGTTTGCGGAAACGCTCGAGAACGCACCGCCCGAGCCCGCACTGGCGTTGCAATTGGCGGGTGCTCATCCGGCGGCTGCATTTTTTTACGGCACGCTACCCAATGTGATTGCGCAGTTCGTCGCCTATACGCTCTATCGCTGGGAGATCAATATCCGCATGGCGGCAATTCTCGGGGTGGTCGGTGCCGGCGGGCTGGGGCAGATGTTGTATATGAGCTTGTCGCTGTTCCAGCAGGCGCAGGCCATGACGATTATTCTTGCGATGCTATTGCTTGTGGTGATCGTCGATGCGGCAAGCGCAGCGTTGCGCGCGCGCATGGAGTGAAGCGAGCATGCGGCGATTACATGTCGTAATCGAGTGCCGGCTTGCCGTGCACGGCATCATTCACCACTTTGCGGCTTAGCTGCGCTGCAAACATTTCGATGAAGTCATAGGCGTAGCTGCGCAGATAGGCTTTGCGCGGAATGCCGATACGCGTGGTGCTGGATTCAAACAGATGGCTGGCGTTCATGCTGCGCAGATTTTTATCCTGCGCTGGATCGAACGCCATTTCGGCCAGAATGCCGATGCCGAGCCCGAGCGCCACATAAGTCTTGATGACGTCAGAGTCGATCGCGGTCAGCACGACGTTGGGTGTCAGTCCCTTAACCTCAAAGGCGTGATTGATCTGCGAGCGACCGGTGAAGGCGAAATCGTAGGTGATGATCGGGTAGCGGGCTATTTCTTCGATCGACAGCGTTTTGTTTTTCAGGATCGGGTGGTCGGGCGGGGCGATCACGCAGCGGTTCCAGCTGTAGCAAGGCAGCATGACCAGTTCGTCGAAATTGGCGATCGCTTCGGTGGCGATGCAGAAGTCAGCTTGTCCGTTGATGGCGAACTGGCAGGTTTGCATGGGGTTGCCCTGCATCAGGCCGAGTTTTACGTTCGGGTAGCGCTGACTAAAACGGCGGATCACCTCGGGCAGCGCGTAGCGGGCCTGGGTGTGGGTGGTTGCAATGATGAGCTTGCCGGCGTCCTGCGTCGAATAATCCTGCGCCGCCTGTTTCAGGTTTTCGGCTTCGTTGAGTATCCGTTGGGCGATTTCAAGGATGGCCCGGCCGGGTGGCGTCACCGCCACCACGCGTTTGCCGTTACGCACAAAAATCTCAACGCCGAGTTCTTCTTCGAGCAGACGGATTTGCTTGCTAATACCGGGTTGCGAGGTATGCAGTTTTTCGGCCGCAGCTGAAAGATTCAGGCCCTGCTTGCTGACCTCAATCAGATAGCGCAATTGTTGAATTTTCATGATGTTTGATTTAAATAATCAATAGTTATTAGATTCTAACATAACAGTCTTACTGGATATAACAAGGCTTTGGTACTATGCGGGTCGTTTTAAAACAAGCCGATAAAACATGTACATCTACGACGAAATTGATCAACGCATAGTCGATGACCGCGTCACCCAGTTTCGCGACCAGACGCAGCGTTTCCTGGACGGGCGCCTTTCCGAGGATGATTTCCGTCCCCTAAGGTTGCAAAACGGCCTTTATATTCAGAGATTTGCACCCATGCTGCGGGTTGCTATTCCGTATGGTTTCCTGGCTACACGCCAATTGCGAGCGCTTGCTTACATCGCGCGCACCTGGGATCGCGGTTACGGCCATTTCAGTACGCGGCAAAATTGCCAGTTCAACTGGCCCAAACTCGAAGATGTGCCGGAGATTTTGGCCAAACTGGCCACCGTGCAGATGCACGCCATTCAGACCAGCGGCAATTGCATCCGTAACACGACGGTTGATCATCTGGCCGGTGTGGCGCCGGACGAGATCGTTGACCCATTGGTGTGGTGCGAAATTCTCCGCCAGTGGTCGGCGTTTCATCCCGAGTTTGCCTTCCTGCCACGGAAGTTCAAGATTGCGGTCAGCGGTGCAGAAACCGACCGCGCGGCGATCCAGGTGCATGACATCGGCTTGCAGGCGCAGTATGACGATAAGGGCAATATCGGTTTCCGCGTCTACGTCGGCGGCGGCCTTGGCCGCACCCCGATCATCGGCACCGTGATCAAGGAGTTTCTGCCCTGGCAGCATCTGCTGACTTTCCTCGATGCGGTGTTGCGTGTGTATAACCGCTACGGGCGGCGTGACAACAAATACAAGGCGCGTATCAAGATCCTCGTCAAGGAAACCAAGCCTGAAGTATTTGCCGCACAGGTCGAGGCCGAGTGGGCGCATTTGAAGGATGGCCCCGGCACGCTGATTGAAGAAGAAATCACCCGTATCAACCAGCGCTTCACACGGCCGGCTTATCAACAGCTCGACGCCTTGTCCTCTGGTCATGTGCTGGCGCTGGGGCGTGATCCGGCGTTCGCCAGCTGGGTGCGACGCAATGTTCATGCGCACAAAGTGGCGGGATATGCG
>Ga0114978_10001458_pt1 | contig 19877 bp, 19 predicted proteins | sample S_140212_EF_Meta_FD_87027 | JGI IMG/M metagenome (GOLD analysis project Ga0114978, IMG submission 87027) | Freshwater microbial communities from Lake Simoncouche, Canada to study carbon cycling - S_140212_EF_MetaG | ecosystem: Environmental > Aquatic > Freshwater > Lake | place: Lake...
AACGCGCTTAGAGAAGTTCGGAAATGAGTGATCCCACCGTCTTTTCGGCGCTGAGTCTGAAGAGACGGTGGGAAACTTTGCTAAGCGGGAACGATTTGAATTTCGAGTTCAATATTGACTTTGTCGCTCACCAACATGCCATCAAGACCGATGGGTGCGTTGAAATCAATTCCAAAGTCGCTGCGATTGAACTGACCTGACGCACTAAACCCTGCACGTGTCATGCCGTATGCATCAACGGTGACTCCGTGGAAGTCAAGGTTGAGAGATACAGCTTTGGTGATTCCGTTAATGCTGAGATTGCCCTTCAGTGAAGTTTCGGTCACTTCACTAGATGCAAATGCCATTGTGGGGTGAGTTTCTGTATTGAAGAAGTCTCCACTTTGCAGGTGTCCATCGCGCTGAGCATTGTTGGTATCAACGGACGACATATCGATAGTGGCCGAAACGGAGCTTGAAAGCTGGTTGTCGGCAACAGTGACTGTGCCACTAAAGGTATTAAAGCGGCCTCGAACTTTTGAAAGTCCAAGGTGACGTACGGTGAAGCCAACTTCTGAATGGCTTGGTTCAATATTCCAAATTCCGGGGGTAAGTGAGTTAATTGTTGTCATGTCCACAAACATAGCAGGGAATTATTGACATGACAACAAATTGCTATGATGGTTTCATGGAATCGAAATGGCTGAGTGGCGATGAAGAAAAGGCTTGGCGCGGGTTCGTAGCTTTGCGCATTGGTCTCGTGGGGCATTTAGCGCGGCAATTGGTTCAAGAGTGTGGCATTACCGAAGCGGAATTTGAAGTTCTAGTTGTTGTTTCCGAAGCCCCAGGCCAGCGCATTAGGTCTCGTGAATTGGGGAAGGCCCTCAACTGGGAGCGCAGCCGCCTGTCGCATCAAATAGCACGAATGGAAGAACGTGGAATGGTTGCGCGAGAACAGTGCGAAAATGATGCACGTGGCTTCGATGTATTACTAACGAAGGCCGGGCTGAAAGCAATTCAAGCTGCAGCACCGAAACACCTTGAAGCAGTGCGGCACTGTTTTATTGATCTTCTCACTCCAACTCAAATGAAAGCTCTTGCAAACATTGCCGACGTTGTGGGCGAGCATCTCGAGGCAGAGCACTCGCAAGATTGAGTTTTACCCGCGAATCTGCTCGATGTGCTGGTCGGGTCGCACGACGAGTGCTTGATGGGGAAGTAACTGCAACGAAGACAACCACCAATTGTTGGAATCAGTGAAGTCGGTTCCCAAGCGAACGTCACAGTCTTCGCCCACATATTGTGACCCACCAATTACCACGTGTGAATGAAGCGGAACAAGATCAAGCGACGAAATGGTTTCGCCATTACGTTCGAGCCAGCCGTGAGGTAGACGATTTCCAGGTTCGGCACTTAGCCGATACATAGTAATGAGTTCATCGGTCAGAACTTCTAGTGGTGTTGTGGAGTACTCGCTCATGTAGCGGTACCCAATTTGCAGGCCAATCATATTGAAGTGTGTTGCTTGGTTATTAATTGCAGTTTCAATTAAGGCGAGTGACTCGGCAGAATTCAACGCCGCTTCAAGATTCTTAGCTGACACTTCTTTGTCGGGGTCTATGCCGAGCGCCATAAATACATCAAACATTTTGAAGGCATTTTCTAAGCTTGCCTGAGCGTTGCGCTCTGCAATGGGTCGGCGTTCAGATTCGTAAGAGTTGAGTAATTCATCATCTGCGCCTCCACGCTTAACTTTGGAAATTTTCCAGAGCAGGTTATGAATATCGCCAATACCAGTGTTGAGACCCATGCCGCCGGTTGGTGGGAAGCGGTGTGCCGCGTCGCCAGCGAGAAAGACGCGGCCCATACGGTACGACTGGGCTAATTGCGAAGTCATGGTCCACGATGATTGTCGTAGCAATGTAATTTCAGAGTCTGTCGGGGCTAGTGCTCGGCGAATGTGAGTGAAGCATTCTTCATCGGTGAATGGTTCTGTGCGCGCCCCATCGGCGGGCATCATGTACACCCATTCGTTGTCGCCACCGTGAGAAACAAGTGCGCCACCTGAATATGGGTCACAGATCCAATACAAAATTCCAGGATGCGAACCAACGAGTGCACCGAGGTCTGCTTGGAAGTGGAACATATTGAACTGTTGCAAGTTGTCGGGGCCGTCCATTGCGATACCTATGTTCTGACGAACCGAACTAGACGCACCATCACATGCAATAAGCCAAGTGCTCTCAATATTGCTGAGAGCATCACCAACCTGAACGGTAGAAGTGAACCCGCTGTTGGTTTCTACATGAGAGACGTAGCTACTTGAATACTCAACAGCGATACCTCGTTGACGAAGTTCTTCAGTGAGAAGTGGCTCAAGGCGGTGTTGAGAAAGGTTCCTTAACGGTGTAGGCGTGATATCGAAATTGTCGTCGCCTTGTTGCTCATAGGGGAGAGTTCCAATAACGGTCTCACCAAGCCGCGTCACCCAATGAACGTGCCCCGCTTTTTCCGGCGTTTGTGCGTGTGAGCGAATGGCGTCGACGTCGAGACCAATTTGTCGCCAAATTTCAAACGTCCGGGCGTTAATCACGTGAGCAGCTGGTGCACGTTGAGTGGAAGGTCGGCGGTCGATGATGCGTACTGAGAGCCCAAGCTCGTGTGCAAGAAGCGCGCCCGTGAGTCCAACAGGGCCAGCGCCAACAATAAGAATGTCAGTTGTCATGAATGGGCTTTCTAGAAAACGCCTTCGTAGCTTCCGCCATCGAGTTGAATATTTTGCCCACTGAGGTAACCGGCTTGGGCAGAACATAAAAAGGCAAATGCATCGCCCAACTCTTCAGGGCGACCCAGGCGGCCGGCTTTAATAGATTTCACCTGGTCTGCACGTGCTTCTTCATAGGCGATACCGCGCACTTGCATCATGACTTGCGCCATTTGTTCCTGTCGGTAGGTATCAAAGCGTTCAGGGAGCAATTGATTAACGGTCACATTGAATTGTGCAAGATCTTTCGAAAGTCCTTTTAAAACACCAGTGAGACCAAGTCGTGGGCCATGTGAAAGTGACATTGCCGAGTGTGGAGACTTCACCATTGCAGAACTAATGGCGACAATGCGTCCGAAGCGCCGTTCGCACATACCAGGGGTAACTCGCTGAACGAACATCAGCGGCCCAATAAGTGTCTTCTGTAGTGATTCGGAAAAGTCTTTCTCTGCTATATCTTGGAAAAACTTTGGTGCAGGTCCTTCGCCGTTTAACAAAACAATGTCGGGTTGTGGGCAGGCTTCAAGCAACAGTAATTGTGTTTCTTCTGTTGATGAATCGCCGACAACAGCACTTGCGGAAATGCCATACTTCGCAGCAAGTTCACTCGCCGTATTATGCACGTCTGCTTCTGTGCGACCATTAATGACAACGTTGACACCTTCGCGGGCGAGGCTTTCTGCACATGCTTTGCCGAGGCCTCGACTAGATGCGAGAAGAATGGCGTGGCGACCATGAATTCCTAGGTCCATCACAACTCCTAAATGAGTCCGCGAGCTTCGCGGGCAGCCGCAATTTCAAGCAAGTCGGGTTGGTTAATAAAACTTTCAGGCTCTTTTGGCCCCCACACTGAGAAACCAGCTGGGCCATCGGCACCTTCCCAGTCGCGCTTGCAGTGGTTGCGCTCCCAGTCTTCGTCGTCGGTAATTTGGTCCATGTCGGAGAAGAACTCAAACATATTTCCGGAAGGGTCGGTGAGATACCAAAATATGTTTGCACCCAAGTTGTGGCGACCAATGCCCACTACGTTTGCTTCGGGGCGATCGGCAAGCACTGCCATTCCGGCTTTACCAATTGCGTCGACATCGTCAACTTCTAATGCGTAGTGGTTGATATGACTGGTGAAGCCAGGGTGAATAAAGAGGTTGTGGTGATCGGTCTCTACGCGCATAAAGGTGGCAAAACCGTTGAGCACTTGGTCAGACACTTTGAAGCCCAAACCATTGACGTAGAAGTCAGTTGCCTTTTCAAAGTGTGGAGTGCCGAGCACAACGTGCCCCAAACGACGAGGTGGTCGGGGAGAAGTTTCACCCAATACATCGGCTCGTTCACCAACACGTACTGCATTGCCTGGACCGTTGAGAGTTCTGACGGGGGGAGCTGTGAGAGGAGTGGGTTTACCTACTTCAATCAGAATCTGATGCCCGAAAATAGGGTCTATGCAGGTGAGGGTTGTGCCTTGTATTACTGATGACACGCCCATGTCGGTGAGGTTGCGAGAAATGAGAGCCAAGTCGCTTTCGTTTTCGCAACTGAGATGCATTGCAGACAAGTGTCGATATGTGTCTTCAACAATGCTGATTTGTTTTTTTCTGTCAGCAGTGCCAAGAGACCCTGATGCGTCGGCAATGAGACCGTTCTTCAGCCAAAAATCTTTTAATTCTTGTGGGTTCTTGACCGCTAATTCAATATCGAGAAGACCATTCAGTGCCATTGTTAGTTTCCTTTGTTGAAGTTGCTCACGCGACGGCAAGTGTTAGTCATAGTGCCGAGTCCGCCAATGGTGGTAGTAATGACATCTCCATCACGAAGAAATTTTCCTTGGGCAGCGCCAACACCATCGGGCGTTCCGGTGAAAATGATGTCTCCAGGTGACAGCGAGGTGATGTGTGACAGGTACTGGATGAGAAACGGCACATCGAAAATGAGATTCTTTGTGCTGTCGCTTTGACGTACTTCATCGTTAATGCGCGTTTCCAGTGTGAAGTCATTGAGGTTCGAGAAATGATCGGTGGAGTACATGAATGGTCCAATGGGGCCAAAGGTGTCGAAAGATTTACCTAAATCAAAGTGCGGTGGTTGAGCAGCGAACTGCACCATGCGGTCAGAGATGTCTTGACCTATGGTGACGCCTGCAACGTGCTTCCATGCGTCTGATGCATCAATGTCTTTTCCTGCCGTGCCAATAACAACAACAAGCTCCACTTCGTAGTCAACTGCGTCAGAACGCAATTCAACATCGGCAGTAGGGCCAACGAGGCACGAAGGAAACTTTGTGAACACAAGAGGGTTCGTAGGCAATTCCATTGCCGACTCTGCGGCGTGACTCTTGTAGTTGAGGCCGACGGCAAAACAATTTTTTGGCTGGGTGATAGGTGGTCCAAGTGTGACCCCAGCAACCTTTCCTGTTGGAGTTGTTGCATGAAGTTGTGCCGACAATGCGTGCAACTCTGAATATTTTGTAATGGCATCCATTGGGTTACTCGAGATTGCACCATTACTTATGCTCTCAATATCGAAGTAGTTGTCGCCATCAACAAGAACTGCTCTGCCATTGATATTTCCTAAAATAAATGCCATGCCGAATAGTACGACTTCAAATTGTTTGATGTCAAAGTAAATGGCTAAGGTGAAGACGTGGATCCTCGGCAATTAATCAGCGAAACCCTGGAAACATGGGTTAAAGAGCGCCCTGACCTGAACTTTGAAGCTATGGGCGTTGGTCTGAAACTCGACGTTATTGCCACAACAACCATGGGCCAAGCATCTGACAAAATCGCCGACCTGGGCATCAACCTCGGTGAATTTGATGTGCTTGCTACCTTGCGACGCAATGGAAAAAATGGAGTGCTTACTCCCACTGAAATTGCATCTGCAGCAATGGTGTCACCGAGCGGTCTTACTCACCGTCTGACACAACTCGAAAAAATGGGCCATATCATACGACAAAACGATCCGAATGACCGGCGTAGTTCACTAGTGCGGCTTACTCCTCAAGGGAGAAAAATTGCTGATCAAGCAATTGAGCGTATTTCGCAACACGCGACGCAGTCGCTTAGTAGTTTCTCCGAAGATGAAGTTGAAGCGCTTAACGCCGTGCTTGACAAAGTCCTCGCGATGATTTCGCAAACAATTACTGCACCGTAAACGATGTAGCAATGCCGGCGCCGGCAACTGCTTCAACAGTGATGCGCTTCACTGGGTCACCTTTGCTCGAAGACGTTTCCCAGAATGGTAACAAAATTAATAACCAAAGAGTACTAAGTCCAACCTAAGCGTTTTTCGATGTCGGGCAACATGGCGCGAATAGTGAGAACTAGCTGAATGACATCTGCAATGACGGCGTCATCGAGTAGGTGTGTTTCCCCAAAAATTGTAAAGCCTTCCCCGGCAACAGCAATGAGTTCGTTCAGCGCTTTTTGGGCGCGCGGCGATGCTGTAGGCGCCAAAGATTGCCGTTCTTGCAGGCGTTGCATCAGCGGCGTTGAAACATCGGGAAGAAAGTTCTTTGGGTCAGCCGAATTGAGGAGTAGCCACGCCAAAAGTTTTGTTCGCATCACAAGGTTGGGTTCAAACAGTTCCGCGGCATTGGGGTGCAACTCCATCTCATCAACGTGGCGCCGTACCAGTTCCTGAAAAGCTGCTGAGAAAAGACCTTCTTGATCGCCGAAGTTGCGCGCAATGGCCATGAGGCTGAGACCCGATACCTCTGCAATGCGGCGAGTGGTGACCTTGGGGATGGGCTCAGTTTTCAGGAGTTCGATGGTGGCGTTAATGAGGCGTTCACGGGCCTCGTCTGGAGTGGCGCGGTTTTTGCGCGGTACGTCGCCCTTGGCCATACCTGTGAAGTTAGCCCATGTTGAGGAGGCGCTTGAGATCTGAGAGGATGGGGACGGCGAATCGGGGATCCGCCGTGGCCTATAAATAAGGGGGCAGTGATGGCGCAATCAGACGTTGATGTTGTAGTTGTAGGTGCTGGCTTTGCGGGAATGTACTTGCTGCACGAACTACGCAAAACGGGTTTCAGCCATCGCCTGCTGGAAGCTGGCGATGATGTGGGTGGCACCTGGTATTGGAATAGGTACCCCGGAGCACGTTGCGATATCGCTACCACCGATTATCAATACACATGGGACCCCGAACTTCATGAACAGTGGCAGTGGTCGGAAAAGCACGCCGCTCAGCCAGAGATTCTGCGTTACGCGCAATTCGTAGCAAAAAAGCATGACTTGTATTCGGGCATTGAGTTCAATACGCGTGTTGATGGCGCGCAGTGGAATGAAGTCGCAAAACGGTGGAGCATTCACACGTCAACTGGCGAAACAATTACTTGCCAGCATTATGTAATGGCAACGGGTTGCTTGTCGGTGCCGAAAGAGCCCGACATCGTTGGAACAGAAAAATTCACCGGCAATGTGTATGTCACTGGCCGCTGGCCGCATGAAGGAGTCGACTTCACAGGTAAGCGCGTTGCTGTTATTGGTACTGGTTCTTCAGGCATTCAATCAATTCCCCACATTGCTGACCAAGCAAAAGAACTTGTGATCTTTCAACGCACACCGAACTTCTCGATGCCCGCATTTAATGGACCCGCTCCGCAAGATCGCATTGAACGCTTGAAGGCAGATCGTGTGACGTATCAGCATGAGGCTCGCTATTCAGGCACTGGTGTGCCATTGGAAGACTCAACTGTTTCGGCGTTGTCGGTAACACAAGAAGAAGCGTTTGTGATGCTTGAAGAAGCGTGGCAAAAAGGTGAACTGTTGTCGTTGGGCAATACCTTCATGGATTCTGCAATTAATCGTAAAGCTAACGATGTTGTTGCCGAGTTCATGCGCATGAAAGTGCGCTCGGTAGTAAAAGACCCAGAGGTTGCTGAACTGTTGAGCCCATACAAACATGGCTACGGAACAAAACGTCCGTGTATGGACACGGGGTATTTTGAAACATTCAACAAACCACACGTGCGACTTGTTGATTTGAATACAAGCCCTATACGCAGCATTACGGAAACAGGAATTGACTTTGGCAAGGAGTCAATGGAATTTGATGCAATTGTGTACGCCACTGGTTTCGACGCAATGACTGGCGCCATTGTGAGCGCCAACATCACGGGTAAAAACGGTGTCACTCTCAAGAGCAAATGGGAACATGGGCCGCTCACTTACCTTGGTCTTACATCTGTTGGCTTCCCCAATTTGTACATGATTACTGGCCCGGGTAGCCCGTCGGTGTTGTCGAACATGATGGTGTCTATTGAGCAACATGTCGATTGGATTCGCGACACGTTGGTGCATATGCGTGAACAGGGCTTTGAGACTATTGAACCCACTCCGCTTGCTGAAGAAGGCTGGCGTGTGCATTGCACCGATTGCGCCGATATCACTATTTTCCAAGAAGCCAACTCGTGGTACATGGGTGCCAACGTTCCTGGCAAACCTCGCGTGATGTTTCCTTATATAGGAGGCGTAGGGCGCTACCGCCTGGCATGCGAGGAAGTGGTGAACAAGGGCTTCCTCGGGTTTGAACTTGCTGGTTCAACCAAGAAGCAGTGCAACGATGGCTTAGTACGTGAAGTGCAACCCGACGTCGACATGGTGCTCGACTTTATTGCAACTCTCAATTTGCCCGCAATGGAGACGATGACCCCCACCGAGGCTCGCGCATTTTCTGAAGCATCTTCGGCAATGCGCCCCAGCGGCCCCGAAGTTGGAGAAATTTCAGATGGTGTTTTGCCAGGCGCTGATGGCGAGCTGGAATATCGGTTGTATCGCCCCGCAACACCTGGCCCGCATCCCATTGCGGTGTATTTCCACGGCGGCGGTTGGGTGTTTGGTAGCCACACATCTGATGACCCACTGTGTCGCGACTTGTGTGCACAGTCAAACACGCTCATTATTTCGGTGAATTACCGTCATGCCCCAGAGGCACCGTTTCCTGCTGCAGCGGAAGATGGATTTGCGGCATTGAAATGGGTACACGCCAATGCTGGTGCACTTGGTGGCATTGCAGATCAAATTGCAGTTGCAGGGTGGAGTGCCGGTGGCAACGTTGCGGCTGTAACTGCGCAAATGGCTCGCGACAAAGGTGGGCCACAACTTAGCGGTCAACTCTTGTTATGCCCCGTCACCGATGGTTCGCATCAACACCGCTCGCATATTGAAAATGGTGAGCGTTTTATTCTCACCAAGTCACTCATGGAATGGTTTTGGAATCACTACGCCACACCAGAGCAACGTAAGAGCCCGCAAGCGTCACCATTGCTTGCAGCATCACTTGCGGGGTTGCCGCCAACAATGTTGGTGACATGCCAGTTCGACCCTTTACGCGATGAAGGCAATGCATATGCGCGTGCGCTCATGCAAGCAGGAGTGAAGGTAGAACACGTGGAAGCTCGCGGTCATATTCATACTTCAATCACCATGGTCGATATGTTGCCCTCGGGCGCTCCGCACCGTCGCGAAATGGCGCGGGCATTACGTGGGTTTTTTAGCTAGTCGTTGCCCAGTGCTGCTCAATGATCATGAATGATCGACGCAATTTCGTCGGCCAATTGCGGTGTAGCAGCAGCAATGCCACTCCACCTCAAGGTGAGGTCTGGCGAGAAATTAAGTGGACGCCCTGCAGCATCGCGTAGCGCCCCGCCAGACTTCTCAACTATGAGTGATACTGCCGCAATGTCAACAATGCGGTGAATGTCGCCGCCCGGATCACAGAATGCATCAATTGCTCCATCGGCAACAAGGCAAGCTTCAATAACTGAAGAGCCTAAAATTCTCACACGTTCCGATGTTTGGGCAAGAACAGACCACGTGTTCCAAGTGCTTGGGCGTGGTCGCAGCATCGATAGTGCAGCACCCGACAATTTGGTGCGGCCAGTTGTGCGCTGAACTGTTGTGTCATCACAGTGTGCTCGCCATGAATAGTTCGTGCCGAGCCAAGTAACTAACGACTCAATAATGATGTCGTCTTCCACAACTGCTGCAGAGAAACCCGAAATGGGCACACCGGCAGCAGAGTTTGCGGTGCCATCTACTGGGTCAAGTACAACTGTGTAGGCAGAACCTCTATCGATCCAGCCGACTTCTTCCGACAGAACATTCATTTTGTGACTCTCAATAATGTCTAAAACCGGAGCCTCAATGTATTGATCGAGGAACATCGTTGGTGTTCCATCACCGCCGATGCCAATGTCTTTGCTGCGTTCGCTGCGAGACATTGTTGACATCGCTAAGACGTAAGCATTTTCGGCAGCTTCGGCCATTTCTTTGAGGAACTCTGAAAACTCCCTCACGTTAGAGGCCATTCACCAGCGCATCGGCACAGCCAGCTGTGGCTGCACTGATAACGCTTAGTACTTTGGGAAGTGCTCCGTTGAGTGAGCAAACTGTGATGTCTGCGCGCTGACCAATTTCAAGGGTGCCGCGATCCTGTAAATTCATTGTCCTGGCTGGACCTGCAGTAACAAGATGAACAGCGTGAGGAAGGCTGCAAACGTTTTGTGATACCAGGGTGCCAACAGCTCCTAACATGGAAAAGGGCAAATAGTCAGAAGATAAGCCATCACAAAGACCAAGCGAAATTAACTCTGCAGCAGAGACATTGCCACTGTGGCTTCCACCGCGCAACACATTGGGCGCTCCACACACGGTGCGCATGCCTGCTGCATGGGCTGCACGTGCAGCTTCAATAGTGGTAGGAAACTCGGCGATACTTGCATTCCAAGTGGTTGCCTCGGCAATGTCTTCTTCAGATGCAGGGTCATGTGCAATGAGGCTAATTGCGCCTTCTTTAGCTAGCTGAGTGAGCCATGGAATTGCTATGTCGCGGTTATGGCGAATGAGTTCTCGCTCTGCTGCGATCAGAGCAACTTGTCGCTGTGCTTCTTCAAAATCAACATTGTGCTTACGCATTACCCAATTAACAAGAAATGAAGGATCTTTGTATTGGCCTTGCCCAGGTGTGTGATCTTCAAAACTTACGAGCGGCTTCGGATCGTGCTTACGATAAGCATCCATTCGTGTGGTGAGGCCCTCATGTCCGGCGGCATCGCGTGCGTCGAGGCGATACAAAACCTTGTTCTCAATCAGCGTGTCACGGCCATGTGAGTAGTCATGAATTGCGTCAACAAACTGATGGGCCAATTCGACTGAACGGGGTCCATCATTTTCAAAGCCAATTCCGTGGTACAAGGTCGTGATGCCAGCTGAACGCACACGAGCCTCAAACGAACGAAGACTGAAATCAATGGGCAAGCGCGCACCGGGGCGAGGCAAGATCTCTGTTTCTAAACCATCGCTATGCGAGTCAACAATCCCAGGCATACAAATTGCCCCGTGAACATCTGTTGAGCGGGCTATTTCGGATCGATGTTGGGAAATTTTTACGATGATTCCATCTTCAACAACAATGCATGCATCATGTAGCACTTCATTAGGAAGTACTGCTGTTGCGTTTTCAATCTGAAAAATACTCATGAGTGGATATAGCCTTTACGAAGTAGGGGAAGAAGAGTGTTTGTTGGGCCTTCTTGTACGATGCGGCCCTTTTCCATTGCGATAATGCGGTGCGAGACCTGTTCTATGGCGTCAAGGTCATGGAAAACTGCAAGTACTGCAACGCCGTTAAGAGTGAGTTCCTGAATGAGTTCGAGGGCCAAGGTGCGATTCTCAGGGTCGAGTGCTGAAATCGGTTCATCGAGAAGCAGTAGCCGCGGTGGTGAAATGAGGCCCGCTGCAATGTTGACACGCTGTTTTTCGCCACCAGACAAAACCGATGTGTGTACTTCCCAAAGGGGCTTTCCAATGTGAAGCTTTTCGAGCGTCATTTGTGCTTGTTCACGTGCTTCACTGTTGTCAAGACCTCGCGATATGCCGGCGCGTGTAACAAGGTCAATAACACTGCGCCGAGGCTGAGCGCGAAGAAACTGTGAGACATAACCAATTTCACGACCGCGAATTGCAACAATTTCGCTATCTGTTAATTGGGCTAAGTCAACCCATTCACCAGAAGCCAATTTGAAAAGGATGCTGCCAGTAGAGGTTGAGTATGTCTGGAAAAGAATGCGCAATAATGTGGATTTTCCTGCACCCGATGTTCCAGCAAGCGCTACATGTTCGCCTGCATTGATGGAGAAATGCAGATCGTGTAAAACTTGGATTGTCCGCCCATCAATGTTGTGGAGAATAAAACTCTTATTAAGGTTTTGCACCTCAAGCAGGGTGGTATCGGAGGTAGAAAGTTCCATATCAGGTCCTCGCAGCAGCAATAAGTTCTTGGCTATAAGGATGTTGTGGATCTTCTAGCAATTGGTCGGTGAGCGTGTTCTCTACAATGCGGCCGTGGTGCATCACCAAGCAACGCTCGGTCAGCATTTCAATGACGCGGAAGTCATGCGACACAACAATTGCGGCAATGTTAAGTTCCTCGAGCAAACTACGAATGAGATCGAGAACTCCCGATGCAACGCTTGCATCGAGACCGGTTGTTGGCTCGTCTAATAGAATTACCCCGGGGTTATTTGCAAGAGCACGAGCTATTTGCACGCGTTGACGCATGCCACCAGAAAATGTTCGCACGAGGTCATCAATGCGGTCTATAGGAACTTCGGTGCGATTGAGAAGTTCCTTGGCGCGTGTTCTGATTGCAGAGTAGTTTCTCCAGCCTGCTGCAGTAAGTGGGTCTGCAATATTGCCACCTGCGGTGATTCCTAGTGACAATCCTTCCGCAGGGTCTTGGTAAACAACCGACAACTGGTCGATGCGCAAACGTCGTCGCCTTGACGCATCAAAGTCAAGAATATTGACTTTTCCTTCATCTACATTCGCCAATCGAATATCACCGGTAGTTGCTTCTACATCGCCAGCTATACAGCGCAGCACCGTAGATTTTCCTGAGCCCGACTCTCCTACGATGCCCAACGCTTCACCTGGTTGCACATCAAAAGAAATGTCCCACGCCGCAACAATGGATCCTATTACTGCATCGCGTGCAGAACCAAAGGAAGAACCCGTTCGGCTAATCGTCTCATCACTGAAAGGCCCGTACACCTTTCCTAAATTGCGAACCTGAACAACTGGCTCCGGTACAAAAATGCCGGTCATTTTGTTCGCCTTGCTCTACACCATGCGGTGTCGCTGCACGACCAGTTGTCATCTTGAGCAGGACTTTGAACAAGGAATGAAGAGTTGCTTCCACATAGTCGGCAATATGTATTTTCATTTTGTTCAATTTCAAAAGGGATATCTTCAAAAGTCAATGGCTCAACAACAGTATGTGGAGGAATTGCATACACTCTTTTTTCCCGACCAGCACCGAAGAGCGAGAGGAACTCGGCATTGTGCAGTCTCGGAATGTCCCACCGTGGAATAGGTGTTGTGGCAATGACATAGCGCTCATTCACCAAACAGGGGTAACCAGTGGTTTGTGTAATGACGCCATTTCTTACTTTGTCTTCGTACAGGCTGACCCACATACGTGAGTAGTCCGACTCGGCATGCATGCGTGAGAGCTCTCTCATATCGCGTTCAATACCTCGTAATGGTTCAGGAACGGGAACCTGCAGAACCAGAGTGTGCTGTGACGTGAGTTCATCTTCTGGAATGCGATGTCGTGTTTGAACAACTGTTGCTTCGTTGACCTCAGTGGTTTCTTCACAGCCAGTTGAAGCAGTAACCAGTCGGCGAAGGTTGACAGCGTTTACACCTTCGTCGTCTCCTTGGTCAATCACTTTCACTGTGTCACTTGATCCAATGATTGCCAAAGTTATTTGTAAACCACCGGAGCCCCAGCCGCGAGCAACTGGCATTTCTCGAGAACCAAATGGCACCTGATATCCGGGTGCGCAGACTGCATGCAGTAGAGCGCGGCGAATCTCTCTTTTAGACTCTTCATCGAGCACGGTGAATGCCGGCTCGTCGTGCAATGCAGACCCACTAAGAGCGGCAATGACGCCAGTAGGTTCTCTATGGCTCACTACGGTCATGCTGGTTCCTTTGTCTCAACTTGTTCTTCCGATACGCGGCGCATGGCCATTTTGCGTTCCATCATCGATCGAAAAGTCACGTAGTGCGGAAGCTTCAAGTGCTCAAGAAAACCAGCAGAGTCAAGACCATCTGTTGTCATAAGAATGGATTGCTCAAGTGATGTTTTCCCATTGTCGCGATGACATGCGATGTCGAGGTTTGCCATTGCAATTGCTTTGCGTTCGTTGTGGCCAAAACAAATTCCAATACCAACATCAAATTTTGTTCTGTCTTCGTCTATTCCATTCAGGTCTTCAATAGCTTCCACCTCGGAAATACGAAAATTTCCAATCTTGATGGCGCTACCGGTGTGTGGGTGGGTAACGCGAATTGGAAGCTCTCCATGGCGCACCTCTCCAAGAGTGACCTCGTGGAGGTAACCGTCAGGACCCAGAATATTGCGGTACCACAAATTGATGAGCGCCCCTGTTTCAGCCCTAGCCATTGTTGATAAGCGAGCTGATCGGGGAGCAGGTGGACGCGCTGGCTTGCGAGTAATGTCGAACGGCTCAGGATCACTGTCGTTACGTCGATCCACCAGTAGATCCATGTCGCGCAATGTGTCCATGAGACGGGTCACTGGTGGTCTAGGTGCCGTTGAGGGAGTAGTTTCTTTTGGATCTATTTCGGGTACCACTGAACTCTCGTGAACATTCAACATGCGAGCGCTGTAGTCGGAACTTCTACCCAATATTTGTGGACCACCAGGCTCGCGAAATGCGGGAACAACGCGACGCAATAGAGATAGTTCATTTGAATGAACTGGAATCGCTGTCGCGAGTCGGGGCAAGGTCGACTTATACGACCGAAGTAGATGAACAGCCTCTGTAATGTCACCCTCCGCTTGTCGAATAGCAAGCGCAGCAAGTTCTGGAGCCCAGAGCCCCGCTTCACCCATTGTGCGGTCAACCAATAGACGTAACCGCCCAGTTAATTGGTCTGCACCTAAAGGTTCACTAGGGTCACAATCACGCAATGTGCGCAGTAAATGATCGGCGTTGTTAATTGCATTGAGTCCACCTCTTGCGGCTGCGTAACCCATTACTTGCTCAACTCCTTTGATGGAATAGTGATGTAATCAATAGAAGTCGTGCGCGATACACCAAAGATATTTCCCGCTATGTCAATGAGCCACATGTCGAAGTCGCGTGTTCCAGGAGTAAGAAGTTGGTGAAACAAATCAAAATTGAAGTCTGCGTTAGGGCGAAGCACTAAATGTGTAGAGCCATCAATACCAGGGCCGTTGAGGCGGATCTGGATGAACTCTGTTGTTGTTGCATCAACAGTGATCTCAGCATTGATTGAAACAAATACTTGCGCGGCGTTCTCTGGCTGGCGATCGCTGCTGCGACGAATATCGGCAATACATAATGGATCTGGCTGATGAAGAAATGCGATGTAAGCAGCATCGGCTACTTCAACACCAAGCGCGCCAGTTGCGCGGCTAGTGATAACGGTCAACATTTCTCGCTCACCACCATGAATGCAAAATGGAGTTTGATAACCAAGAAGAGCAAGTAGTGGAACAAGCGTGATGGGTAGCTGGTGCGGAGATTCATGGCTCAATAACGTATACGGGGTGCCGGGGCGCGAAATTGACTGCAATAAAACTTGGAACAAACGTTGCGACTCGTGTCCGCTCAGGTTGGCAGCAGCAAGAAGTGATGCATCTAGTTGAAGGTTGGGAGTGTTCAATCGAGTTCCTCAAATTCCACAATGGTTGATTGGAGTTTGGCCCAATCTTCATTTTCGTTACTGGCAATTACTTGGTCGGCAGCAGCAAGGAATTCAAGAATCGGGTCACGAAGAGGGGACGATGTGTCGCAGAGAATGGCATCGGCAATTGCGGCAGCAATAGTCGCATCAGCGTGCGAACCTAGGCGCATTGCCCAACCAAGAAACCCGTTTACGCTCACTTCGGCCGTCGACACAAGTGCATCACCAATAAAGAATTGTTCATTCGCCACGGGTTCGCGTACGGGTAGCTGTGCAGTGCCCGTGCGCACAGGCATGACGAGATGCACTTGAATCTCGCTTGCATTCGTTGCGAGCATGCTTTCAATAACTTGCACTAAATCTTGGTCATTGCACTGCGCAAGAAGCGAGCACCACATATCGCGCGAAGCGTGTTGCGAAAAGCGAGTTGAAGTAGTGCTTTGATTTACGTTCTCGATTGACACTTACAGAAAGGTACATGGAGCGAGTGAACTGAAAAATAATCACAGCATCAGTTAGATGGCGTCAAGGTGAACTGCAAATAAACGAGTGGAATTTCAAAGTTACGGAGAATCTAATTGTTAACTATTCCATCATCTTGCGTACGAAAAAAGAAGGTTGACGTGTCATTTTGGTTGAGTAACTTTTCCCGCAATGAGAAAACACAACATACTCTTATCAGGCGTAACTGCCGTTGCACTCTTAGTGGGTGCTTCAGCAATTGGAACAGGTTCGCACGTTTCGGCACAGACCGAAGATGGAGCAGGACTCAAATACATAGGTCGTTGGAACTCAACGAGCGGTGTCGGCGGTGCAGAGATTTCTGCTTACGACCCAGCCTCCCAAAGACTTTTCGTCACCAATGGTGCAACGAATCAAATTGATATCGTCAATATTTCCAACCCTCGTAAACCAATTAAAGTTACGTCTATCGATTTAGCCGCAAAGGGTGTAACCGGCGTACAGAGCGTTGCTGTAAAAGATGGTTTGGTTGCAGTGGCAGCCACCATGGCAAAGGCGCAGTACAACGGCAGAATTTTCTTCGCAAACATTGATGGAGTTCTCCAAGCCAACGTTGCAGATGGCGTTGAAGTTGGCGCACTTCCAGACCATGTAAGTTTCACCCCAGACGGCAACTACGTTCTCGTGGCCGGCGAAGGAGAACCATCAAGCTATTGCACTGATGCAACGACGCTCTTTGATACGCAAGATCCGCTCGGAACAGTTTCCATCATCGATGTGTCTGGCGTGAAGCCAGTTGCTAAAACGCTCGATTTCAAAAACTTTGCCGAACGTGCAGGAGCCATAGTGTTCCAAGGTGGACGTATCTTCGGGCCAAAGTCAAGTGTTGCTCAAGATCTTGAACCTGAGTACATCACCTCATCAGCCGACAGCAAGTATGCGTATGTCACCCTTCAGGAAAACAATGCAATCGCAACTGTTGATTTGGGTTCTAAGGAAATTATTCAAATCAGCGGTCTTGGATACAAGAGCTTCAACTCTGATGGTAAAGGCCTAGATGCACTTGCCGATGGAACGGCGTTAATTGCAAAGCAAAACGTGATGGGCATGTATCAGCCAGACGCCATTGCTACTTTGACAGCAAACGACACAACCTACCTAGTAACTGCTAACGAGGGTGATGCACGTGAGTGGCCATGCTTTTTAGGTGGAACTGATGGTGCAAAGGCAGAAAAAGAAGCACAGAAAATTTCTGGTGTTTACGACTCAACAGACTCAACAATCACTGCAGTGAATACGGCGGTCGGTTCTTTGGAAGTCACTCAGTTCGCGCCTGCCAACGCACAAGTAGCAAAAATTGACAAGAACACTAAAGTTAAAACTGCTTACACCTTCGGAACACGTTCGTTCTCTGTGTGGAAGGCAAATAACTTAGAAGGTGTCGACTCAGCAGATCTCAAATGGGACTCGGGCGACGCAATTGAAAAAATTACTTCAACAGAGCGTCCTGCATTCTTTAATGCAGACTGGAACACCACAAGCGGATACGTCAACGGAGTTGATGCTCGTTCAACCAAAAAGGGTCCGGAACCAGAAGGCATTGCTGTAGGTCAAGCTTATGGAACTAATTGGATCGTTGTCGGTCTTGAGCGCGATGGCGGCTTGTTGCTTTATGACGCAACGAACCCAGAAGCTCCAACTTTTGTTGACTACATCAATACATCAAATCCGGGTGGAAACTTGCTTGCAGGTAAATATTCGTCGACTGCCGGCGATGTTTCTCCAGAGGGAATTGTGTTTGTGTCACCTGAAGATAGCCCAACTGGTAAAGCAATGGTGCTCGTGTCTTACGAGCTTTCCGGCACAGTTGGAATTTATGAAATACCACAAAAGCTTCCAGGCTCACCACGCAACGTTGTGGCTCGGGGCGGCAACGGAATGATCAAGGTTTCCTATAAGCCAACTAAGACCATTGGCTGGACTGGCCAACTCTGGTACTCAGCAGTTTGCAGGTCAAGCAAAGGAACCGTGAAGGCAACAAGCACAAGGAATTCAATTGTGCTCGACATTCCAACTAGCAAGCGTGGCGCAACATACAAATGCAATGTGTCAGCGCTTTCTGCGCTCGGATCTGGTGAATCGGTCAAAGCACTACCCGTTGTAGTGAAGTAACTCTCAAACACTCATAAAAACACACAAATCTAAAGGAAAAATATGAAAAATATATTTAAGAAATATGGTTTGGCGCCAGCATTAGCGGTGTCATCACTACTCCTCGTAGTACCTTCAACTGCTGCATCTGCAAAAGTTGTTTCCGTCAAGGTGGGTGACAGTTGCTTGCAATCGCAGTACGGAAAGACGGTTACCTCTGCGAGTAAGAAGTTCAAGTGCACCTACAACGGAAAGACCAAGAAATATACATGGTCTGCAGTGAATGCAGCTGCAGGTGCAGCAAAGACAATTGACCTCACAAAGCTAGACAAAACCGGCTGGCCAAAGCGTTTCGTCGTGGGTGGCGTTCCTGCAGAAAACGTAACAACAATGCAGACAAAGTGGGGCGGTCTCATTCAACTTTTCAAAGATGAATTGGGCATTGAAGTAGATTTCTACCCAGGAAGTTCATACGCCGGAGTTATTGAGGCATCCATTGCAAACAAGGTTGACCTTGTTGCATGGGGTGCAATGTCGTACATCGTTGCAAAGGTTAACGGCGCACGTATTGAGCCAGTGGGTATTACCAAGTACGTAGACGGAACAACTTCATATAACTCGCGCTTGCTTACTAAGACTTCACAGACAGGAATCACCAAGATTGCTGACGTGAAAGGTAAGAAGGTTTGTTTCGTGTCGACAACTTCAACATCTGGCGGACTCATTCCAACTGAAGGTTTACTTGCCGCCGGATTAACAAGCGCAGACTACACAACAGTTCTGGCCGGATCACACGACAACTCGCTTCTCAAGTTGGCTAGTGGCGATTGTGATGCAAGTTTCATGCAAGAAGCAACTGCTGCTGCAATTGGAACTGGAACGTTTGCGGCAATTGATAAAGCGACCATTAAAGAAGTGTGGAAATCTGGAGAAATTCCGAACGGTCCATTTACCATTCGTCAAACATTGCCAGCTTCGCTTCGTGCAGCAGTGAAGAACATCATGTTGACTAAGTTGAACAAGAAGTACTTCACTGAAAAGGGTTACAACGGCTGTACTTCGGAATCAACCTGCATCATCGTGGAAGATAAGAATACGAACAGTTTCATTACAGTTGCTGACTCGTTCTACGACACAATTCGCAAGGTGTGTGAAGCAACGAAGAGCACTGCCTGCAAGGCATAATTTTGACAAAAGTATTTTCAGCTTCGGAGAGTGATGCGGCCGTCAAGGTCACATCACTCTCCAAGAAGTTTCCCAACGGTACCCTCGCAGTAGATAATGTCTCATTTGTCGTTCCTCGCGGACAAGTGGTAGCAGTTCTCGGTCTTTCCGGCTCTGGCAAATCAACGTTGATGCGTACCCTCAATGGGCTCCACGCTCCTACAAGTGGTAGTGCACAGGTGCTCGGAACTGATATTTCAAAAACTTCATCGAAAGAATTGCGCACACTTCGTCGACAAGTTGGATTCATTTTTCAACAGTTCGGCCTTGTGGGTCGAATGACATGTATTGAAAATGTACTCACTGGTGCGCTGGGTAGTTTGCGTGGACCCCGTTTAGGCGTGAGGATGTACCCCGTTGCATTACGCCGTGAGGCTTTGAGCCATTTGGAACGAGTGGGCTTGCTCGAGCAAGCATTTCAGCGAGCAGACACACTTTCTGGTGGTCAAATGCAGCGCGTAGCCATTGCTCGAAGTTTGATGCAGCATCCGAAGGTACTACTTGCCGATGAGCCAGTGGCCTCTCTGGATCCTGAATCTTCAACACAGATACTTGAA
>Ga0114978_10001459_pt1 | contig 19874 bp, 31 predicted proteins | sample S_140212_EF_Meta_FD_87027 | JGI IMG/M metagenome (GOLD analysis project Ga0114978, IMG submission 87027) | Freshwater microbial communities from Lake Simoncouche, Canada to study carbon cycling - S_140212_EF_MetaG | ecosystem: Environmental > Aquatic > Freshwater > Lake | place: Lake...
ACCTTGTTAATGGTCTTTTCACTAACACCGCAACGTAGGTCTTTGATAAGGATACGTCGATACCAATCATTCCACTGTGACTTTGTACTAGCACTCAGTGCCAATTCAATTGCAGTGCGAGCATCATCGCCTGTGAGCTGCCGTGTACGCAACAAGAAGCAGAGTTCCTTAAATGCTTCCCAAGGCAGGCCCTGTCCGTCTGGGCCGCCATGTGTGGGAACTTTCTTGACACCAAAGGTAACCAGATTATCAAGTGCTAGGGTAAAGCCTTCGAACAATTCTGTATTGCCCACTTCGGCTTCGATAATAGCTTCCTTGTTTAGTCGACTGGGATGATCTTCTAGTGTGCGGATAATACTGTCGCAATTACTCATTAGTAGGTCTCCTTGATGATGTCAAACTGTTCAGCAGGCCATTGGGACTTGAACTCGTCTGTTTTGACGAAAGCATTGTAGTCACTGGCATTAAAAAATACTCTGCGAAACACCGCATTGAGCTTGCCCTTTTCAGTGATTGTGAGATAAACTGATTTTGCTTTGCCTGCCATTATACTGTCTCCAAATGTTTACAACTACCACGAAAAGTAAATCCAGGGCAAGTACAGGTCTTGGCATCTGGATCTACGGAATAAGTCTGCCCTTTACTGCCTTGTACAGTAATGGTATTAGATACTACTTTGGTTTTAAAAGGATTAGGTGTGACTTCCATAAACTTACGGCCACGTTTGTCAAAGCCCTTGATAGGCGTTTTAAAGTAGTAGGGAGTTTTTTCGTACTGTTTGATGTAGGCAACTAGTGTGGTGCCATCCAACAGATAGATGTGCGGGTGAAAGTCTCCGCCTGTGGTCTCTTTGAGTGCTTGCAAGTTACACCTCTGATGTTTTGTTGAACATGCAGTAATTATACAGGCATTTTGGTAATCTGTCAACTAGCGGTTTTACCAATTATAACTCAATTGCATGTATTCTGGCTGTGCGATCTGCGGCTATGATCTTTACACGACTGTTAACTAAAGTAGCATAGGTCATTGTGTAGGTGTTTACTAACTTGCCCTTGTCGTTGAGCCAATGCAAATACACTTTGGAATTAGCAGGGGGAATTAATACTGCGCCGTTTGGACCGGGTGTATATTCTGTTTCTGGATTGGCTTCAATCCATTCGTTTTTTAATGCTCGGTAGTTCATGCTACACTAAAGGAACTTCCACAACCACAACTTGTTTCGGCATTGGGATTTTTGATACTGAAACTGGATCCTTGTAGGTCCTCTTTGTAGTCAATGGTTGCGCCTGTAAGATACTGCATACTCATTGCATCAACTAAGACTGTTGCTCCGGGGATGCCAAACTCAAAGTCATCTTCATTCTTTTGATCGTCAAAGGTAAACCCATACTGCATGCCACTGCATCCCCCGCCCTGTACAAATGTTCTAAGTTTTAGATTGGGATTGTTTTCTTCTGCTAGAAGATCAGTGATTTTTAATTTTGCAGATTCAGTAAGTTCAAGCATGATGTTTTTTCCTATAATCTTCCACGGCTGCTTTGATTGCATCTTCGGCAAGAATTGAGCAGTGTATTTTAACTGGAGGCAATGCCAGTTCTTCAGCGATCTCACTGTTCTTAATTGATCCTGCTTGATCTAATGTCATGCCTTTGACCATTTCAGTAATTAAAGAGCTCGAAGCAATTGCTGACCCACAACCATATGTTTTAAAACGTGCATCTGTGATAATGCCATCCTCAACCTTTATCTGCAATTTCATCACGTCCCCGCAGGCAGGTGCACCTACCATACCTGTACCGATAGTATCGTCAAGTTCAAACTTGCCCACGTTACGGGGGTTTTCATAGTGATCAATTACTTTTTCTGAATAAGCCATTATATTGTTAACTCCACTAGTCCATTTTCTCTATCAAGATATTTGTGCTCAATTTTAGTGGGCTCGAACTCTTGTAGTAATTCAAGTATCTGTTTGGGATCAAACGGTCCACAGGTATAGACATCAAACTGCATCAGTCCAGGATCACATTCATCCCAAACATGAAGAGCAATGTGACTGGTTTCTATAATCACTACTCCTGTTATACCTCTGTTACCCGGAACATTAATATAACTTGTGATTGGTCCTCTACAGATTTTCATTCCAATCTTTTCAACCAACATCTTTAACCATTCCTGCACCCATACTTCATCTCTAGGAGGTTTTTTTACTTCAGCTCTAATAATTAAATGTTTGTGTACTATTGATTTACTCATGTTATTTGTCATCCTGTATTTACTCAATAAATATGAGTATGATAACTATTACAGCATCAGCAGTTGAAAAAGTCAAACAGCAATTAGCCAAACGCGGCAAGGGCCTTGGAATTAAAGTAGGAGTTAAAACCACAGGGTGTAGTGGGTTGGCCTACACACTAGAATACTTTGACAAAATAGACGACGAAGCACTATATCATATAGTGGCCACTAACGATATAGCCATTGTGATAGATAGAAAAAACGAACCCTATCTTAAAGGTATGACCATAGATTGGGTTCGTAATGGACTCAATGAAGGATTTGATTTCAGCAATCCCAACGAGCGTGATCGGTGCGGTTGTGGCGAATCGTTCCGAGTTTAGGCTTTGCCGTCGTAGTCTTTGACAGCACCGCCATAGTGTACAGATTTGGCTTTGTGGCCTTTTAGATAATTGCCGTGCCCGTCTGTATGACCTTTGCCCTTTGATTGATGTGGACGTAGTCCCTGACTCACGCAGGAGCTGTGATCGCTTCTGCCTAGTCTTTTAGGACTACGACATATCTTAGGGTCTGTTTTTTCGCTGATGAATTCGTAAGCTCGCATAAACTTATTTATTGATTTTTGTCAACATAGAATATATGATTACCTATACGAATATCTTTGCGAGTATTTTGCCAACGCGGATTGACTTTAGACGAATGGAACCATAACCATTCTCCCATTTCTTCCTTGTAGTGCAAATAATCTCCGCCTAGCAAACGCTCTGCAATGTCCATACTGTCTAGCCATCGTTGATCAGTTTGTTTAATCCTACGGGTAACATCGCAGACCCAGCTGAATTGACACACAGTTCTACGATGGAATACTGTGCGTTTCTCAATCTGAGTTTCAGTTTTGCCAAACCAACCTACTTTTACCACTCTAGTAGAAGTAACTTCTCGAGGTTCCACAAATACTGTTTTTTGCTTGACTACGCCACAAATGGTTTTGGGCCATCGCGGGTCCGCAGTTCTGTTGATAGTGACCATTCCCACGGCAATCTTGCCGGCTTCTGGTTCCCCACCTGACTCATAATAGATATTGTGTGCCAAACACATCAATTCTTTCTGGTCAATCTTTCTGGTGCCATTATCGTATGCAGCCGCCACGCCACTTGATAAAAACATCAGGCCTATTACTGTGTTCACTACGATATTAAGTAGTTTTGACATTGGTATGCCCTCCTTTTTTAAGAGTTGTAAGAATAGTTAGTGTATTATTCTGGTTTTACCGGCGAAACTGGGAGTTTTTTAGGTAAAACGCTAATTATAGCTGTATATAATTAGCTTGTCAAGCTAGGTCAGCTCAAATAATCTGTGACAAACTGAGTGGCGGCTGTTTGATATATGGTCATCATTTCAGCATCAGTTTCTCGATCAACACCTGCAAAAGTTTTAATCTGATTTACAGTGCTAGTGGGATTGGTCCAAAATTGTCTAAAAGGTATTTCAAGTACATAGTCATAGGCAGGCACAGTTTTTAACCACTCCTGTTCCATAATAATTACATTTTCTAAAACTTTTGCAAATACAGTTTGTTGAGTAGGTGTTAGATCACTCCACGCTGCATTGGGGTTTGAAAATATAGTAGGATGAGTTTCTAGCACACCTTTTAGAAAAGTTTCCCAGCCTATAATTTCTTTCCGTGCAATTGATCTGGTAAAATTCTTTGCTATTGCTGACACATCGTCAACTGTGTGTGTCAGCATGATGAATCGTGTACCGGGACGTTTTTCTTTCAGTTGTTCAAATCTGGGCCACCAATATAGAGTATGGACAAAAGTTCCAGAACTTAAAAATTCTATATTTTCGTACCAAAAATTTTCATCCACAGACTGATATGGTATAACTGGAGTTTTAAAGATAAAACCTCTATTAAAAAACACATCACCGTTTCCACTGTCAATAACACTGCGAACTACTCTGTCCAACAGATTTACTCCGGTTCCAGGACGCCCGTGTACAAAATAAATGTTAGCAGAAGAACTCATGTTTATTCCTTGTTTTCTATATTTATAGGACAAATCACAAGATGCACTCTGTCAGTCATTCCAGCATTATAAACAAAATGCGGCTGTCGAGTGTCCATTAGATAAAAATGACTGTCAGCAGGAATATGGTAGCAAATTGCAGTTGATACTGTAAAGGACCCTTTTGCCACATAGGCAGCAGGATTAGTACTGATTACTAGATGATATCTTACAGTTTCATCGTCGTGCAGGCTAAGCCCTGTATTAGGAATTAATTGCATAAATCTTACTCTGCCAGGAATAAAGTTTTGACTTTTTGCAAACTTTTCTACCATTGATCTAGTGTAACTGGGCACAGCAGAATTAAACTCAGAAAAATCTTCTTCAGAAAAATAGCGTTCTTTAGTAACTCTATTCATACTGCCGCCCATTGAGTCTTTCCACAGATCTCTATCAGTGTTTTTTCTATGAGTTAATCCTATTTGATTTCCTGGTTCCCAGCTTGTTTTAGTTAAAATTTCATCTAAATCTAGGTTAACTTGAGCTAAATCAACGGTAAAATCTAATTTTTTTATGAACATAAATTATTTAGTGCCTAGTATCATATAGCGAGTAAAGCCCCAATTTGGATACACAAACTCCTTCGATCCCTGGTAAACAATATTACTCAAAGGATATTGAAAAATAAAGTCATCCAGCGTTTCTGAATGTATAACATGATCATCATGTGGCATATTATTGCCCTGTAGCACCACTCTGGTACCTTTTGGTATCCGATCAAACCATTCCTTACTGGTAAAATGTTCTGTGCTAGTGTTGATAATTAAATCACCAAATTGTCCTACATGGTTGTTGCAGTCTTGTGTAAGGGCTTTAAATTTCCAATCTTGCCATACCCAGTTCTCGTTGATCATATCGGCAACGGGTTGACAAGAGGGATCAATATCTAAACTTCTAATCTTATCTACTTGAAATTTGCCTCTACTCAGCAACAGGAATGAAGTAATGCCATACCATCCTGCGTAGATATAGGTTAAATTGCTCGACCACTCTAGCCTTTCTAATTCTTCACATAGCCAAATCTTGCTGCCTATTTGTCCGCTGCTAAATGCATCTTTGTCCACGTTCATGATATAAATGTTCCCTTAGGGGTATGTCCCACTACTCTAGTATTTGGATGTAGTATATTTAAAAAATCAGTAAGATATTGATAAGACTGCTTTAACCCAATGCTAGCTATCATGTAATCAGTAGCAAATATATTAGAAATATGTACCAATGACTTTTTAATATCTAATTTAGAGATCAAGTTGTACGGATTAAAGTATAAATCTGTTTGAACAAATGACACATTAGAGTTACGGAACTGTTCAAGATATTTTAAAAATTTCTGTTGTCCTCCATAATAATCTACAGTGATCTGAAAGCTGGTTAAAAAAGTTTTATCTAACTTGTTATTTGCCAATATGGCAGGGTTATTGTGTCCAAACCATATTAGATAGTTTTTATGAGTAAATGTTTTTATCAACTGTTCTATATCAGTTTCCTTAGATTCATAGATATGCTTGATCCATTCTAATGATCTGGTGTTGTAATCATATATAACTATTTCTCCTGTTTTTGTTAGAGCATTGGATCTAAAAATATCAAGGTACTTGAAACCACTAGCAGGCAATGCAACAACTTCATACTGCTGTTGGTTATTCAGTATGTTCATGTTCTCACTGTTAATGACCCATATCTGATCAGCCACTCCTGTTGCTAATTCTTTGATTAATTTTTGTTGATTGGGATTCGTGACTCTGCTGGGATCTTTATCTAACAGTGCAAAATAAAATTCTTTTGACTGCGACTCTGGATAATAGTATGTACGTTTATTTCTTACAGTTTGATCCCAGTTAAGAATTTTTAAATTGTTCTTAAGTGCTTGATCAATAAAGTTCCACCCAGGTCTTGAATGATGTTGTTGTTGTCTTTGTCGTGTATCACTGATCCATAAAGGAGTATAATCATCGTGATAGTTTAATTCACTTCTTTGTAAAACTACCAATCGATCAGTGCCTGGAGTCCTATCACCAAATTTAGGTTGTCCTATGTTCTTCCAGTGTTTAACATTAACTAGGACAAACTGTTGATGTAGTTCATACCAATCCTGTTTCCAATCAAGGATGTGTGCGGCTGCTAGATAGCTAGAATTATCTAGTATTTCTTTTTCAATATCAAATATAATACTGCTATCATATATTCGTGCTCCAGCGGCCATAAACAAAATATGATCATAATTGCTATTTTCCGCGAGGCCTTGATCAATAGAATCAGCATGTATAATATCTAAATTAGAAGATAGTTCTTTTATACGGTATGCATAAAAAAGAGTATACTCAATCATCTTATCCAACAAAGGTTTAAAGTTACAGCCGTCACTGGAGTACACGCAAATTGCTAGATTAATTTTGTTGTCAAATACTCCCGGAATATTCATAGCTTGCCGATTGACAGTTCAATTAATTTTTCGATTTGTTTTGTTGATCTTCCGTGTACAATAACGTGATATCGATCTTCATTAGATTGATTGACCACACAGTGTTTGATTCCTAGATCTAAAATAAATCCCCTACCTGGTTTAAAAGGAACTTCTCCGTATTTTTCAAATACAAATCTACATTCCATAGGATGTGTCAATGCTATGTTTAATGGGCCAAATATTCTACCTGCACCGTCAGTATGTGGCATGATGTATCCGCCAGGAGCTAATTTCATTATCCGCACTCTTGCAAAATTATCGTAAGGCAAAGACTTAATCAAAGATACAATGTAAGGTGCATACTCACAAACTTCGGTCCAGCGATATTTAGGTTCATCAGTGTAACCATATTGTTCATAGTTTTCAGTTTTATCGTAATCTAAACCGTGTAGGGTAACAGCTGACCATCCTTCATGTCCGTAGCTATTAATTTTATCTTTTTCTCTATGAGGAACAAAAAAGAACTTTAACTTTTCTAATTCTACTTGTATCTTATCTTGATCAATATCTAAGAACACTGGTGCCCAAGGCCAGTTGGGATCTTCAGCATCTCTTGGACGCCAGTTATTGGTGTGTGTTGCTAAAAATTCTGTTATAGTTTTGTTAAACATTGACTATCTCTATCTTTTCTACTGATCTAAAAGTTGATAAAACTTCTCGGTTCCATTTTAATTTACACTTGTGATTGGAAATTGACCAATGATCTTGATCAGTATCAAAATCTAGAAACTGTTGGTCTATTATCAAACTGCCTAAAAGAAAACGTCCCAGTGTAAGGCTGTTGAGATTAGCAAAAGGTATTTTATCTTTTATTTCAGCAGGCAAAGACTTTACTTTGTTATAATAACTTTGTATCTGTTCTGTTTTGTGTATTTCAGGACCAAAGTTCATCCAAGCCTCCGCAGCAAATCGCTGTTGCGGTTTTACCTGCTCTCGTTCAATTACTTCAAAGTCGCCGTCCTTTAATACATTCATCCAATCTTTGCCTAGAGTATTGTAGCCCAGATAAAGATTGCCCCATTTGAAATCAGATTCTAAGAATAGTTTATCTTCTTCTTTTATTGACTCATGCAGTCCTAACGGATGTAGATCGTAAAGTATGCCAGCCGGATTGCCTAAACTTCCATTGTCGTTTAACGCATCTTCACACATGTGAATATGCTCGTTTAATGCAAAGAATAGGTCTATCAATTTCTGTCCAGGGCCAATAGCTTGATACATCAGACTTCTTCCTGCAAAGGGTCTATTCAAAAACTCTTCAAACTTTTCAAATTCTTCGTGCAGATAGTTTAACTTGTCTGTATCGAATGTATTATACACCGGCAATTTAACACGATACAGTTTATTGATTTCCACTGTTATTTTATTTAAAGATTGAAAGATATCTTCTACATCATTCTTAGTTCGATTGTTAAACACAGAATGTATTTGACACTGAGGATTAATTAAATTCTTTTTGGTAAGTGTAATCCATCGGTCTGTAAGAAATGTATCAAATAATTTATATTTGAGTGTATGTACATTGTTCTCTTTATCTTTAATATGAACAACTAGATTAGGCATTTTTAATCCAAGTAATTTCTTCTTCAGTGTATTCGTATAAGTTACTTGAAAAATTAACAGCCTGATGCACACTATCGACTGACACTACAATGTCGCTGAATTTATCTTTACATGTTTTGTAGAACTCTTTTGCTGTTTCTAAATTTCCAGGATCACACATTATTCTTACGCTGACCCAATTAGGATCTCCAATACCCGGAGCACTAAGATTCTTTCTTCTAACATCAGTTGCTGCCTGTATACTCCTAACAAACTTATCTATACCATACAGTTTGACATAATTTAAATGCACACTAAAACAGATATCACTATACTCTGCAAGTTCTCTATAATATGTTTCGTTATGGCTTCCATTAGTAGTGGTCATTACTAGGTGTCCGTCTTTTTTAAGACGTTTAACAAAAGGTAGGTAATCTTTATAGACAGTGGGTTCACCGCCAGTAAAACTAAACTTTGTTTTCTCTCCGTCAATCCAAGGTGCTAGATTATTATAAGCAGTTTCCAATTGTAAAAACGTTTTATGTTCTTCGTAATTGTTGTGTACATTAGACGGGCAGTACCAGCAATCAAAGTTACAACGTCTGCCAATATCCCAAGATATAAATTTAAAAAGATTGTTGGTGTTTGAATATACTGCTGTTGGTTCTGCTTTATCAAGTTTAGCATTGAGTTTGTTATTGATAATAGAATTAGGAAAATTGTTTGCTATTTGGTCCACATCAATTGCTTTAGGTACTGCCATATCTGCACCACAAGAGCACCAATCACGAGTGCATTTGACCCAATCTTTTCCCAAACTGACTTGATCATTATATATGTTACCAAGCCTTCCTCCAACTTTACATACTCCCTTGAATATATCTCCGTTGAAAAATATGTACAGATATCTAATACCTATTCCGCAGTACCAATCTCTCCACTTGTTTAATTGCGAGGAATGAACAAATTCAACACTGTGTGTTGAATAGTTTGAATCTTTGTCAACAAAAAAGAGATTATCATTATCAAGAGTTTTTGACATTTATAACATCTTTAAAGAAAGAATTATCTGTGCCGCGTAATTCATCTAACTTATCAATGTACTCAATTGTTTGATCAAATACGTCACTCCAATCTTCACCGTTCATAAAATCTACAACTTTTAACATACGCTGGATGCTAGGATTATCTGTATTTGCTTCTGCAAATCGATGTAATTTTTCTGAGACTTTATTTTTAATTTCTTTAGGCAAGGCCTTAATACAAAGATACTTGGGATAGTGTAACATGCCAGGATGAAATGTTCCGTCTAAATTTGCACGACTAATTTTCTTAAAGTTCTGTACAAATAACCAGTTAACAAGTTCTGGTAAGAAGTATACATTTAACACTTGAACTGTGCAGAGAATCTTTACATCAATCATAGATGGTGTGTTATCGTAGCGTTTTAAATTTTCCTCAATCACTGACCAATTAGACGGATAACGTATGTAATCGTTGACTTCTTTGGCGCCGTCAATACTAATCATTACTTCAACAAATTTAAATTTAGTCCATAACTCAACAACTTCTTCATCGTAGATAGACCCGTTGGTGTGATATCGAAGCTCAATATGATGCGAGGCTCCTGACTCTACTAATTTTTGTAATATCTCTTTGTGTTCTTTAATGTATAAAGGTTCGCCGCCTCCAAATATCAAATGACGAATATCATCAGCCGAGTCGTAAAAATCCTTTAAGAATTTCTCATTTTTGTACCAATCAAAATTATTCGTTGAATACTTTTCTACTTTGTGCTTCCAATCCCATTTGGCATCTGTAGTTAATTCTTCTTTTAAAATGATAGCATGTTTAACCCACTTACTGCTGTCAACTGGCCTACACATTACACATTGAAGATTACAAGTGTTTCCTAATCTTAAATCTAAGGTTATCCATTTACTTTCTATACTACCGTCACTGTGTGTCTCATTTACTAAGTTAATGATATATTCTTCACCAAGTTTCTTTTCCCAGATGTGGTTTTCAATCTGACGGTGACTGTATATGCCCACGTGTTCAAGTTTGTAACATGCCGCACATTCTTTAACCCATCTGCCTGCTATCATTAACCTTCTAGCTTGTCTAAAATGTTTGCTGTTCCAAATTTCATCAGGAGTCTGAACATTAAAGTTGAGATCTTTACGTGAACTTGCTACACAGCATAATAGAGCTGACCCGTCCGTGTAGGATGCCATATGTATCCACGGAAGTATGCAAAATGTATCTGATATTTTATTCATTTATTAACTTTGCTAACACTGGATTGACTAACGCTAGATTTTGTTTACGTTCTTGATCTAACGAGTTAGTATAAGATCTTAAACGATCAAGTTGTTCTTTCCAATCTTTGTTTCTTCCGTTGTTGTTTAATAATCCTATAATACCATCAACACTATTAACAGTTAGTTCAGGAGAACGCTTGTTTAATTTGGTCTTTTTATATTCAATTAATTGTGTAGCTGCCTGCTTCATCATATCTTCAGGCATTACATCAACTTTCAAAAACTCTGGGTGTATGTTAATTAAAAAGTCAACAAAGATATGTTTCTTATATTTCAAATTAAGTTCATCTACCCAGTTGAGGATATTGACTAGATCAAACACATTGTAAGTCTGCACAGTAGGGGTGATTCCTAAATGTACGTTAGACATTTGTGCTAGTTTTTCAATATTTGAACTGATCTGCGACCATTTGCTAGGAGCACGGATGTAATCATTTAGATCACCAATACCATCAATACTGGCATTTATATAAACATTATCAAACTGTTCTATTAGAGCTGTGAATTTTTTATTCACATTGGTACAGTTAGTATTGAAGAATAACACAATATCTTTTCTACCCTGTTTAATGCATTCTTCCATAAACTTAAAGTTATTTTCAATTAAGGTAGGTTCACCACCTGTCATATAGACTTTGTGTAGTTTAGGAATCAGTTCAATAATTTGATCCCAAAGCACATCTTCTTCAAACAATTGTTGAACATCTAAAAATTGTTTGTTGAAATGTCCAAAAGACTTTTCCCATACTAGCTTATATTCTTTATCTCGGGTTTCTAAATCAAGATGTTCTTTTGCTATCTGACTGCTGTTCCACGGACTGCACATTCTACATTTTAAATTACAAAGATTGCCTAGTCTTAGATCAAGGTAGGCAATACTATAGTCAAGTTCACCGTTTTTAAGTATTGCCTTGTCCATAAGTTTGTATAAATGATCTATACCTAACTTATTTGCCCACTCGTTATTAGACTGTTGTCTGTTGCTCTTCCTGCCGCTGTCCTCTTGAAGGTAACACACTTCGCAGCCAGAAACTTTGTTGCCAGAGACCATGTCAATTCTAATCTGTTTTAACTTATTGCTATTCCATAATGTTTTAAAATTATTTCTTACTGTGGCAATCGATCCGTCGTCATTGTGTAAGGCATTGGTTCCTTTTTTCATCATACAACAGGGTTTAATTGTAGCATCTGGATTTACCATTAAGCCAACGAACGGTATAGCACAGAATGTAGGCATTATCTCTGTAATTGCTTGATCAAATGTCTGCATCTGGATATTCCTCTTTAAACCATTCTTTCAACCAATCTCTATCATTTATTTTCATTAATTCTTCGAGGTTATTCTGATGTTTTATTCCGTAACTTAGACCGTAGTTTGCACCATCAACTGCATATGGACCGTAAGGTCTATCTAGTCCCGCAGTTTTCCAAGTAAAGATCCTATGTTTGTTTTCGTCAGAGTCATTAGTTCCCTTAACAACTGATGTGATCAGTTTAGTGCATTCTCGCATGGCACTTCTCCATACACTAAATGCATCTGTGTTAAATGCTGTAATATTGCTAACTCTATCTATGACTTGCAAATCTCCAAGCGACAATGTCATGTCCACACTTTTCATATTGTTTTTAAGTAACTTCTCTCTTGGAAATAATTTGACTCCGCCATATCCATATTCTAGATCGTTGATAGGATTTTTACTTTTCCATATATACGTTTTATTTCGATCAAATACACTTGGTGTAAAATCAAATTTCCAGTCGTCTGAGAGATATGCATCACCATCAACAATATAGACCATGTCAGTCTTGGCCATTTCGGCAGCGGCCTTGTGTGCTTGATGTATACCTTTAACACCTTTAACTCTTTTCGCTCGAGGCGCAATTTCTAACAGTCTTTTAAAATTGTCATCAGCATTTGGCTCGTCGTAGCTAATAAAAATAATATCAAATCGATAAGAAAGATTTAAATCGTAGGTTTGTTTAGACCATCCGCGATCGCGTGACCAATCTTTAGGAAACTTTTTTATAAACCAATGTTTCTCATTGTTCCATGTATTCTCCCAAACTAACACTTTTCTAGATGTTATATTTGTATCTGCGTATTGTAGCACCCAGTCATCAAATATGGGATTGACTATAACAATATCTTCGTCAACTCCAACTTGATCAGTGGCAGCTTTGAATAGCCGTTCATCGTAACTTTCAGGATCATCAATCCAGTTAATTGGTGCTGTGTATCTTTTGTCAATTATTTTCATAAGTCAATTATATCCCATGTTATTTCTTTTTCAGTTAATGCTAGATTAGTTCTTGGAGGATTTGTCCATACCTCTTTAAAAAATAGGCTTTGAGAATTATTTAAATCTGCAACAGGCAAAGATAATTTAGATCTAAGAATATCGCCTAGTTCTTTTACTCTTAACTGTAGCAAATTATCATTGCATGCCTTTGAATTGTTCTCAAACAACTTGTTTAGATAATCAAAATCTCTTACTTGTACATAATCCCAATCTGTACAATTAGTCATGTAACAGCCCAATCTTGCTCCGTAGATACTCCATAGCCCATTTTCAATGTCAGCACCTACGCTACACCACATGAGTAATCGTTGATAGTTACGTTTACCAAATTGTCTTTTTGGATTTATTATCTCTTGTCGTTGACCTCTATCAAGAGTCATTTTAACACCTTCACGAAATCCGGCACGCCATGCCTGCAAAGGGCTAGCATTATTATAGACTACTGAATATGCTTCCGCCATCTGAGTATAATTGTCTTGCCAACAAAAGTCAACTTGATTGGTATTGTTTTCTGCATCTTCGTGTGTTTTCATGTTGAGAACAAATTCACGTGTCCAGCATTTGAGTCCACCATTGCCGTAGACCAATCCATTAATGATATTTTTACCGGCCCAACTTAATTGAGTTTGATTTTTCTTTGGAAGTTTGTCAAGATCAATTTGAAGATCAAAGAACTTTGGATCAACAATATTATCCGCATCCACTGTGATAAAATATTCTGTTTCTGATAGACGAGCACAGGCTTTGTGTGCGGCATCACTGCCTTTAACTCCATGTACACGTTTGGCCCACGGTGCTTTGTTTAGTAGGTCTGCATAGTTACGTTCAGCATTTGGTTCGTCGTAACTTAAAAATATGCAGTCAACTTCAGCTAGGTTTAATTTCATGATGATATTTTTTAAAAATTTTGTTGGTATAGAAACAAAAGTTATTGTCTCCAGAATAATCAAACTTTGTTGTTTGACTGTTAAAATCTTCTTGGGTCAGTGCCTTAGACCATAATATAAGATAAGGGTCTTGTTCTAAACAAGCTGCTAGGTATAATTTCTTATGTTTAAAATTACTATCCTGTTGCCACCAGTAGAACATACGTTCATCAACTGTGACCTGTATAGTTTTATCTAAGATATTTTGTGTGATCACAATATCCGAGTTTTCTTTATTTTCGTTAACTAAATGCACTGTATCTTTGATTGATACTGCTGTAGAATTGTTAGTTGTTTTGAGTTGTATAAATCCTGTATTTGGCGCCGCACCAACAATCACTTTGTACCTTAGTAATTTTTCTTTTCCAAGAAAAATATCCATAGCTAATTGATCGTCAGTATTGATATAAGGGTCTGTGCGACTGGAATCAAGTATTCCAGACATGCCTACTATGTTTCCGTTTTCTGGGTTATAGTACACTATCATAAGAAATCCTTTTGTACATAATGAAGTACGCCAGTTTGCAGATAAGGACCTAGTTTAATACCTTGACTGGTATTGTATCTATTTAAAACACTGTCCCAAGGCTCACTGGGAGTACGCCATCCTTGACAACCACCTTTCATATGTGTGAATGTAGGAAAGTCTGCTGATGTAGTGACTTCAGATTCAATGTCTAATATTTTAATGGCCATGGCCATGGCTAGATCAATACTGGGAAATAGTTGCCGAGACTCTGGCGTGTATCTAACACTCCATGCATTCCAATTTGTTACAATTGATTTTAATAGATTGAAGAATGTTTTATTCTGCTGAGTCTTTTTAAAATATGCAAATGCTGAATATACATTAGGCATATTATTTGCCGCAAAGGTTTTTCTATAAGGATTAACATTGACCCAATCGTCTCTGTATGTTTTTACCTTGTTAGTAATCAACATATCGTATTTGCTCATCATGTCCCACCAACTGCTTACATCACTAAGGAACAACATGTCTGCATCTAATATCACAGTTTCATCATAGGGTGACAGATCATAGAACTGACAGCGGTTGTGTATCTTCCATTTGTCATCTCCAGATATATCAGTTGGTAACTCAATAAAATGGTCTACTGTTGGATGTTTGGTTATATCACAGTCCACGATGATACTGATGTTGTTCACTGTTGACTGTGTTTTCTTGATGCTTTCGGCCAGAGCGATTGCCATGTCTTTATACCCACCCTGTGCCATTACTAGATACCCACGACTCATTAGGCAACTCCTAATTTTATTTTATCTACCAAATCAAATTTATTCATAACATGTACATCTAGTTCTTTGATTTTACATAGGCCTTTCTTAGTTAAGAACTTGGTTGAATTCTCATTGAGTTCTAAAAGTTTATCTTCATAGTTACTATGGTGTATGTTCCAAGGAATAGTATCAATCCATTTGTTATTGGCGGTGCCGCCAAGACTGTGTATAGCCACAGACCAAATAAAATCGTTTCTTACAGGGCCGTCATATAGATCGTAAACATGTTTGAACCAATTGTAGTTTTCTTTTATATATCGGCAATGATCAAAGAACAGTTTTGCAGTATCTGTTTTTTTAAAATAAAACACAGTGGCCCAGAAGAATTTAATCGACTTGTCATTTACCCAAGTAAACTCAGCATCTTTGACGCCGTATAGATCGGTACTGCGATCACAGGCCACTATTTCCGAATTGTGTCCCCATAGTTTGTTTAATTGTTGGCTTTGTATTACAATGTCAGTATCTATTACAATAGTTTCGTCATATGGGGTCATATCCCATGAATCAATTCGATTTAGATTATGAAACGTTAGTTGTCTGTCAATGTATCGTTTAGTCTGTGTTGCTGAACTTTCTTTTAAGATTATTTTATCAAAGTTACAATCCCAATTCGGAATTAGGCTATCGAGTTTTTGTTTTGTAGATTGGTCGGTGACTAGGCTAACAGCTTTATTCAAATATTGTTTTATTCTTTTAGCTGTCCATAGTGCCATTAGCCCATAATCAACTTCTTCGTTGTTATAGGCAAAGAGTAAAAATCCCTGTGTCATAGATCTGTAAGAGATTTAACACTTCGCTGTGTTCGTAATTTACCGAACTCTTCTCCGTATTTGGTTACCGCCTGTTTGTAAACAGCTCTAGCCTGTGCTAGAAACTCTCCAGGATTATCTATATGTGTTGGATTGCCGTTGGAATCGATGTACCAATTGTTTGTTGTGTCAAAAGATCCCAACCATTCTTGTGTTATTTTGAATAGGCCGCCATTAGCAGCAATTACAGTATCGGACTCAAATTTTTCTTTGAGCAGTCGACGCTGCTGATTAATAGTGGTTTGATACTGAGCAAAGCTCAGGGCAGATTCTAAGTGTTGATCAATATTTTCCATACTGTTAATTATCAGTAATTAACAGGCTAAACCGCTGATCTTGATTACCAGTTAGCAGTGTTTGATGGTGTTGGGCTAGTAACTGTAATAGCACCTTGACTGAAGTATCGTGTGATACTGGCAGCGGCATCTGTGTTTACATCTTCGTCAACTGCTGCTCCGATACCTGTTTGATCACCAACGTCAGCATCATTAAGGATAACACTGATAGTTAATTGTGTGCCACTATCTTTGGTAATGTCGATTTGGCAATAGTTTTCCAAGTATTGTGTAACGTTACCGTATTCTGTGACACTGATGTTTGTGCCTGCATCCCATTGAGCGTTGCCGTAAGTCTGTGTAGCAATGGCATTTAGAATGTTATCTTGCCAATCATTGTCTTTACTTGACCCTGTACTATTTGATCCGCTGACATCTACAACAAAATATCCGCCTGCATTAAAATAATAATTTGCTTCAGCAGTTGATGCCCAGGTAAAAGTATAAGTCCAAGTATGACTACCGTTCCATGCTGCTGTTAAAGATGTACTAAGAACTGCATTGCCTAATTGCGTGGCTGCATAAACAGTGTCTTTGTTAGTTTCGCAGTAGTCTGCTGCTGTTTTATAGGCATTCCAATCGTCTTTATAAATTATGCCGCCAGTGGCTAGATCGTTAATTGCACTGTTACCGCCAGTAATATGTGTATAGGCTTTGTTAATATCAGCACGTAATAGATCCATCTGTGCTGCCGAAATAGTAGTACCTTGGCTAACTGCTGAACTAGTTACTGCATTTCCATAATAGGTGCTGACTACACCGTCTATCACAGATTTGATAGCGTTGTAGTCTTGATAAAATATTGTGTCGCCCGTTACTTTGGGGAATACGCCTGCTCCAGCCATTGTGAGTTCCTAAATTAACTATCAACTATTTAGTCAATCAATTAGTCCTTGACCAAGTCGTGTCCAAAAGCAAATTGCCCCACATGATTCAATTGTCTGCTGAGAATGTCATCAACCCATATTTCATGTCCTTGTTGTCTCGCAGACATGCAAAAATTGATATCTTCACCTAGATAATCATCAGCTTCGGGCTGATAAGTTACAGGAAACCAAGGCTTGGGAATAGTGTCAAATACTGTTATTTCTGTCAGCATACAGCCCATACCAATACCTTCAACTTTGATCAGTTCGTTTTCTATGGGCTGACTCCTGCCGTGTTTGATATAACTGTCCCATCGTCCCAGTTCTGTGTAGGCCACAGTTTTATAGGGCAGTTGTCGGGTAACATAGTTACCTGCCACAATGGCTTTTCTATGCTCTAACAATTTGTAGGCAGTGTAAAACGGAAAACTCATATCGCTGTCCAGCCAAAGAATGTGCGTAGCCGCAAGGCTGCGGGCAGATTCTACTAGGGCTTCACGTTGATTGCTTAGAACTGTGCTCATGTTGTAGAATACACGAGTTTCTATGCCTTTTTGCCAGTTGTAGTTTAGTAGGCTGTGTAAATTGTGAGAAAACACTGTGTGAATCATGTCTCTACAGGGCACACAAACAGCCATTTTAATCTTGCTGTAGTCTAAAGGTTCCAAAGGCTTTTTGGGTTCAACCACTGTCTTCTTGGATTTTTTAGCAGTTTTTGCCTGCTCAACTTCTGGAGTTTTTTCTTTAGGCGTTGCTGCAATTACAGATTTTTGCCCCCGTAGGGCGGAATTCATCAAGCTCATCTTGGTTGATTCTCCGGCAGTGACGCTGCATAGCCTTGATCTTCTTCAACTTCTCTAGTAACTGTGTTAATTACATGTATAATAGTTCCGCAGGTTTCTGAAAATTTACGGTACTGTGCTTCCGGTAATAACACTGCTCGACCCATAACATCTTTGCTGGCTCGACCGTGAGTTAATAGATCCACAGCACATTGACGTCCTAGATCTTCTGCCCAAAATTCTGCTTCACCGGCTTCTAGTTTGGCCAGCTCTGCACGAATTTCATCTTCAGTGTGTTGATTTAACCAAACATCAATACGGCCGCACTCAATTGTCATCTCTTGATGATCTGTGCGATTGGTATGGCTGGCTAGATTCATATCGTCTAAGGCATCTTGCAGCTCTCTACGACGATTGAGTATGCTTAATATTGCACGGGGTTTGTGTACGCCAAAACTTTCAATAATGAAGTTATCAAACTCCCATTGGCTTTGGCGTGTTGAAACGGTTTTTAAAATTTCACGAATATCCACGATAGAACTCCTTTGGAGTATTTAACTGCGTAGATAATTGATTTTACAGTTTTTGATTAGTAAGTGTAGGGATAGTAACGTCCAGCAAAACTACTGCTCAGGGACACAGTGCTGGCGCCAAGTCCGTAATAAGCACCAGGTTGTGCCCTCATAGCCGCAGAAGCTGAGCCTCGACCGACGTTAGAAACAGCCTGCCAGACTCTGCCTAGTTCTGTGTTACTACCTGTTCCCGAGAAAAAACCTGCCATTTGTTGCTCCGTTATCTAACGAATATTTATCTAATAAATATTTGCATGACCAAGAATCAATTGCTACAACGACTACGAGAGGATCTAGAAGAATTAGATCACGCCATTAGACACAATGAAACTGAAGAACTTCAGATTGAACGTATGAACCTACAGGGTCGTATTCAAGAGCTTGAACTTGAGCTGCTGACCAATTGATATGATACCCCGTGATCGTTCAGACGGACAGCATTTTATAGCACTGTACAAGCTGAGCGATCAACCCTATGAGCCCAGACTACATTGGACCACTGATCGGGGGTGGGCTCAGGACCCCTTATACATTGCACCCAAGAAGCATTACGAAAGTGACCCTGGGCCCAAGCCTGCGTTGTTCATTCTAGATACTACGTTGATTTCTCCGGTGATGATCTCGTAGATTGCTCGCCAGTTTTTGACCTTGCGGATATAGGGGGTAACTGCATTCATGTTATGCCCGTGTTCTAAAAGTAGGCTGGTTAGACCCAGTTTTTGTCCACATTCAGCATTTTCTAACTTGTCCTCAATCCAGTACAGGCCACTGTCCTTGTAGGGCTCTAGGGCCTCATCCTTGTCAGAACCTGTTTCTAGACAGATCAGTTTGGTAAAGATGTTTTTACCAAACACTTTCTGTAGATTCATTTCACGCAGGCGTTGGGCATTGCGATCAGTGCTTAGGCTGGTGATACAGTGGAACTCATAGCCATGCTCTTCATGCAAGCGTTTGACATAGTACACACTGTCTCTCAGTGGGGGTAAGAATCCAATGGCCGCAGATTCATTAAACAGTTTGGTAAACTTTTTGGCTTCGGGCCAGGTTAGGTCGTCAAACTGTTCGTGAATTTGATAGTAGTTTTTGGCATTGGGGCGTTGCACGTACCCACGCTCTTGCATCCATATGGCAAAGGCCCACTCCCAATCTAATAATACACCGTCACAATCAACTAAAATTAATTTTTCTCTCATTCTTCAACTCCTACAACTTCTTCTGGCATATAAAACACATCCGAGCTAGCGCCGTCACGTCTAACCCACAGTCTGCCAGTGGGCTCTATGTAATTGACTGTGCCCCGGGCCCCTACGTTAAATCCAGCAATGACCTTGACTCGTCCACCCACCCT
>Ga0114978_10001464_pt1 | contig 19837 bp, 6 predicted proteins | sample S_140212_EF_Meta_FD_87027 | JGI IMG/M metagenome (GOLD analysis project Ga0114978, IMG submission 87027) | Freshwater microbial communities from Lake Simoncouche, Canada to study carbon cycling - S_140212_EF_MetaG | ecosystem: Environmental > Aquatic > Freshwater > Lake | place: Lake...
CGGCCAGAAGGTTGAATAATAACTGTATTGGGCATCTTAGCGCACCCTCCTTATAGTACTATTGTAGCAGAAAAACAACGATGAAGTCAACCGAATGATTAACTAAGCACATTATTTATCAGGTTAAATACAGCATAGAGGGATAATGATGGCCACGGTAGAACAATTAAAACAACAGATAGTACAATCGGATCTCGAGGTTGCTAGATTAACACCTGCGTTTAATCAAGCCAAGACAGCCGAGAATGCGGCTCAAGCGGCCTTAGATGCTTTTTATGCTAGACCTGGTAAGGTGTCACTAAATCAATTAGGCATTGCACAAAGAGCCGCCGCCGCAAATCCAACAGATACTACAGCACAGCAAACATTACAAAATATTCAATCACAATGGAATGCACAGCAAGAAGAATTTAAACCTTTATTAGCCGCAAGAGACAACGCCACAGCCGCAACTATTGAGGCACGACGACCAATTGTTGCCGCTGAAGAAGTTGCCGCGCAAGCCGATCTTGCTATTGCTAGAATTGACCCTGCACAAGCAAGTGATGAGGCCAAAGCCGCATTGGCAGAGCAAAACGGAACAACTCCCTTACCTGATACAGTTACTACATCAAATTCTGCTAGTCCAACTACCACTGAATCTACTCAAGCATTTGATGACGGATCAACCTTTCAAACATTTGAAGATGGTAGCACATTAGCAATTGATGCTGATGGAAACGCAACATCTACTCCTGCACCATCCGAGACAATTACTCCTCCAGAAGATCCAACAAACGGTCCTATATCTCCTATGGGAACAGCATACGATGACGACGGCAATTTAAACCCGGGCTGGTCGTTGGATGAAGATAATAATCCTGTATATGTGGGAGGAGATTTTGTTGAACCTGCTACCCAAGCATCAGCAGACCAATCAAGATCAGATTTTACATCAGGCGCATCATCAAATACAAGATCAATGCTTCCTAAAGGCGGCACACCTCTCAATACTCCAGGGGCAATGGCACAATGGAGCGAAGCAAAAGATCTAAGAGTCAAACTTCGTGTACCACCTAACTATCTTGTTGGGCCTGCGGCCGGACCTGCAAACATTATTCAAAAGAATGGCGGAATACTATTCCCGTATACTCCTACAATTAGCGTAGACAATCAAGCAAGCTATAATTCGCAAAGTCCCTTACACTCAAACTTTCCTCTTTATTTTTATAAGAGTAGTTCGGTTGGTCCTATTCAGGTCACTGCAAAATTTACAGTACAAAATGAATTTGAAGGCGCAGTACTTTTAGGAGTTATACATTTACTAAGAGGACTGGTAAAAATGAAATTTGGCAATGACCACGATGCCGGTAGTCCACCGCCTGTGTGCAGATTTGATGCGTATGGTGATTATATGATGCACAATGTTCCAGTATCAATTGCAAGTTGGAGACACGAATTGCCCGATGGAGTTGATTATATAGCAGTTGGACGACAAGGTAGTCCCCCAACTTACGGACACAGCATGGTTCCGGTAATGAGCTCAATTAGCCTAACACTGAATGTAATGTACAGTCGCAGGGAAATGGCGGCACACAGCGTTGATAACTGGATGACAGGTAGTTTACGCGGTAGAGGATATATCTAATGAGTTCACAATATAACAAACTAAGTCCGTATATCAATACTAATTTAAAAAACGGATATTTAGATATTATTAATTTTGTTGACATTCCAGGGAATGTTAATGATATACAATTTCAAATAACTTCTTTGTTTATGCACCGCCCTGATTTATTAGCCTACGACATTTATGGCGACAGCCAGTTATGGTGGGTGTTTGCTGTTCGTAATAAAGATGTCCTTAAAGATCCTGTTTACGACTTTGTTCCAGGTCAAGTAATTTACATTCCACAAATTGACAGTATTAAATCAGCATTAGGTTACTAAATGGCAATTCAAACTTTCGATGATGGGTCAACATTAGAAACTTTTGATGACGGTAGTGTATTAGCTACTGACACTGAAGACGGTGTATCTTCGAGCCCTTCTCCTCGAGATGTTGCTGATGTTGCTGAACAAAAAACAATTACTGAAGACGGGTCTACTCCCGTTAAAACAACAACTAGATCCATAGGTGCATCAACTGAGACAACACCTGAAAATAAATTTGATGGAAATTTATTTAAAGGCGGACCTAAACTTCTTTCAGCAAGCGAAAAAAATATATTACATAATTATAGGTCTTGGACTTATAATTGGACTTTTGGAGCAATTACTCCAAATGCACTTAGAGATAATAGATTACTTGATCGAGACATTATGACTTATCAAGTATTAAATTCTGCAGGTAAGGGCACTCGAGGAGTTGGGGTGAGTTCTGAAGGATTAAATTCTTCCTCAACAAACTATGATAGTACGGTTGGGTTAGTTAACGGATTTAATAAAAATAGCCCTGGTAGATTTGATATGTTTATTGACAACATATCTGTAGATAGTATTATAGGTGCCGGAACTAAACAAAGCGGGTCCTCAATTGCAACTAATATTTCTTTTGATATTTTTGAACCATATAGTATGAATGGTTTAATTGAAGCAATGCAAGCTACTGCCCAAGCCGCAGGATATAGCGACTATATGAAAGCCGCCTTTGCATTACGCATTCAGTTCCAAGGATGGAAAGATTCTGGCGACCAAAGTACTCCGGAAATAGTTCCAATGAGTACTAGATACTTTCCAATTACTATCACAGAAATTGGGGTTGATGTAAATGAATCTGGTACTAGATATAAAGTTAATAGTGTTCCAGTACCTCAAATGGGACTAGGTACCCCCAATGCTCTTACCGCCGATATTAAAGTAGCCGGCGAAACTGTTGGAGAAATTCTTAAAAACTTTTTTGAAGCCATTAATAAAATGGTTGAGGATAGAACAAAAGAACAAACTAAACAACCGGGCAGAGACATTTACGAAGTTAGTTGTCCAAAATTAGTCACACCCGGCAACAAACAACAAACTAAAGCCGCAGTCCTTTCTAAAAATTCAGATTCAAATAATAATAGTGATATTGTTAAAGCTAAAATGAATGACGAGTTAACTAGTGTTAACGTGTTTAAGATGGGAGATCCGGCACAGTTTAAAAATGGTTACGTTGCGGCTTCGGTACCTGGCTCAACTTCAACAAACGCAACTTCAAATCCGTCGACAGACAAACTAACACCAAAAGGCGGAACGGTAGTATTTGCCTCTGGTAGTCAGATACATGATTGTATTGCCGCTATTGTAAGAGATAGTTCTTATACTAGAGATTTGTTAAAAGCGGAAAGTTTAGATAAAGCTAAAAAAGGTGACGGACTAGTAACATATTTCACTGTTAGAATGGAATCAGAAATTAACGGAGAAGATGATGTTAACAATAAACGTTTTAATACCTATCGTTACGTCCTTGAACCGTATCAAATGCATTATACTAGAATACCGGGACAAGAACAAGGTGAAGTAGACCTTACACAAATTAAACAAAAAATTAAGCGTGATTACAATTATATCTATACAGGCAAGAACTTAGATATTACAAAGTTTTCTCTTAAATTTGATAATCTATATTTTACTGCCATTCCTGCGATGTTAGGTAATAGACCAGCAGTTAACCAAAAAGCTATTGCGGCAGGTCCTAATAACGTCGTGGACGTTAAAAATAAAGCAAGTACTGCCGTAACTGATAAAGAAAAAAATGCCAATGCGGCACCTACTGCACAAACCGGAGTTGATCCTGATCAAAATACGTTTGGCGGTGAAGCAAAAGCCGGACAAGTACAAGCCGACCCGTATGCTAAACTAGCACAGAATTTACACAACGCTGTATTAAACAACGTTGATATGATCCAAGGTAATATTGAAATCTTGGGAGATCCTTATTATCTAGTTACTGGAGGCATGGGAAATACTGACCTTGATCTTAAAGAACCAATGATGACAGTTGATGGTCAAGCACCAACAACACAAGGTGATTTGTTTATTAACATTAATTTTAAAAACCCTGTAGACATAGATACAAAAACAGGAATGATGGATTTTGGTGTTGCGCCTTTGTCTTTTAGCGGAGTATATAGAGTTACAACTCTTAAAAATAATTTTAAAGATGGACTGTTCACTCAGGCGCTAGACATAATTCGTGTACCTGGCCAAATATTAGGAAAAGGAACAGAAAAATTAGCTCCCGACCTTGCTACTTCTCCGTTGGCCGGTCAACAAAAAATTAAAGATACTGCACCTGCGGATGTTTTAAAATCTGGCATTAGACCAAGCGATTTTAACCTATCAAATTTAATTAGCAGAGGCTTACCTACAACCGGGTTACCCGGCGCTTTAAGCAATTTTACAAATTCGGCACTTGGAAAAACTTCACTAGGCAGCATAACTGGATCTGTTGGCAGTTTGTTAAATCAAGTTTCGGGAGCCGCAGGTATTACAAATCAAATTACAAGCCAATTGGGTATAAGTCCTGTATCTGGAATTAATGCGTTAACAAGCGGTATTAGATTATCAGCATCTGGGTTAGGAAATGTTGCATCAGTTGCAAATATTCCCGCCGCGGGTCTTGCTAGTGCTGGTGCGGCAGTTGCTGGCCTATCCGGAATAGTTAACGCACCGACTGCACTAGCTAAAAATGTGTCAAACGCAATATCTGCACTACCTACCGCTAATATTTCTGCAGTTAGTGGCCAAGCATCTAGTTTACTTAATGGTGCAAGTTCATTAACTGGCGAAGTAACCAGTCTTGCAAGTAAAGGTGCAAGTGCTGTTACCGGCGCACTAGGCAATGCTAAAAATGCTGTTACTAATTTGTTTAGTGCTAAACCGGCAGTTGATGTTGCATCAGTTGGCGCAAAATTAGGAATTGATCCGTCTGCACTAGCAGGCATGTCTGCTGAACAATCAAGTAAGATGATTGCACAACTTGAAGATGTTGCCAAAAGCATTCCTGAAAATTCTGACTTAGGAAGTTTAAAAGAACAAGGTATTAGTTTTGCTAATTTAAGTGCAGACAAGTTAAAAAATCTACCCGCAATACAGCCTAAAGTTACTGCGCCAGCCGCACTCACAGATCCTGCATTAGCCGCACTACTAGAAGAAAAATACGGTAGTACTAAATCTTTATTAGCAGGCAAAACAAATTTGGCACCTCTAACAGATATAAACAAAGTAACAAATCCAGCAGGAATATTATCAGCAGGCGCTGGTTTAAATTTTGGATCGGCACAAGGATTATTAGGTTCCGTGGCTAACGCTAATTCGTTAGTCAATAATACAATTGGATCCGCCGCCGGCCTAGCAAACAATGTAGGATCTCTAGCACAAAATAGCATACAAGGATTTTCTCCGTCTAGTATTGGATTGGGTTCAGTAGAAAGTAATATTACTAACATTACAAATATTGCACAAACGGCGGGACCAGCTAACTTAGGGTTCTCAGTAACCAGCCAGTTTGGTAGTAAGCAAAGCAGTCCACTTGCTAAATTAGTAAGCGATACTAATATTTTAGGAAGTTCGAGCGCATAATGGCAGAAAATCAAAGATCAAGTCAGAAACAAAAAGTCAGTCCTGGCCCATTTCTTGCCAAGGTAGTAAATCACCTTGACCCCACATACATGGGTAGTTTAGAAGTTGCAGTTATTAAAGGAACCCCTGGTCAGCCTAATACACAATCTTCAAACGTTATTGTAAAATATTGTAGTCCTTTCTTTGGATCGACAAGTGCATCTTTTGAAGGTAATAATTCTTCAGACTTTAAAGACGTACAAAAATCATACGGCTTTTGGATGGTACCTCCAGACATTGGTTGTACAGTTATGGTTATCTTTATTGACGGAGATCCTAACCAAGGTTACTGGTTTGGTTGTGTCCCTGATCAATACCAAAATCAAATGACTCCGGGTATTGCCGCAAGCCAGTACTCAGCAGTTGGTCCCGGTGACGAAGCCAAGTACGGTACAAAACTTTTGCCTGTTGCAGAATTCCACAAAGCAAGTCGCGACATGAGTGTGCCTAATCCAGACACATTTACAAAAGCTATTCACCCATTTGCTGATCGTCTTGTACAGCAGGGTTTATTATTAGACACAGTACGTGGAGTAACATCTAGTTCTGCTAGACGAGAAGTTCCTAGCCAAGTATTTGGTATTAGCACTCCTGGGCCAGTTGACACTAGTGTTAATGCTCCTAGAAAATCAGTTGGCTTTCAAGGTAGCAATGTTAGAATTCCTGTAAGCCGGCTTGGCGGCAGCACCTTTGTCATGGATGATGGCGACAAAAACGGTCAAAATGAATTAGTACGTATTCGCACTAGAACTGGCCATCAAATTTTAATGCACAATAGTAGTGATTTAATTTACATTTCTAACAGTAAAGGTAGTGCGTGGGTTGAATTATCTAGTAACGGTAAAATTGATATCTATGCTGAAGATAGTATAAGCATTCACAGCGAACAAGATTTTAATTTCCGTGCTGACCGTGATATTAACTTAGAAGCAGGCCGCAATATTAATATGCAGGCCTATAGCGGATTGCAAATGCAAAGCGTTGATAGATTTTATCTAAGTTGCGATAACGAAGGTAAGATTAATATTGCTAACAATTTACAAGTAACCGCTGGCGCAGAACTTAGAATGAAGTCTGGTGAATCAACAAGTTTTGTAGCTGGTGTAGATTTCAAAGTAAAAGCCGCAACAAATTTAAATCTTGAAGCAGGTACAGATATTAATCAAAGCGCAGGCGGAGCATGGAAAATTTCTGCAACAGGCAATTCAAATATTACTAGTGCAGAACACAGAGAAACTGCGGGACGCATTGAAATGAATGGTCCTGCGGCAGTGGCCGCAATAGCATCGGGTGCAATTTCTGCAGAAGTTCCTGACAAGTTGGATTCTTTTACCCTGCCAGCTCGCAGTTCTGGGTCTGGATGGACTAACGGTAATTTCTATAAAGCTGGCGACATTACAAGTATTATGCAACGTGTTCCGATGCATGAACCTTGGGATCAACACGAAAACATTAATCCTGATCAATTTACTCCAGGTAGACTTGACACACAAGTTAATAAGCCAGCTGATAGTAAAGGAAGCCCGACTACAACAGAAACGGCAGGATCTCCTCCAGTTAACGATAAACCAATTTCGGTTCCGTTATCTAAATCAGCCGCCGCAAATGAACAGTACTTGCAAGCAGTACTTGTTAATGCAGGTATTACAAGTCCTATTAAACTTGCGTCTTGGATGGCACAATGTAAAGTTGAAAGTGCAGGATTTAGAGCTCTTAAAGAATTTGCTAGTGGTGCCGAATATGAAGGTCGTAAAGACTTAGGTAACACACAATCTGGAGATGGCATCCGTTACAAAGGCCGAGGATTTATTCAATTAACTGGCCGAGATGTTTATAAGAAGATGACAACTTACTTTAAATCTTCGGGTATTAATTTTGAAAACCAACCAGAACTAGTAGAACAACTAGAATGGGCAAGTAAGTCTGTGTTATTCTTCTTTAACGTTTACAAGAAACCTGGATTTAAAAATAAAACAATGACACAAGCGTATGCAGATTCTGATGCGTTCTGGGACGACTGCCCAAGCGTATCTGCACTCGTTAACGGTGGAACTAACGGCCTAGCCCAGCGTAAACAATTTTATGCCGCCTATAAAGCCGACTTTCAAGCGAACGGTATTACACCTAAGGGTGCTGTAGGAACAACTAGCGGTGTATTAACTAGCGGCGACGGAAAACCAGTACAGACTGGTTCTTCCCCTATTAATAACAAATAAATATCACTATGGCTTATAAGAATATTGTAATCACTCCTAACAACGTTAGCAACCAATCAAGCGTACAAAAAAGTCAATTTTATAAAGGATTTAGTACAGCTAACGACTTGTCTTTGACTAACAAGATATACGATTTTGACCTAATACAGCAGGATATTTTAAACATGTTTCAAACTAAAAAGGGCGAACGTGTAATGAATCCTGAGTTTGGAACTGTAATTTGGTCTTTAATTTACGAGCCGTTTACTAGTGATGTAAAGCAATTAATCAGCGAAGATGTTACTAGAATTCTTAATTACGACCCTAGAGTAACACCTACGCAAATCAATATTACTGATGTTGATTACGGTCTTGTTATTGAAGCCACGCTGTTTTATAGTCAGCAAGATATGTCTAAAGACATGCGTTTATCCTTCGATAAAGAGCTTGGGTTAGTTTCGCAACAATAATATACCCGGTTTATTTTTTCAATAAATATGTTATCTAGGAATAGCATAACATATTATGATACCGTCAACAAAATCACAACTTTTAGTCGCTGAAGATTGGACTAAGATTTACCAGAGCTTCCGCAACGCAGACTTCCAGAGCTATGACTTTGATACTCTGCGCCGCACAATGATCACGTATTTGCGTGAAACATATCCAGAAGAATTTAACGATTATATTGATTCTAGCGAATATATTGCGCTGATTGATCTAATTGCATACTTAGGTCAAAATCTAAGTTTCCGTGTTGATTTAAATGCTCGTGAAAACTTTTTAGAAACAGCACAACGTAAAGATTCTGTACTACGTCTAGCACAGCTCATTAGTTATAATCCTAAAAGAAACATTCCTGCAAACGGTTTATTAAAAATTTCCGCTGTTAATTCTACTGAGAGTATCATTGATGCTAACGGTGTTAATCTAGCTAACCAGCTTATTGCTTGGAACGATCCCACAAACACAAATTGGTATCAACAGTTTATTAGTGTTCTTAATGCGGCAATGCCGGGAAGTGGAGTTTTTGGCCGCCCATTCGATAGTAAAACTATTAATGGGATTACAACAGAACAATATAGAATTAGTGCCGCCGGAACTGATATTCCAGTCTACACTATCACAAAAAATATTAATGGCGTTAGCATGACATTTGAACTTGCTGGCGCAACATTTACTGAAAAAGATTATGTCTATGAAGAGCCACCTTTACCCGGCGGCGCATTTAGTTATATCTTTCAAAACGATAATCAAGGAGCTGGATCAGTTAACGCTGGCTTCTTTGTACACTTCCGTCAAGGAACAATCGCTAGTACTGGATTTAATATCAGCAACCCGGTCCCTAATGAAATTATTGGCATTAATGCAAGTGGTATTAACAATACTGACGTTTGGTTATGGCAATTAAGTGCTGCCGGAACCTATGACAAATTATGGACACGAGTTGAATCACTTGTTGGTAACAATGCAGTTTATAATAATATTGCAAATAATATAAGAACTTTTTATACAGTATCGTCAAGAGCAAACGATCAGATCGATTTAACTTTTGCTGATGGCTCGTTTGGTGATTTACCAAAAGGTAACTTCCGTTTGTTCTATCGTCAAAGCAATGGGCAGACGTATACAATTACTCCTGATCAAATGTCGGGAATTAATATTGTCATACCTTATACAAATAAAGCAGGTAATACTCATCAACTTACTTTAACATTAAGTTTACAATATACTGTTACTAATAGTAGTGGCTCAGAATCAATTGCCAGCATTAAGAGTAAAGCACCTCAAACATATTATCTACAAAATAGAATGATCACTGCTGAGGATTATAACATTGCTCCGTTAACAGTTGGTAATAATATTTTAAAAGTTAAAAGTATTAATCGCGCATCTAGCGGCATTTCAAAATATTTTGAATTAAATGATGTCAGCGGAAAATATTCTAGCACAGACATATATGCCAAAGACGGCATCCTTTATAAAGAAAACAAGTTACCTAGTTTCCAATTTAAATTTAATTCTCGTAACGAAGTTTACGGAGCAATTAAACAACAATTAGAACCTATTGTTTCTTCGAGTACATTTAAGAATTTTTATTATGACATAAACAATTATACTCGTCCTTCTTTTGATTCATTAGACTATATATGGAAAGTAGTTACAACTAAATCATCACAGGTAACAGGCTATTTTCAAACAGCTGACGGAATCCCTGTACAAACAGGATATTTTAGTAGTAATAATGCTAGCTATATTACAGCAGGTGCATTGGTAAAATTTGTGCCAGGGGCAGGCTATCGTTTTAAAAATAATAAAATAGTAGATTATGACGTTACAGATACTGAACAAGTTTCTTATCTATGGTCTAAAGTAATTCAAGTAGTTGGTGATGGAACTAATCAACTTCGTGGCGCATTAAATGACGGCACCGGCCCGGTAATATTATCTGGTAATATTCCTGAGGGTGCATATATAAGTGAAGTTATACCTACTTTTGTAAGCGTATTCAGCTATGCATTAGAAACACAAATTGTTAATTTATGTTTAGCAGAACGAAATTTTGGTCTTAGTTTTGATCGCACAACACGACAGTGGTTTATTATCACCGACAGTAATTTAGATTCTATTTCTGATTTTAATCCCACGTTTCAAGGCGATACAACTAATTTGCAAAAAGATTCTAGCTGGTTAGTTCTATTCCAGTGGAACGGAATTGCATACACGGTTACATATAGAATATTACAATATATTTTTGAAAGCAATCAACAGACTGCATTTTTTATTGACTATTCGAATAACAACTACGACTACACAACTGATACAATTATTAAAGATCAGATTGATGTATTAAGTGTTAATTATGTTCCTACAGACAGATCAAAAGGCCTAGGAGTCGATTACCGCTGGCAAATAGATTCTGCAATAACTGAGCCTGATGGTTATGTTGAACCTAAAAAAGTTGTTGTTAGTTTTTATGATGCAAACAATGATGGGCAAATTGACAATCCAGATGCGTTTGATGAAATTGTTAAACCTACATCTACTGATTCTGCAGGTAACCTAAATAAATTTGTGTACTTTGAAATAATTGACAGTGGAAATCGTTATCAATTATTAGCAGACCAAACGTTAATAACTCCTTACTTTGATGAAACGTATGTAAGCGTATCGTCAGCGTCGGAAGGCGATTTATTTTATTTTTACGGAAGTGATGTTGTAAAAATATATACTTTGGGCGAGTTTAAACTAACCACAAATTATTTTGCTAAGTCAGGTAGATCAAATATTAAATTCCATTATCAACACAATAGTGGGGAAGAACGTAGAATTGATCCAAGTAAATCAAATATTATAGACATCTATGTATTAACAGCCGCGTATGACGCTTCTTATCGTTATTGGTTAAAAACAGGAACAGGAAATGCTCCATTGGCTCCGACAAGTCAGAGTTTAGAAAATGATTTCTATGCCCCTCTTGCAGAAATTAAGTCAATTAGTGATACATTAGTTTTCCATACAGCTAACTATAAAGTATTATTTGGAACACAAGCCGCGGCAAACCTACAAGCCACATTCAAAGCTGTCCGCAACAGTTCAAGGCAAACAAGTGACAATGATTTGAAAACTAGAATATTAGCTTCAATTAATAATTTCTTTAATTTAGATAATTGGAATTTTGGCCAATCATTTAATTTTACAGAATTATCAACTTATGTTTTAAATCAAATGACTCCTGATATTGTAAACTTTATTATTGTTCCTAAAAATTCAAGTTTACCCTTTGGCAGTTTATTTGAAATAGCATGTCAGTCTAATGAAATTTTAATTAGTGGCGCAATAGCCGCAGATATTGAAATCATCGATTCAGTAACAGCGGCGCAGATTAATTCTGTAGCACCTATTATAGTTAATACCAATGCGAGTGCATAATGGCAAGTAAAGATTTAATAAATTCAGTCGACGTTAATAATCCTTCAAATACCCGTAGATCTGTTGATTTACTTCCGGCATATCATAGAACAGATAAAAATACTAAATTTTTATCTAGTACACTTGATCAATTTATACAGCAACCACAGCTTACTCGAGTAAGTGGCTTTTTAGGAAGTAAACTAACTCCAAATTATAATCCAGAAACGGACCAATACATTGCTGGAAAAACAAAATTAAGAACTGATTATCAACTCGAACCTTCTTTGGTTATTAGCGATGTTAACGGCGCTATTATGACTGCATTGGGGTATGATGATTTAATTGGTCAACTAGGGTATAATAATGCTTCTACTAAAAATCTTGATAGATTATTCCGTCCTGATTCTTATTCTTATGATCCTCACATTGATTGGGATAAGTTTGTTAATTTCCGCCAGTATTACTGGGCGCCAACAGGACCGGATACTGTTGAAATTTACGGAAAACAGAAAAACGTTATTAGTACTTACTCTGTCGCTGATTCAACAGATGGCAGTAGTTTAATTTTTACTCCAGACGGTGCAACTACAAATCCTTTATTAAAATTATATAGAGGATTGACATACGTTTTTAATGTTAACAGCATTTTTCCTTTTTACATTAAAACAGCTTACGAAGCCGGGACAAATAATCTTGCATCGGGCGTTACTGGACAAGGAACTAAAGTTGGCCAAGTAGTTTTTACTGTTGACGAATTTACGCCAAAAACAATTTACTATTTTGCTGAAGGCAGTCCAACGGCTGTGGGTAAAATTGTTATAGATACTATTACTGAAGATACTGAGTTAGATGTTGATGCTGAAATTATTGGAAAGAAGACGTATACATCATATAATGGCGTAAGTCTTTCAAACGGAATGAAAGTTCGCTTTGCCGGTAAAGTTTTTCCTGAATCATACATTGGCAAAGAATATTTTGTTGAAGGTGTTGGAACAGCAATTACACTAGTAGACTATACTAAATTACAATCCGCCGCCGATAAAACAACAAACTTAGATGTTAACTTTGATGCAACACCATTTGATGAATATCCATTTGATGATTTTGAATATGTTCCGTTAACACCGGAATACATTACAATTAATAGAGCAAGTGTTGATCAAAACGAATGGTCAATATACAACCGTTGGATACACGCCGATGTTATTACTAAGACCGCGGCTGCTAATGGAGTAAGTCCTGTTTTTAATTATAAAATGCAAGCTCAACGTCCAATTATTGAGTTTAAAGCAGGACTGCAACTTTATAATTATGGATCTATTGCCAAAGATAATATTGATTTAATTGATGAATATACTAAAGACCCTTTTAAGAACGTTGAAAATTCTACAGGATTTTATGTTGATGGTTCACTACTTGAAGCAGGCCACCGAGTAGTTTTTAATGCGGCAACTGATCCGCTTGTGCGCGGAAAAATTTATGAAGTTAAGATTGCTATCATTGATAATGAACCTAGAATTAACTTAGATGAAGCATTTGATTCAATCCCTGTACTAGGTAACGGTGTCGTTGTTACTAAGGGAGATACGTATGCAGGATCAAGCTGGTGGTTTGATGGTACAACATGGATATTTGGTCAACAGAAAACAGCAATAAATCAATTTCCATTATTTGAATTGTACGATCAAGATGGCAATAGATTTGCAGATAATTCTTTTTATAAAAGTTCTTTCCAAGGAACACAAGTATTTGGATATGAAATTGGCACAGTATACGATTCTGTTTTAGGATTTAATCTAGCATATCGAAATGTTGCAAATGTTGGAGAATACCTATTTGACAACTATTTCATGACTGATACATTTACAAATTTTGCAAACAACAAGATTGAAGTGTTGCCTGTATCAAACGGTTTCTTAAAAATTAATTCTTTAACAGATTCTAAATTTACAACAGTTTGGACTAAATCAGTTGATACGCCAATACCTATTATTCAGTATCAGGTAATAGAACAAGATTCTGTTTATATTCAAATCAATGCAATCGACAATCCTGGGTTTACTAAAGATTTAGAAGTTGATGTATTTGTTAACGATATAAAACAAATAAAAAACAAAACATATACTATTGTTACTGATGCCGCAAATGCATTTATTGTATCAACAACTTCTTTCTTAGTTAATGATAGAGTTTTAATTAAGTTACGTACTCTAAAAACTCCAAATTCTAATGGATATTACGAACCACCAATCAACTTAACTAACAATCCCTTGAATGGACCAATTGGCAAATTTACATATACTGAACTAGGCGACCATGTTAAAACTATGGTTGATAATCATGCAGAGTTCGTTGGAGTATTTCCTGGCGCAAGTAATTTAAGAGATGTTTCAGAAGTCACACCGTACGGTACTCGATTAGTTAGTCACGGCAACCCTTTAAGTTTTGCACATTATTTTTTAAGTACTCAAGAAGATAATATTATTGAGGCAACAAGAAAAGCAGCCGCCGATTACAATCAGTTTAAATCTAATTTAATGAGAAATGTTTCTTCATTAAAAGGCACATATACTGCTGGACAGACTCTTGACTTAGCAATGTTGTCAATGAATAGAGTAAAAGAAAATACAAGCAATTACAATTATTCAGATATGATTGCTTACGGTAAGAATCATACAACTCGTTTATATACGGTGTCAGATCCTCGCAATACACGTTATAGTCTTGCTACTATTTTTGATGACACAGTTTTATCTGAGAGATGCGTATTGGTTTACGTTAACAATCGTATTTTAACTAGAGGATATGATTACGTTGTTAATCAATATGATCCTAGTATTACAATTAGTAAAACTTTAGTTAAAGGGGACGTAATCGAAATTTACGACTACCCTACTACCGCAGGAAGTTTTGTTCCACCTACTCCTACAAAATTGGGACTATATCCAAAGTTTAAACCTCAAATTATTACCGATACTACCTATACAACAGGACCACAACAAGTAATTCAAGGACATGACGGTAGCCTTACTATTGCGTTTGGCGACTATCGAGATGAAATTCTTCTTGAGTTTGAAACACGAGTTTACAATAATATTAAGGTTAATTACAATCCAGATTTTATGGATTGTAATGAGATTCTACCGGGAGCATTTAGAACCAATAGCTATAGTCAAGATGAAATTGCAAAATTAATGTCCTCTGATTTTTTACGTTGGTCGGGATATTTTGGAGTTGATTATCAAAACAATTCAACATTTGATGAATTAAATTCTTTCACATTTAACTACACGGGTTCTATTGATACAATCTCTAAGAAACCAATTAAAGGATTCTGGAGAGGAGTATACAAATATTTCTACGACACAGATCGCCCTCATACTCATCCGTGGGAAATGTTAGGGCTTAGTGAAGAGCCGGCTTGGTGGAATGACAAATACGGCCCTGCTCCTTATACAAAAGGAAATAATATACTATGGTCTGATTTAGAAGCCGGTAGCGTTAACGGTGTAATTAATACGTTATATGCTCGCCCTGGCCTAACTACAATTATTCCGGTAGACGAATACGGTAATTTAGTAAGTCCTACAGATTCTGGATTAGCAAGTACGCCAATTATTAATCCTAATGATCCCAAACGCATTGTTATGTTACGTAGTGAGCAAGTTGCCGCTTCGTGGCAAATGGGCGATCATGCTCCTGCTGAAACTGCATGGCGCCGCAGTTCATGGTGGCCGTATGTTTGTCAAATTATTATGGCCCTTGGCCACCCTGCAAAATATGCGTCGTTGTGTTTTGATACAAGTCGCATAACAAAAAATCTTGCAGGAGAATATAGATACGGAACTAATAATACATTTTTAAATCCAACCTCTGTTGTTATCTTTGGCGACGGTGAAGTTGAAGGCCGTGTACTGGCTTCTGGCTATAGTGTATTTGTAGTAGAAGCTGGCCTATCTAAAAACGCAAATTATATAAGTCATTTAAGAGACAGTCTGTCAACCGTAGAATATCGATTGATGGCTAAATTAGGCGGCTTTGCAAGTAAAGATAAGTTACAAGTGGGTATTGACGCGGTTGATCCCACAAGTCCTTATCCTGGAGTATTGATTCCAGCAGAAGATTATGAAATATTTTATAATGTAAGTCAGCCTATTGATTCTATTGGTATTTCTGGTTTAATTATTCAGAAAACAAATAGAGGATGGACTGTAAGAGGCTACGATAGATATAATCCGTACTTTACAGTTTATAAACCTTTTTCAAGTAATGTTGATCAAATAGTAAGAGTTGGCGGAAACAGCGAGCCTTATCTAACATGGGCGCCAAATACAGTTTACCAATCAAACCAGGTATTATTTTATCAAGATAGATACTATAGAGTTTTACAAAAACATACAACTAGTTTAAATTTTGTTTCATCTTATTATCAAAGTTTGCCGTACTTGCCAACTGTTGGCGGAGTAGGAGTTCTTAAACGAACAAATTTTGACACAACAGAAGTAGTTATACCGTACGGAGCAGAATATACTACAATACAAGACGTTTATGATTTTATTATTGGGTACGGAAAATGGTTAGAAGCCAAAGGATTTGTATTTGACGAATACCAGGGCGACTTAGAAACAATTTTAGATTGGACATTTACTGCTAAAGAATTTTTATATTGGACTACACAAAACTGGGCAGACAATGCAATTATTACTTTAAGTCCTTTTGCTAACCAATTAACTTTCCGTTCCGATATTGGAATTGTTGATAGTGTAACAAATAATTTTTATGAATTTAGTTTGTTAAAAGCAGACGGCGCATCATTTCCAAGAAATAGTTTTACAGTTACTAGACTAGACGGCGAATTCCGTGTTGCTACAATTAAAACACAGGAAGGTTTATTCTATGCAAGATTAAATCTAATCCAAAAAGAACATGCTATTGTTTATAAAAACTTTACCTTGTTTAATGATATTATCTATGATTCGGAATCAGGATATCGCCAACGCAGAATTAAAATTAAAGGTTTCGTAACAGCTAATTGGAACGGAGATTTCTTTAGTCCTGGCTTTATATTTGACCAAGCTGAAATTTCTGAATGGGAAAAATATACAGATTATAGTATTGGCGATGTAGTTCGTTTTTCTGGAAACTATTATTCAGCTAAGAAAACAATTACTGGGACAGAATCATTTAATCTTACGCAATGGGCTAAGTTAAACGAAAAACCGACTGCTCAATTATTGCCAAACTTTGATTATAAAATTAATCAGTTTGAAGATTTTTATAGTTTAGATATTGATAACTTTGATGTTGGCCAACAAGCAATGGCACAGCACTTAATCGGATATACTCCTCGTCCATACTTAAACTATATTGTAAGTGACCCAATTGCACAGTACAAATTTTATCAAGGCATGATTCGTGATAAGGGTACTAAAAAATCTCTTTCAACTTTAGGTAAAGCTACTTTAAACAATTTCCGTAGTTCGATTGACTTTAACGAAGAATGGGCTTTCCGTATTGGATATTATGGCGGATATAATACATATTCAGAATTAGAAACACCATTAGAATCTGTTAAGTTTTTAGAAAACCCTCAAATTATTCAGTTTGTTAAAAATAAACCAACAGCAGTAACTGATACAATCTATTATAAAGACTCGTCAGATATTCCGTTACGCCCAACTGATTTTGACATTACATCAGTGTTTTCAACCAGCAACGATTATACAAATATGTTTAAAGTTCCGGTTGCAGGTTATGTGAGAGCTGATGATATTACTGCTACAGCATATAACAAAAATACTGTATTAGATATTGCCAACAACGGTTCTTTAAAGAAAGGCGACACAATCTGGATGGGATTTAAAGAAAACGGAGAATGGGATGTACTTCGAGTAACCGAAGTTCCTACATACGTTACTGAAGTTACTATTGGAATACCTGGCCAAACTTTAATAATTACAACTTATTATCAACATCAACTTTCTATAAACGATTTAGTTAGTATTACTGGCATAGATCCGTCAATAGATCAGTGTTATATTATTCAAGAAATTTTAAACTTAAATCAATTTGTTGTATTAAGCACACTTACTTCATTACCAAATCTTACATTACCTTTGTCAGGTTTAGTGTTTGCATTTAAAACATCGAGAATGTCAACATTTGACAAAATTTCAAATATACCTTATTTGGATCGTTGGGCGTACGGAGAAAAGATTTGGGTTGATTCAGATGCTAATGGACAATGGTCAGTTTATAAAAAGATTAATAATTATTCTGCAACTCCATATGTTTCTCCAGTTGCAACTATTAGTAGCCAGCATTATGGTACTAAAGTAGATTCAAAAGATAACAGCAGTATCGTTATTGTCGGTGCTCCTGATTATCGTTTAGATTTTACTTATGGTCAAGTTTTTGTACTTAATAAAAATAGCTTTGATGTACTTGAATTTATAGATAGTTTTTCTTTAAATGATATATACATCTCAACTTATTATAATACAGGAACAAATAGTTTAATAAATTCTTTCGGCCAAAGTTTAGCGTATAATGCTAAAAATAATTTTATTGTTGCCGGAGCACCAAAAGCGGGAAGAGTCAAACGCACATTTGTTGCGAATACTGCAACTCACATTGTTAATCCTGTAGGTTCGACAAGTACTGTGATTAATCAAGGTGTTGTAAAGATTTCTTTACTAAGCACAACTACATTTAAGTTAACACCTAATAGTCAGGTTATTACAACTACTGTGGCCAAAACTGGTACAAACTTTGGTTGGAGTGTGGCCCTATCAACTCCCTACACTAATACAACTACATTTAAAGTTGCTACTACATCAAATATACAAATTGGTTATTTAATGACTGGCACTTATATTACGGGACTCCCGTTAGTAACAGCTATCGGAAATAATAATATTACAGTCAGCGTTGCACAATCAAGTACAGCACTTACTTCACTATACTTTGATACAAGAGTATATGCAACAACTACATATCCTGCATCTACAACTATTAATGTTGCCAGTACTGCTGGTATTTTAATAAACAGTATTGTTCAAAGTCCTTATATATCAAGCCAATCTGCAATTAAAGTTACAGGCATTGGGGAAGGTACTGTTACAGTTAACACAGCACAAACACTTAATACGTCAACATTAATTACATTTGTTAATACATTAACTTCTGGTTATACATTAGGTACTACGCAACATTTATTTGTTGGCGCTCCAATGATTGATGCTACGGGTACTGGATCTGTTTATATCTATGATATCAATGTTGATAGTTCTGGATTAACAGGAACATTCTTAGTATCAACGGGCTCAACACTATCGCTTCCATACAGTACAAGCATTACAAATGCAAAGAATGAATATTATGGGTATGACATTACCGGCAATATATCGTTAACACGAGTTGCAGTTTCTGCCCCTGGTTATACTGGAACAACAATTTCTGGAGCAACTGGTGCAATTTACGTTTATGATTTTGCCACAACAAGTACTCTTAAGCAAACTATTACAGCAAACATTTTAGAAAATACTGCCTATGCAATGAATTATAACGATGTGTTTGGCCCGTATGTTACGCCATCGGTGTCTGTAGGTAAAATAAAAATGTCAGCAGATGGTGGATATTTAATAGTGTCAAGTCCATATGCGTACGATCCAACTATTGGTTTAAGAAGTGGTGTGATTGATATTTTAATTTGGGATACCGCAACTGAAAATTATAAGCACAATCAACGCATTAGTGTTCCTATTTCCGCAGTAACGTCTAGTACAATTTTTGGATTCGACATTGATATAAATTCAACAGGTGATACATTAGTAATTACATCAATAGGAGAGTCAAAAGGAGTTAAGCCAACGTTTGATAATTATGTTTCTAGATTTAGTGCAACATCAATCACTAACTTGGGTTATGGTTCTATATATGTTAATGACCCAGCAAGTGATCAGAAACAGTCAACTACATTTGATGGCGCGGCAACAACATTCTCTTCAAGAATTAAAAATGGTGGCACAGCACACGTATATAATAGATTGGGAGCAGGTTCATCTAAATGGATTTATTCTCAAGAATTAATTAATTCAAATGTACTTACAAATAGTATGTATGGTTATTCTGTAAAAGCATTAAAC
>Ga0114978_10001467_pt1 | contig 19828 bp, 11 predicted proteins | sample S_140212_EF_Meta_FD_87027 | JGI IMG/M metagenome (GOLD analysis project Ga0114978, IMG submission 87027) | Freshwater microbial communities from Lake Simoncouche, Canada to study carbon cycling - S_140212_EF_MetaG | ecosystem: Environmental > Aquatic > Freshwater > Lake | place: Lake...
CCCGAGCAGCGCCCACAGCACCCACCGAAGCGGGTTGCTGAGCGCTGCTGACTCTACTTTTTGAACATCGGCGAACATCGTGGCGTGGGCTCCTGCGCGGACGACCTTGCGGACGACCTTGCGATCGACCTCGCGGCGACCATCAGTCCTTCTTCTCGAGATGCCCACCGAAGGCGAAGCGTTGCGCGCTCATGACCTTGTTCATGAAGTCCGCGTTGCCGCGCGATTGGAAGCGTCCGAACAGTGCCGCCGCAAGGACGGGCGCTGGGACTCCTTCGTCGTTGGCAGCGGCGAGCGTCCAGCGTCCTTCGCCCGAATCGCTGACCTTGCCGCCGAACTGCGCCAGTGACGGATCCTTCGCCATCGCCTGCGCGGTGAGGTCGAGCAGCCACGAACCGACGACGCTTCCGCGCCGCCACAGCTCGGTGATCGCCGCGAGGTCGAACTCGTACTGGTAGTGCTCGGGATTGCGCAGCGGCGTGGTTTCAGCATCCTTCTCGTAGGCGTGCTTGCCGATGTCGGCGTGCTCGAGAATGTTGAGGCCTTCGGCGTAGGCCGCCATCAGGCCGTACTCGATGCCGTTGTGAACCATCTTCACAAAGTGGCCGGCGCCGACTGGTCCGCAGTGCAGATAGCCGAGCTCCGCAGTGGCAAGCTTGGCAGCCTCGGGATTTCGCAACGCGTCGCCCAGTCCGGGCGCGAGCGTCTTGAAGATGCTGTCGAGCCGAGTCACCGCGATCTTGTCGCCGCCGATCATCTGGCAGTAGCCGCGCTCGAGTCCCCAGACGCCGCCCGAGGTTCCGACATCGACATAGTGCAAGCCCTTGGCCGCCAGTTCTCCAGCGCGGCGAATGTCGTCGATGTAGTAGCTGTTGCCGCCGTCGATGATGCAGTCGTCCTTGGCGAGGTGCTGCAGCAGCGACGCAATCGTCCCGTCGACGAACGCAACCGGGAGCATGAGCCACACATGGCGCGGGCCAGTGAGCTTCGCGCAAAGGTCGGCGACGCTCGAGGATGCGACGGCGCCTTCAGCGGCGAGGTCGGTCACCGCCTTGGCGTTCACATCGAACACAACAACGGTGTGCCCGCCCTTGATGAGTCGGCGAACCATGTTTGCGCCCATGCGCCCGAGGCCAATCATTCCGATTTGCATGGCGGAACTCTATCGAATCGGTCGGCGGTCGTGGCTGACCGCCGCGATCAGTCGGTATCGGCAGCGAATTTGGTGATGAGATCGGCAGCGATCTGAGCCGTGAGCCAGTCGGCAAACGCCTCCTTGGAGCAGGGGCCTCCGGGAGTGCGCGTGCTGCCGTCGCGCAAAAAAAGCGCCCCGTCGATGTCGGCGGAATCGATGGTTTCGAGCGGATTGGCCACAATTCCCGCCAGATCCTTGCGCGCGAGTTTTTCGCGTGCCGAACTTTCCAGTCGCTCGCGCGGTTCGAGCGCAAAGCCGATCACGCACGCGCCCGCCTTGCGCCAGTCGCGCGTCACCGTGAGCAGATCGGGAACGCCTTCGAGTTCAAGTTGCATGCCCGAATCGCTTCGGCGCATCTTCCCGTCAAGCACGGAGCGCGGCCGGAAATCGGCGACGGCCGCCGCCATCACCACCAGGTCCGCTGCCGGCAGCTCCGCGCGCATCAGCCGTTCGAGGTCGCTCGAAGAGCAAAAGCGCTCGAGCCTCAGCCTGGGCGCTCCCGCCCGTCGATCGCCAGCAATCGGCGGCGGCGACGCAACTGGAAGTTGTCCGCGCACGGGGCCGAGGGCAAGAACCACATCGAAACCCTTTGAAAGCAGCGCATTTGCCAACGCCACCCCCATGCGCCCCGATGAGCGATTGCCGATGAAACGCACGGCGTCGATCGGCTCCTCGGTCGGTCCCGCAGTTACGAACGCGAGGGAGCGCGCGCGGTTGTTGGTGGGGGCGGTCATGGACTGCGTCGTGAATCGCGTCATGCGCGCGCTGATGGCGGGCGGCGGGAATTCGTCAAGGTGCGACCGCGCAGACGGTTGCGGCGGCGGGTTCGAAACGCGATACTACGAGACTCCGCGCAGTGCGGCCCGTCCAGGATTTCGGAGACTTGATTTTGGCAAAGAAAAGCGACAAGAAGGTCGAAGAGATCCTCCTCGAGGCAGGCACCGTGACCGTCCAACAGGTCGCAGCCGCGGTCTCTGAGGCCGAGAGCACGGGCAAGCGCGTCGGCGAGGCGCTCATCGAGCAGGGGGCGTGCAAGGAGACCGATGTCGCCAAGGCGATCGCGATCCAGTTCGGCCTTGAGTTCCTCGACCTCACCAAGCCTGAGTCGCTCGCGCGGACCGATCGCGCGCTGCTCAAGGCCGATGTGCAAATGAAATACACCGTCGTGCCCATGCGCAAAGAGCGCGGCACGATCTTGGTCTGCGTCCACGATCCATCCGACATCGAAACCATCGACATGCTCGCCATGATGGCGGGCATGCGCGTTGCCCCGGGTGCGGTGGCCGCGCGCAGCCAGGTCATGACCTTTGTGCAGGGCATCCAGGCAGCGCCCGAGTTGCAGAAGGGGCGCGTCTTTAGCGACTCGCTCGATCGATCGGCCGACAAGTCTCGTGACAAGTCGTCCGACAAGTCGTCTGACAAGTCCTCCGACCGGTCGAGCGATCGGTCCGTTGACTCCGAGGGTGAGTCGACCATGGTGAGATTGATCGATCGCATGATCGACGACGCCGTGCTCGGTCGCGCATCGGACATCCATGTTGAGCCGCGCAAAAAAGATGTTCTCATTCGCTATCGCATCGACGGCGTCTGTCTGGAGCGCGACACGCTGCCGGGGAAGATGCAGGCGCAGCTGCTCTCGCGACTCAAGCTCATGGCGGGCGTGAACATCTCCGAGCGACGCATTCCGCAAGACGGTCGCATCAAGAAGATCGTCGAGGGGAAGGTCGTTGACTTCCGCGTGTCGACCTGTCCCGCGGTGCACGGCGAGTCGGTGGTGCTTCGTATTCTCCGCCCGGACAGCGCGCGCATCGGCCTCAAGGGCCTCGGCTTCGAGGCTGACAACCTCGCCAACTTCAACCGCATCATTCGCCGACCCAACGGCATCTTTCTCGTCACCGGCCCGACCGGTTCGGGCAAGACCACCACGCTCTACTCGGCGCTCAACGACCTCAATACGCCCGATCGCAAGATCATCACGGCGGAGGATCCCGTTGAGTATGCGTTCAAGGGCATCAATCAGGTGCAGGTGCGCGAGCACATCGGACTGACTTTCGCCGCGGTGCTTCGCTCGATGTTGCGTCAAGCGCCGAACATCATTCTCGTCGGTGAAATCCGCGACCGCGAGGTCGCCGACATCGCGATTCAGGCCGCGCTCACCGGCCACATGGTGTTCTCCACGCTGCACACCAACGACGCGCCCAGCGCCATCACCCGTCTCATCGACATGGGCGTGAAGCCGTTCCTCGTGGCAAGTTCGATTCAGGCGATCATGGGCCAGCGCCTCGCGCGCGTGCTCTGCGAGAAGTGCAAGGAGCCTGATCCAGCGCCCGATCCCAAGATGATGCGCCTTGTCGGCATCAGTGCTGAGGAAGCGGCGATGGGCAGCATCATGCGTCCGGTCGGCTGCGCGGCGTGTGACGGCACCGGCTTCCGCGGTCGTCGCGCCATCTTCGAGCTGATGGTTATGAATTCTGAGATCCGCGATCTCGCTTTCAATCGCGCCAGCGTTTCCAAGGTGCGCGCAGCTGCCGTTCGTGGCGGCATGCGCAGCCTCGTGGGCGACGGCAAGATCAAGATTCTTCGCGGCAACACTACCCCGACCGAGATCGCCAACTTTGCCCAGGTCGAAGGTTACGACCCGAGCGAAGTCGCCAGTGCGTGATGAACCCGAGAGCTACGGCGCTGTTCGCGCAAAGCTACGGCCCGTACCGAACCAGTGAGATCCAACTATGTCCGCGATGCAGATTGACCGCCTCCTCGACACCATCGTGAAGAACGGCGCGTCCGACCTTCACATCTCCACCGGCCGCCCGCCGACCATCCGCCTTCACGGCAAGCTCAAGAGCCTTGCCACCAAGGTCATCGATGCCGAAGACGCCACCGCGTTGATGAAGTCGATCACCCCCGAGAAGAACCAGGCCGAGTTGGCCGAGTGCGGCGGTACCGACTTCGGCTTTGCCTTCGGCGACGCGGCCCGTTTCCGAGCCTCGGTGTTCCGCCAGCGCGGCGACATCTCGATGGTTCTGCGACTCATTCCCAACAAGTTGCTCACCTTCGACGAGATCGGCCTGCCCAAGATCGTCGCTGAGCTCTGCCGTCGTCCGCGCGGTCTGTTCCTGGTGACCGGCCCGACCGGTTCAGGCAAGTCGACCACGCTGGCGTCGATGCTCAACTGGATCAACGAGCTGTACGACCGCCACATCGTCACCATCGAAGATCCGATCGAGTACTACCACTATCACAAGAAGTCGGTCGTCAACCAGCGCGAGGTCGGCAGGGATGTCCCGAGCTTCTCCGAGGCGCTTCGACGCGTGCTTCGCTCCGACCCCGATGTGATTCTCGTCGGCGAAATGCGAGACCTCGAAACCATCGAGTCGGCGATCCGCGCTGCAGAAACCGGCCACTTGGTGTTCGCAACCCTGCACACCTCGGGCGCGGCCAGCACCATCAACCGCGTCATCGACGCGTTCCCGGTGACTCAGCAGGAGCAGGTGCGCGTTCAGCTGTCGACCTCGCTCATCGCGGTGCTTTCGCAGCAGCTCTGCGCGCGCGCCGATAAGCCCGGCCGCGTGGCCGCCTACGAGTTCTTGGTGGTGACCCCCGCGGTCGCCAACCTCATCCGCGAGAGCAAGACTTTCCGCATCGACTCGGCCATCCAGACCGGTCGCAAGTTCGGCATGCAGCTGCTCGACGACCACCTCTGGAAGCTCTACGCCGAAGGCAAGATCTCCCCGGAGGAGTGCATCGACAAGTGCAAGAACCCTGGCGATCTCAAGGACAAGATCCATCGCGCCGGCGGCGTGATCGGTCGCACCGAACTCGATGAGGAACATGAATAGGGAAGCCTGAAGCGGGGCGGTCAGGGGCTCGGTGCTCATCACCGCGCTCCGCCGTCGGCCCGACCGCAAAACCGCGATTGGGCGCTTCTGGCCATACGCGTGAATCCAAGTGTCCTGATCCAAACCCCCGTGGCGCCGTGCTCTCGGGGGGTGGAGCGTGCCGTATAGCACGTAGTGCCTGTCTTGCGACCGCGCGTGCGGTCGGGCGGGCTCCGGTGAGTACCGGTGTGAAAACGCGCGGCGCCTGAGAGTACGACGATGTCGATCGTTCGCGATGAAGACCTCCTGAAGAATGTCAAGGGCAGCCGCATTGGTCGCGTGCTGCGCAAGCTTGGCTATGTCACCCGCGAACAAGTTCACGAAGCGCTGCAACTTCAGGAAGGCGAGCACAAGGGCGTGATGGTCGGGGAGATCCTCATCAAGATGGGTCTGCTCGACGAAGACAAGCTTTCGACGGCCCTCGCCGCTCAGCGCGGACTCGGCTACATCAATCTCGCCGAGTTCGAGATCGAGGAGTCGGTGCTCGCCAGGCTCAAGCCCGAAACTGCGACGGCCTACGGCGTTGTCCCCGTCACTTTCGACGAGGCGACCAACCGCATCACCATCGCCATCAAAAACGCCGACAACTTTCAGGCCGTTGACGACCTCAAGCAGCTCCTGGGCATGCGCGTGAGCGCGGTGGTCGCCAAGCCCGCCCACATCGACGCCATCCTCGCCGCGCGCTACGCCGGCAGGCGCACTGGCCTCGACATCTCTCGCGTTGCCAGCAGTGCGGCGGTTGCGTCGCTGGAGAACCGCTCCAACGACTCGCTCGACCTCACCGCCATCGCCAACGCCGCCAACGACAACGCCGTCGTCGAACTCGTGCAATCGATCCTCATGATCGCCATTCGCGACAAGGCCAGTGATGTCCACTTCGAGCCCTTCGAAGACGAGTTCAAGCTGCGCTACCGCATCGACGGCGTGCTCTACGAGATGCAGGAGATCCCCAAGGCCCTCGCCACCGCGCTGGTCTCCCGCGTCAAGGTCATGTCGAAGCTCGACATCGCCGAGCGGCGTCTGCCGCAGGACGGTCGTATCGAGCTCCATCTCGGCGAGGCCCCGGTCGACTTGCGCGTGGCGGTTCTTCCGACCATGTTCGGCGAGTCGGTCGTGCTCCGCGTGCTTGACCGTTCCAATGTCCAGCTTTCGCTCGACAAGGTTGGCTTGCGCGATGATGACCTCGATCGCGTGCGCGCGATGATCAACAAGCCCAACGGCATCGTCGTCGTCACCGGCCCGACCGGTTCGGGAAAGACCACCACGCTCTACGCCGCGCTCAACGAGCTCAACTCGATCGATGTGAAGATCCTCACCGCCGAGGATCCCGTTGAATACGACGTTGCTGGACTGGTGCAGTGCCAGGTCAACACCGATCAAGAACTCACATTCGCCAAGCTTCTCCGCAGCTTCTTGCGTCAGGATCCCGACATCATTCTCGTCGGCGAAATCCGCGACCTTGAGACCGCGCAGATCGCCATCCAGGCGTCGCTCACCGGCCACTTGGTGCTCACCACGCTGCACACCAACGACGCGCCGAGCACCATCCTCCGACTCGTCGACCTCGGCGTCGAAACATTCCTCCTCACCGCCACCATCGAAGCGATCATCGCTCAGCGCCTTGTTCGCCGCGTGTGCGCGAAGTGCAAGGAGTTCTTCACGCCCAACGAAGAGCAGCTCATGGAGCTCGCGCTGCGTTCGGGTGATGTCGAGGGGCGCAAGTTCGCTCGCGGCCGCGGTTGCGAGGCGTGCCTGAAGTCGGGCTACAAGGGCCGACTCGCGCTGTTCGAAATCATGATCATGGAGGACGAGTTGCGCGAACTCGTCATCAAGCAGGCTTCGACGCGCGTGCTGCGCACCGAAGCGCGCAAACGCGGAATGCGCACGCTGCGCGAGTCTGGCCTGCTGTCGATCTACGACGGACAGACCACGATCGACGAGGTCGTGCGCGAGACGATGATGGAAGACTAAACAAGCCCGCGCAAAGTTCAACACGACACGCGATTCACGAAACGCCACAGGACCGGGACTCCGGAGCCAACCATGCCAACCTTCGCATACGACGCAGTCAACAACGCAGGCAAGAAGCAGAGCGGAACCGTCGACGCCACCAGCGCCGATGAGGCGCTCAAGAAGATCCGTTCCCAGGGCCTGTTTCCCAGCGGCGTGAAGGAGCAGAAGATCCCCGGCGGATCAACGACCGCTGCCAAGAAGGTCCGCGATCCAGGCAAGAAGAAGAAGGGCAAGGGAATCAACATCAGCTTCGGCGGCGTGAGCACCAAGACGCTCACGCTCTTCACCCGGCAGCTGTCGACGCTGCAGGACGCAGGCCTTCCGCTGTTGCGCTCGCTGCAGATTCTCGAAAGCCAGCAGAAGCCGTGCAAGCTCAAGACCGTCCTCCAGGGCGTGTGCGAGGAAGTCGAGTCGGGCACCAGCCTCTCCGAGGCGATGGCGAAGTTCCCCAAGTGCTTCGACCGCCTCTACTCCAAGATGGTCGCGGCAGGCGAAGTCGGCGGCGTTCTCGATGTCATCCTCCAGCGTCTCGCCGACTTCATGGAGAAGGGCCAGCGCCTGAAGCGCCGCATCATCGGCGCGCTCATCTATCCCGCGGTCGTCATCTTCATCGCCGTGCTCATCGTCACCGGCATCATGTACTTCGTTATTCCGAAGTTCCAGGAGATCTTCGAGGACTTCGATGTCAAGCTGCCTGATCTCACGCTGTACATGATCGCGGCGTCGAAGTGGGTCGCAGGAACATCGACGAAAGATCAGGTGGTCCCCGGCGCGATCTGGGTGCTCATTTCGCCAGTTCTCATCTTCCTGTTCTTCAAACTGGTGCGAAAAACTGGGCCAGGTCGAGCGTTCACCGACATTGTGATCCTCAAGGTTCCCGTGCTGGGAACCATGCTCAGAAAGACCGCCATCGCGCGCTTCACCCGCACGCTCGGAACGCTCATCAGCGCAGGCGTGCCGATTCTCGAAGCGATCCTCATTACTCGCGACACCTCGGGTAACTATGTGTTCGAGCGCGCGCTCACCAAGGTGCATGACTCGATCCGCGAGGGCGACACCTTTGCTGGCCCTCTGCGCGAGGCCAAGGTTTGCGATGCCATCGTTGTGAACATGATCGATGTCGGTGAGGAAACCGGCGACCTCGATGTGATGCTCATGAAGATCGCCGACAACTACGACGAAGAGGTCGATGTTGCGGTCGCAAGCCTTCTGTCGCTTCTCGAGCCGTTCATGGTCGTTGTCCTCGGCGGCATCGTGCTTCTCATCGTTCTCGCGCTCTTCCTCCCCCTCGTCAGCATGATCGAGTCGGTGTCGAGCACGACCAAGAAGTAATTGGATTGCGAAGCATGCCGAACCTCCACCACAACCCCCGAACCCGCGCATTCACGCTCACCGAGTTGCTCGTGGTCATTGCGATCGTCGTGCTTCTTCTCGGGACTCTGTTCGTGGCGATCAACGCGGCTTCCAAGCGCGCGCAGGTTGCCAAGACCCAGTTCCTGATGAACACGATTTCGTCGGGACTCGCGCAGTTCAACACCGACTTCGGCTATCTGCCGCCGGTGCTCGGCCGAAAGGACGGCAGTGCGCCCGCATCCGGATTCGCCCGCGATGTGGTGCGTTTCAACGACGTCGCCAATCAACAGAATTGGTACAGCTACACCACGCTCGCCGACTACTTGCTCGGGTACGGCCATCGTGGCGAAGATGGGTACGGCATTCAGCGCGTCAATGGCGCGGCCAGCGGACAGATTTCCGAACCGGGGTTCAAGGAGGCGCCGCCCTTTGGCATTCGCTCTCCTGGAGCCGACGGTTGCTGGGGCGCCATTGACGCACCGCAACCGAACTTGGTGAACTTCAAGGGCTACTACCGTGCGCGCAATCCAGCCCGAGCGGCGTTGCCTCCGCCTGTCACTGGAACAGGCTGGAACGCGCAGGTCGTCGAAGGCCGCGTCTACGGGCCTTACATCGATCAGATCGACGAGCGTCTTCTCGGCGGCCTCACGGGCTTCGACGCATCTGGTCGCCCGATCATCCTGACCAGGGACCAACTCGGTACCACCACCGCGGTTGATTTCGATGCGCTTCCCAAGTGCATCCTCGACTACTGGGGCGAGCCGATTGCCTACTACCGCACACCCTACGGCGGCGATGACCTGCGCAGCAATGTGCCGGCGACTGACGGCGGCTACCTCGACCTCGGCGATGTCTTCTGCCTACGCGAGTGGGAGATCGACTCGTCGGAGCAGTCGGCGGGCGCAGTCGATGCCAATGGTGACAACTCTTCGAGCGCAAGCATGAAGGGCGCGGTCTTCGCGCTGCTTTCGCGTGGCGGCGACCGTGCTTACGACCGCACCGTCCGTCGTGACGCCAGCGAATTCAACAAGGACAATGTCGTCCAGGCAGGAAAGTAAGCAATGCATAGACCAATCAGCGATCAAGCCGGTGGCAAGGGCAATGCCGGCAAGGGGCAGGGCGGTCGTCAGGGCCGCAGCTTCGAGGCCCCGGCCGGCGGGTTTCCCAAGCAGGCCGTTCCCGCTCCCAAGACCGAAGGCGGCGAGGCCGAAGCCAAGCCACGCAAGTTTAAGGAGCGCAAGAAGGGCTTCACGCTCCTCGAGCTGCTCATCGTGATCGGCATCATCGTGATCGTCGCCAGCCTCGTGCTGGCGGTGAGTTCGAGCGTGGTGCGAGCGAGCGAAGAGCGCGCAACCAAGAACACGCTCGAAGTGCTCAACATGGCGGCGGAGGAGTATCAGCGCACCGTCGATCGGCGCATCAGCTACCGCAGCGCCGCGGTCGCGAGCGGCATCGCGCAGGATCCGACGGTGCTCGCAGGATCGACGCCGCCCGTTCCGCTGCGCTACGACGTCGATACCGCCCCCTTGGTGCCGCCCGCGGGAACAGGCGTCACGGCCTGGACATCGCTCGCCACTCCGTACAGCTCCGCCGCTGGTGGACTCCCCGCCTACTCAGCGCTTCCGTTTCGCCGCACCGCCGCGCTCATCGGCTTTATGAGCGAGTCGCCGACTTGTGCGGTGCTCATGCAGAAGTTGCCCGATGCGATCTTCCGCGGCATCAAGCCTAACGCCAACTCGGCGAGCTTTACCGCCGTGCGTCATTGCGTTGACGCGTGGGACACTCCGATCATCGCGGTGTTTCCTGGCCGCGACGCGCGCCGAGTCGCCGACGCCACCGGAGCCGCCGACAATGCCAACTTCATCGACAAAGACGGCACGGTGAAGTGCGACAGCGAGTGGGGACTTCCCACCGCGGGCGGCATGCAGGTTTCCTGCAAAGACCGCCGCATTCTCTTTATGTCGGCGGGCAACGACTCGCGATTCACCGCCGTCACTGGCACGGTGTATTCGCTGAGCAACGACAACCTGTATAGCTACGAACCGTGAGCCGATCGAGGATCTCAACCATGCACGCCCAACGAACATCGACAACCTCAGGGGCGCCAATCAGGGCACTCCGCGCGTTCACTATCGTCGAACTGCTCGTGGTCATCGGCGTCATCGGCATCCTCTCGCTGCTGACCACTCTCGGCGCGCGCAGGCTCACCGCTGGTTCGCGCCTCGCGTCGGCAACCAACGCCGTCACCAGCGCGCTGGGAAACGCCCGCGCGGCGGCGATCAAGGACAGCGCCGTCACTGGCATCGTCTTCCGCGCCACCTACGACCCCGCCAAGCCGCAACTTCCGCAACATGTCGAATTGATCACCATCCGCTCCACCGGCGAGCGTTCGATCTTCGGCACCACATCGATCGGCGCGCGCATGGTCGAGCGCTACCGCCCCGTGCTCGGCATTCCCTCGACCGTGCTCCCCGAGGGCATCAAGGTCGGCGGCCCGATGTACGACCCGCCCGGTTCGTTCGGCAGCATCTCTTCCGAGTTGGTGCTTGCCACCCAAGTCGAGATCAAGTCGCTCGTCAACTGCACCGAGTCGATCGAGTTCAACCGATCGATCGCAATTCTCTTCGGCGCCGATGGGCAGTTCCTCACTCGTCCGCCACGCTCGTCGATCGATGAGATGAAGTGCTATGTCGACTGGAACGACAACGGCGGACTCGTTCCGCCGCCAGCAGATCCGCAGGATGTCCAGCTCGGCAACTGCGCCTCGGGCCTCTTCGAGCAGTTCTGGTTGCAGGATCATCCGGATGATGAGAACAACCTGATGTTCGTGCCGTTCCTCTCGATCTACGACGACAAGGTCGCGCGCGAAATCAAGCGACTCGACTGGTCAGTCGACGCAAACATGCTCACCGAGCTCACTGGTCCGGCCGGCTTCATCGCCCAGTTCGGCGACCGCATTACCTTCAACCGCTTCAGCGGCATTCCTGAAAGGAAGGTGCGCTGATGCGTGCTGACTCCAATCGCCGCCGAGTCGGCTTCTCTCTCGTCGAGATGCTGCTGGCCGTCTTCATCCTCGGCATCGGCGTTATCTCGATTTCGGCGCTGTTCCCTGCGGGCATCGCGCTGCAGCGATTGGCCACCGACGATGTGATTGGCCCGATCGTGGCCAAGAACGCGATGGCAACTCTTCGCGCCAAGCTCTCGCAAGACGACTTCGGCAGCTTCCAGGATTTCGGTCTGGCCAACAGCTACCTGAACCCTGGCATCGCTGGCACTTTCAACACCTCTGGTGGCGCGCGTCTGTTGGTTCCAAGCGGCGACTGGTGCTGGATGCGTCCAGGGTTCATCTTCGACAACGCCAACACGCCCGCCGACGAGGGCACCATCGACATCTTCAGCGCAAACTTCACGCGCCAGCAGTATGGATTGGCGCCATTCGTGAATCTGCAGATGGCCAACGAGATCAACGAAGGCTATTCGTTTTCCGCAGGTGTCGAGCGTCTTTACGGGATTCCCTACAACGGTCGCAAGCACCCGCTTTTCACCAATTTCACCGCCGCGTCCGCGCTCGCCAATCCGCTCTCCCAGCGTTTGCTTGAACCAGCGGTGACCTTCACTCAGGCAGAGCGTTCCTATCCGCAAGGCCCGCAGACTTACGGCAACTCCGTCCTTCCTCCAGGCAAGCCGCAGTACTACTGGGATTGCATGTTCCGCCGTAGTGCTGGGCGTGTCCAAGTCGCCGTCTTTGTCTATCGCGTGGCTGCGCCTGGTGGCGATCTGCGCAACTACAGCGTTGGGCGCACCGACCCAGCGCTGGTTGGAACTGCGCCTTCGGGCTCGTTCGACGCCGCCATCGATTTGCCGCCGATTCCGCTCGTCTACTACGCGCCGACTCCAGGCACCAACATTTCCTGGCCTAATCGCACTACCACATCGGCTGGTGGAATCACCACTGCCAACGGTTACTCGCAGTTTCCTACCGCCGACGAAATCCCCAATACCCACGCGGGTACGCCCTTCGGCCCAGGCCGAATCTGGGATGACTGGATGGCGCCTGGGCAGATCTGGATCGATCAGAACGCCAATGTGCTCGAGGTTCTGCGCGGCCGCATGGTCGCGGGCGCTGCTGGCTCCGCGTTCCCTAGTCAAGGGCCAGTGAAGTTGCAGCGACCGATCCCTGTCGTTCCCGCCGCACCAGTGAACGGCTTCTGGATCAAGGATCCGTTCGTTGCAGGAAACGCAGCGACGCCTCCATTCCACGCCGGCATCGGCGCGATCTGGTTCGTTCCCAACACCGATCGCTTTGGCAATGTCATCACTCCGGTCTACGCGACGGTGGAGGAACTCTGATGCCGCGCGCTCGCATCCTCACTCTTCCTCGCCGACTCGCCTTCACCCTCACCGAGCTCTTGATCGCCGTGGGTGTGTTGGTCATCGTCGTGCTTGCTGCGGCAAAGATCTTCTCGGCCGCGAGCAAAGTCTCGGCGATCGCTGGCGCCAACGCCGATCTCATTCAGACGGCAACCGCCATTGAGCAGCAGGTTCGCGCCGATTTCGCCAACCTTCCCCGCAACGCATTCATGGTGCTGCAGCAGGTCGAGGTGAACCCCCTCGGCGCCTTCCAGTCCGTCGACCCCTCGCTCGGTACTGCGGAGATTCGCGCCGATCAGATCGCGTTCTTCACCCGCGGTGCGCGCACCACGACCCAGTACACCGGCTCGCAAGAGGCAAACTCGAACAACGGCATCGCCACCACTTGGACGCCCGAGAGCGCCGTTGCGCGCATCTACTACGGTCACGGTGTGCAGGCTCCCGCGCTGCCCATCGGCACTGGCCCGTTCAGTTACGAGAACAGCAACGCAACCGTCGTTCCTTGGCAGGGCGGCCGTGTGGAGCTTGAGCGTTGGACTGACGGCGCGGCGCAGGGCGCGGGCAACATTCCGCTCACCAAGGCGAGCCTTTGGCCGCTGGTGCGCTTGGCCACGCTGATGGGAACCGACGGCCTGCCCACAACCATCGACAACGCAGGCAACGCATCGAACACTGCGTACCCGCGCTTTGGCAGCAGCGATGTCAATGCATCGGTCACGCTGTTCACCAACAAGATCATTCGCCTCGGCCCGCTGGCAACCAAGTATCCCAACACCTACGCGCCGCTGTGGACCAGTGGTCGCGTTGATGTGGTGAAGTGGCAGCCGGACGATCTGTTTAGTCAGATGGCGTTTCAGGCTGATTCGCAGCAGATTCCATCAGGGATCCCCTTCATCGTCAGCAACTACAGCGCGCCGTGGAGCGGGCCGTCGAGTCGGTTGCGCATGATTCAGACGCTGGCCAATTGGGCGGCGCCGGCAACAGCGGTGAATCCCGCCAACGGTGCCAACGCGCTCTACCTCGCCTATCCGCGCGTGGAGAAGGCGGGGCCGAGTGCGTCCAAGGCCGATCAGATGCTCACCGCGCCTGTGCTCGCCGCCAACTGCTCGAGCTTCAAGGTTGAGTGGACATGGGCCGATGGCGTTGGTCGCTCCTTCAGCGGCTACTCGGACAACACCGCGCCCACCGGCGGCGAGGGAATCGGCATGCTGGTCAACCCGCGCGCGGCTCAGCCGTGGTTCGGTCTTGACAAGCTGCGCATCGTGACCCAACCACCAGGCGTCTTCAGTGATCTGCCAAACAGCGCGGTCCGCCCAGTTTCCAACAGCCCAAACTTCACCGACAACGGTCAGGTCGCCGAGTGGGGGACCGTCGGCATTCCGCTGGTCGTGAGCAACCTCGCCAGCGATGACATCGTGTGCTCGGTTGAAGGCACGATCAATCGCAGCGCTACCGACAACTCCGTCCGCGATCGGCCGGTTTGGCGTTGCAGTACCGAGCAAGGTCTCAAGCGCGTCTACCAGGCCGTCTTTGGTTTCAATCAGGACGACAGAGGCACCTTCAATCCGTCCGCCTTCCTTCGCGGGCCCTACACGCCGCTGCCCAGCGCCATCCGCATCACCATCCGCCTGCACGACCCGCTGGGTCGCATCGAAGGCGGCCGCGATTTCCAGTTCATCGTCGATCTGCCCAAGCGCTGATTGCGCGTGGTCGCCGTCGCCGTCGAGCGATAGCAGAGGAATGCTTCATCATGCATGCGAACCCGACAACTCCAACCACTTCCCGCGCGCGCCGCGGTAACACCATCGTCCTTGTGACGGCGATTCTGGTGCTGCTGGTGATCATCGCAACGGCGTTCGTGAGCCGCACCCGCGCTGTGCGCCAGACTTCGGCGGCGCAGCAATCGGCCGCTGGTCGCGATGGACGCGGCGAGTCGGTTGGTGTGAATGTCGCGCAAGAGATTGCTTCGGCGCTGTTCGCCAAGCCGGTCGACACCAACGATCCTTTCGCCGACGCCGATTCCAGCGTGACTCCGCCCGTCGTCGTTGCCAGTGCGTCGTGGCCTCGGCTCAATTCGCCCATCGACGCGGGCCGCTACTCGATTGACCGCGATGTGCTCGGAGCTGGTCCCAACGGCGTCAACAACGGCGATGGCTTTCCCGACTTTGGCTACAACTTTGCGCCGTACGAAGTGAAGCCGTGGACCAACTGGCCCGACTTCTTCGGCAACAACAGCCCGTGGCCCTTCGGCGCCGGCTCGCCGCGCGGCGCGATCGTTGACTTCAACGGACTTCCGCTCGGTGATGCCAATCCGTACGGCAATCCGGGCATGGGCGACTCGCGCTGGCTGCGTTCGACCGAGCCTGAGCGCTTTGGCTTTGACCAGAGTGGCGACGGCGTTCCTGACATCTTCAGCTTCTCGCATTGGACGCATCTTTCCTGGCTGCCAACGGCCAACAACGGATGGCGCGTCGTCGACGACATCGCCGACATCACCAATGTCGTTGCAGCCAGCACCGATGGTGGGTACGGAGCCATCGACAATCTCAACGAGAACGGTGCGGCTCCCTACGCAGTCGCCATCCCTTACGAGCAGTGGCTTCCCGGCATCGCTCCCGCGCCCATCGCCAATGCTGCGCAGTTCATTCAGCGCCGCAAGGCATGGTTCGACAACTATCAGAATGTCTACCTCGACTCCGCGTCGGCGCTGCCCAACTTCTTCCACTTGAAGGATCTCGGCAAGCCCACCGATGAGTTCCGCTACGGAACGCTGCGCAATGTCATCTCGCGCACCTTCACCGACACCGACGGCGACGGCTTCACCGACAGCTTCTGGTTCCTTGCGCCGGTTGCAACTGAGGGATCGATCCGCACCATCGTTGGCGTGTCCATCGTCGACAACTCAGCGTTGCTGAACGCCAACATCGCCACCAAGTTTTCCTTCGACAACACCGCCGGCGCCACGCCCGCCGACCTCGCGTTGGTGACGAGCGCGGGCGAGTTCCAGCCCATCAACAGCAACGGCTCGACCGTTGGCTTCTTCGATGGGCCGATCAATCAGCCATCGACCAATCCAACGGGAACAGCGGCGTCGAACCAGAACAACTCGCCGCTTCCAACCTACTGGACCGGCGTTCCTGCGCTCACTTTCCCCAGCGGACTCCCGCGTTTCAGCCGCCGCCGCTACGGCGACGCGCCGCCGTTCACCGAAACAGTCTCCTTCCTGCAGTCGATCGGAATGCGCACGCCAACGGGCGGCATCGATCCTGGCGCGCCCAATCTCGGGCTTTCGCTCATCGACACCACGCTCGATCCCGCGCTTCCTTTCGCGACCTTCGAGAGCGCCGCCGAGCGCCTCGCCTGGTTCAAGATCGTTGGTGGCGACCCCGAGCAGCCGCGCTTCGGACTCACGCCGTTTGACGCGGCCGATGAGTTTGAACTGCGCGCTTACCACGCCAACAACATGCCTGGAGTGCTTTCGCGGTTTGAGCAGGCGGTCAATCTCTTTAGCCCTGGCCTCAACGGCGTCGACGCCAACAGTTTCCAGTTTCTCCGCTCATCGCCGCAGCGCGAGGAGAGCGACGAGTATCTCGATCAACTCGATGCGCGCCAACTGCTCGTCGACAGCCGCCGCAAGCTCACGCTCTACAACGGCGCGCGCAACGACTACGCGCCGCCGGCACTGTGGGCGACGCCGTACTACGAAGAGTCCTTCAACTATCTCAACGCCGGCGGCGCTGTTCCGCTGGCATCCGCTCCGGAATACGCAGCATTCCAGGCCGCTAATCGAACCGAGTGGGAACGACAGAAGTTCAAGGTCGACCTGCGCGAGCCCGTGTATGTCACCATCGATGGCAACGGCAATCGCACTCCGGCCCTGCAGCGCAACGCGTTCGCCGCGTTCCAGTGGCGCCACGATCTCACTCGGCTTCTCGAGACAACGCTGACCTTCACCGGCACCAACGCCACCGGCGCCACCACCTACCAGTCCTACTACGGCGATCGCCAGCTGGACTTCCGCCGCACCCGCAGCATGATCGCGAGCTTCACGGCCAACATCGATTGCGCGAGCGATGAAGCCGTCACCGTCGGAACCACCGGCGTTGCCGTCGACCGTCCGCTCTACCCGATGCCGCCCGTGATCGATCCCGCAGGCTTCCTCCCACCGACTTCCGACGCGGTGCAGGATCCCTACAAGCCCAATCGTTTCTACCTCGGCATGGAGAAGCAGCCGTTCATCATGGAGGTCTTCTGCGGCCTCGTCTATCCGAAGTCCGACTTCAACGAGGTCGAGTGGAACTCCGCGATTCAAGCGGCGGGCGGCTCTGGAGTCGTGCCGCCGAGCATTAGTTTGCCCGACGGTCAGAACGGCGTTGACGATGGCGGCGAGAACTTCATTGACTCGAAGAGCAAGCCAACTGCCATCATCGCCGTGCAGATCGCCAATCCCTACGACACGCCGCTGGCGCTCGGCGAATTCCGCCTTGAGTACTACGGCAAGACTTTCAACTTCACCGCGGGCGCCATCATCGCTGGCTACGGTCCGAATCCAACCCTGCCCGCCGCAACGCTCGGCAAGCCGAGCACGGCGATTGTGTTTGCGGTTGAGGCCGGTGCGGTTGGTTCCTACACCGCCGGACAATTCCGCACTGCGGTGCTCGACTTCTTTGACATTGAGAAGGGCGAGATGCAGGGTTCGGTGTTGCAGCCAGTCGATATCGACGGCGATGGGCTGATCGAGTATGCCACGCTTTACGATTCACAGGGCACGCTGACTGATCCCAATCCCGCCACCCGCGCCGATCCGCTCGATCGCACGCTGGTGTTCGATGCGACGGCGAGCTGGGATGTCTCCGACATCACCGCGCCTGGCGAGCCCGCCGCGGGCAACGCGCGCTACACCAATACCTCGCAGCAGCCGGTGCAGATCATTCGCAACATCACGCCGCCCGCGGGCATCGGCGGTTCGCCGATCCAGGTCGTCGTCGATCGCTTCGACAACAGTGAGACGGGACCCGGCGTCAAGTTCAACGAAGGCGTCAACCGCCTGTTCACTGACCCGCAGTACATCCCGCCCGAGAAGAAGTACAACTTCGATGTGAATCCGAGCCGCCGCTACATCGCGGGCATTCGTATTCGCGACAACGATTTCTACATGACTTGGTGCCGCTCGAGCCGCATCTGGGCGTGGGATGTGAGTTCATGGGATGACGCGACGCCGATCGCCAGCAAGCGGATCATGGCCGTCGAGCGTTCGCCGCGTTACGCATTCAGCATGGCGACTGAGCCAGTGCGTGCGGAGCGACTGTGGGATGGCGTCACCAACAACGGCGCGGCCGTGTCTGGCCAAGCGGGCTACAAGGGTGATTGCTGGAAGATCGGTCAGGATCCCGATGGCGACGCTGCCGGACAGAACCGTTGGGCTTCGTTCGCGTTCATCGATATGTTCGGTCGTCAGTTGCGCGGCAAGCCGGTGTTCTTCACCAATCTCGTCGCCCTCGCTCCCAGCGGAACCGAGGTCATTTCGTCCGTCGGTGGCGCGCCGTTGCCATTCCTTCCCAAGCTCGGACTCCCGCCAATTCCCGGCGCGGTCTATGAGCAGGACTGCCACGGCCTGGTCAATTTCAATGGCTCGCAGTTCGAATGGATGACGGGCAACAAGGGTTGCCAAATCGGCGACTGGCAGAAGTTCAAGCAACTCGCGACCGCGCAGATTCCCTTCCAGATGACGCAGAAGGACCAGGATTTCGACCAGATCGCCGAGGTCCTCGATGTGTTCCTCTGGGGCCATGTCTTCGAAGGCTGGGGCGGCAATCCGACCACGGTGCGCACCTTCAGCGAGACCATGCTCGACGATGATGTCGACAGCGAGTTCTATCCTGGCGAAGGCATCATGATCAATCGCTTGCGCATTCGAGCACCCGGCGAGCTCGGGGTCAACGATCTCGGCGCGCCAGTGATTGGTGGTCGCTTTGATCCTGCATCGAGTGCCGTTCCACCCGCGACCGTCGGCGGACACTTGCCTTGGCGTGCGGCGTTGCCGATGGGCATCGCGCTGCTCGATGGGCTGACCATCGATGGCCCGGGCCGCAACAGTTTCGATCGCAATGTCTCGGGCGCGATCGAAGGATTCTCGCCGACCAGCGTCGACACCGATGCCGCGCTCGCCGAACGCCGTTCTCTCGGCCTTTCCGGCGGATTTACGGGGCGCAAGACTACCGGTCTGATCAACATCAATACCGCGCTGCCCGAAGTCATGCAGGCGTTGCCAATGCTCACCCGCACTTGGAAGACCAATAGCGGCAGTGCGCCGTACTCGCACTTCGTTGATGCGATCCGCGCCTATCGCGATCGCGTCCAACCAGGCGCGCCAACGCCGTTCAGTGTTGGACTGCTGCCGACTTACCGTGATCGTGGTCTGACCGCGACCCAAGTGACGAGCAGCGGCATCGGCTCGACGTTCCCGACGAACATGCCGCGATTCTTCCCAACGATGCATGGTGATCGCGGATTCGCATCGATCGGCGAACTGACGCTTCTCAATCGTCTGCCTGACGATGCGGTTCCACCAGGCCTGCAAGGAAGCTACACCTCGCGCTGGTTTGGTTTCGATCCGTTCGCCGATCTGGCCCAGGGCAGTTTCGGCGACTTCACCGTCGGTTACTCAGCACCGACCGACCGCACCAATCCGCGGCCGCGGCAGTTGCCGGTCGACATCTTCGCAGCGGTGACGACCGATCCCGATCCGGTGATTCCGTTTAAGCAGCACGAAGAGCCGCTCGGAGACGCCGAAGACATGTCGCTGTTGGTGAAGGGCATTTCGAATCTCGTCACCACCCGCAGCGATGTCTTCACCGTCTACTTGCGCGTGCGCCAAGTCAAGCAGAACGACTCCAACGGCATCTGGGACGGCACCAACCGCGAGCTCATCGTCGACGACACCCGCTACGTGATGTGCGTCGACCGCAGCGGCGTGAACTCGCCTCAGGACCAGCCGAAGATCGTGTACTTCCAGAAG